>Ga0105099_10000238_pt1 | contig 37572 bp, 29 predicted proteins | sample PPLLak3cmMay2015_2_FD_79138 | JGI IMG/M metagenome (GOLD analysis project Ga0105099, IMG submission 79138) | Freshwater sediment microbial communities from Prairie Pothole Lake near Jamestown, North Dakota, USA - PPLs Lake P8 Core (1) Depth... | ecosystem: Environmental > Aquatic > Freshwater >... | reverse complement strand
CTCCTTTAAACCCTGGGAAATTTTCAATTTCGGTCGTCGTCATTAATTGACCACCAGCCAGATATCCTTCGATGACCAGCGGAGACAAATTGGCTCTGGCTGTGTATATTGCAGCTGTAAGACCTGCCGGTCCCGACCCAATTATGACAACTTGACGTACACCCATTTCTAACCTCACTTGTTTTCACGGCTTTCGCTCATGCTATTAGAATAAAAAAACAATATCTTGTCAACGGAGGTCGTATCAAAATTCAAAAATGGTTATTTCATAAGAAAATATACCTAAAGAATCATTTCTTTTCTACAGCCGATATATCAGGATTTATGGGGAAATGTGGGGCTGTGCCCCACTCCCCGTCACCTCAAGAGATCGCAGTAAAGCAGAATATTGCAACTGCCTCAACGGTTTGTAAAACCATTAAGTTTTCGTGCCCTTCATTTTTTTCTTCCGCTGCATTATAATGATTCCTCATGATTATATGGTGGAGGAACTACGATGAAATTAAAATTGTATAGCACATTAGCATTTATTCTTTTCATGATGCTCTGCATGTCTGGATGCAAAAAAGAACGTGAAAACGGTATGTATGCCGAAATTCTGACCGACAAGGGGCTGATGGTCGCCAAACTGTTTTATAAAGAAGCACCAATTACGGTCACCAGCTTCGTTGGGTTGGCTGAGGGAACCATACAGAACAGTGTAAAGGGCCTAGGTATCCCTTTTTTTAATGGACTCACTTTTCACAGGGTTGAACCCAATTTTGTCATTCAGGGTGGCTGTCCCAAAGGGGATGGAACCGGGGGTCCTGGGTATAATTTCCCGGATGAATATAGTCAAAATCTGAGACACAATAAACCAGGAATTCTGGCCATGGCCAAAGCCGGCCCCAATACCAATGGCAGTCAATTCTATATCACCTTGAAAGAGCTTCCCCAATTGGATGATAAATATTCAGTATTTGGTGAACTCGTAGAAGGTTTCGATATTCCAGCAAAGATTGTAAAAGGTGACATGATAAAATCCATAAAAATTATGCGATTCGGAGAGGAAGCCAAATCTTTTAAAGCAGAAACAGATTCTTTTAAAGAAATAGTACAAAAAAGATATATGGAAATTAAGGCTGAGTTGGAAAAAAAATTGATTGAACAGGAACAAATAATTCAAGAAAAATGGCCCGAAACTGAAAAAACAGAAAGTGGTTTGATGTATATCATTCAGAAACAGGGAAAAGGAGAAAAACCGACTGTTGGCGACATTGTATTTACTCATTATGTTGGCACGCTTTTGAATGGAAACGAGTTTGACAACTCAAGAAAGCGAAATGAACCCTTTTCTTTCCCAGTCGGACAAAATCGTGTTATCCGCGGCTGGGATGAAGCACTGTTGGATATGAAATTGGGAGAACAAAGATTACTGATTATACATCCAAACCTTGGTTACGGAGCCAAAGGCGCTGGCAATGTCATTCCGCCGTACAGTTATCTGGTCTTCGACATTGAACTGGTAAAAATCGAAAAAAACAGTGTGACGGTTGACCACAAATAAACCATATAAGTGCTCGAATAAGCTACCAAATTAAAGATGAGGTGATCTATGGGAGACCATTTTCCATCCTTGAATGATTTTCAGATTGAACGGGAGTTGGGACAAAGTGAAGACTCGACCTTTTATTACGCAGTAGAAAAAAGAAGTCACCGAAAGGTTTTATTAAAACTTCTTAATCCAATATACAATACAGAACCTGGGATTGTCCAACTTTTTATAGAAGAAGCAAAGGCAATTCGTAATATGAATCATCCCGGAGTTATTCAGTTATTTGACTTTGGACAAGAAAGCGGCTTCTTTTTTACTGCTTACGAACGACCTGTGGTAACACTCATGGACCGCCTACCACAACTCACATCAAGTGAATCTATCGATTTATTTCAGGATATTATCAAGGTCCTTGACTTCATGCATATTCAGGGATACGTACACGGTCACTTAACACCTGGCAGCATCTTATTTCGAGAAGATGGGACCCTTGCCCTCATGAATCTGGGAACATTTATCTTACAATCTTATCAAAATTCATCTTTTGACGATGGGAAAGTTTCTCCAGCAGCTTATTACAAAAGCCCGGAACAATGCAGGAACCAAGGCTTGGATAGTCGTTCCGATCATTATTCTTTGGGTGCTATTTTCTTTCACATGCTGACGAAAAAACCACCCTATCAAGCAGATAACACCGTCGGCGTCATTGTCAAACACGTTGAGGCCCCACCACCCCAATTGCCTCCAGAATATGCCAGATACCAGCCCTTGTTAGACAAAATGATGGCAAAAGACCCAAACAACAGAACCCAAAGTGGAAAAGAAATTTTAGACTGGTTGGGTTCTGGAACAAGAAATGTAGCTGGAAATGAACCTCTCGAACTGGATTTTAGCCCAGACTTTGAACCCAAAAGCCGTAATGGTTATTCTTCCGAAACTGCCGCATCTCCTTATCTGTCAACAAGCAAACAAAAAACGAATCCATGGAAACTCATTTTACCTGCAATTGCTTTATTAATCTTAGCCACATATTTTCTTTATTTAAAAAACCCTGACATAGAGACAGAACAGCTGCAAAATCCAAGCTCGACTAAAAGAACCCCCAGCAGAAAGGGACAACAACCTCTTTCGGAAGTGGAAAAAAAATCAATGACTTTAAAGGAAAAAAGCATTCACGAAATAGAAACGGCTATCGAAGAAGGAGAGCTTTCGTTGGCTGAAGCCAAAATCAATGCCTTTGCTGAGGATCCTCAAAACAGTACTGAGGTAAAACGTTTGAGAGAGATGTTTGCCAATAAAAACCTGGAGAACAAAAAACAACAATATTCTGCACAATTAACAATTGCACAAGCAGCGCTCAACAGTGACGATCTCAGCTCTGCAGAAACAGCCTTATCTAATGCGAGAAAAATAATGGTTGATCCTGAACTCATTCGCCTGGAATTTTTATTACAACAAAAAACAACAGCACCAAAAGAAGAAAAGGTAGACCTTCCCTCCGAACTAGTAACAGACGATGCCGAAGATGACCGCACTTATTTACGGGCAAAAATGTCCCGTACCCAACAGCAAATCAATGAATACTTACTGAAGTTTCCAAAAGGACGTCACAGACAAGACGCAGAAATACTTTTAAAAAGCATTGACACACATCTAGCTACCAGTAGTTCAGAAAAGCTCTCACCAGCAATCCAAAAAAAAGTAGTAAAAATCACCATGTCACCTAAACCTACAACGATTAGTGAAGCAAAGCTAGTTCAAACAATTAAAAACGCAGACTTTTTTGAAAACAAACACAATCAACTGGGCTCGTTTGATAACCCTCTGAAAGCAATTCCACTTGATGGGTGTACCACCTACTCAGACCCAGGTTTACATCGTATGTGGCTGGCTGGTCGATATGGACAATCATTAACACATGAAGAGGCAAAAACTTGGATTACTCAGATCAATCAGCAAAATCTATGTGGATTCTCCGACTGGAGATTACCCACTCTTGTTGAATCATTGTCCCTGCTTAGACCCAAACAGTCTGGAAGACCATACTATTCTATTTCTGAATTTAATCCACCTGAATGGATTTGGACGTCAGATGATCAAGATCAAAACTATGCTTGGGCAATCTTTTTTAATAAGGGAATTGCAGATAGTTATAGAAAAACTGACCGGCTTGATACAATTGCTGTTAGAACACATGAAGATGGGTAAGATTTTTCTGAGCGTCCAATATATCAGCACAAAAAAAACAAAAGTCCCTTGACAATTTTTTTTTCATGTGCTAACAAAGTTTAGAGGTGATGTCAATGAATAAAAAAGAGATATCAGAAAAAATTTTTAAGCGGCTTGATGTCAAGCGGTTTGAGGCATATCATTTTATTGATCTTCTTATTGAGACGATCGTTACCCAGTTGTCAAGCGGAAAAAAAGTTGTTATATCAAACTTTGGTACGTTTAAGGTGGTATCTAGGCAAAAAAAAAGAGTTATTAACCCGAATGACAAAAAGGCCATGACGATTAAAGCCCGGAAAATTGTAAAATTCATTGCCTCAAAAAACCTAAAGCATACAATCTGAATTTATGGTTACGAGTATTTGAACAAAACTTTGGGTTGTACTGCTTGATTGGTTCAAAAATTTTGTTCTTGGGGGGTAATGGTGAAAGGTCACCGTGAACGATAAGAAAGAATTGCTGGAACTTGCCTATCAGATGTTGACTTGTGGGAATTTAAAGCTCAGAAGAAATATAATAAAAGAAAACATAAAACCGAATCAGTTTTTTTCTCTAAATACAAAACAACTACTCACACTTGGAGCAAACAAAGACTTATTCCCCGGTTTTTTTGACCCTTTAAAACTGGCTGGGCGAGAAATGGAGGATGCAAACAACAAAAACATTCGCATCCTGTTTCAATCATCTGAAAATTTCCCAGAAAGTCTTATTAACCTTTATGACCCACCCCTATGTATATATTTAATGGGAGATGAATCTGTATTGAAAAGCAGAACGCTGGGCATTGTTGGCTCAAGACGACACAGCCAATATGGCACGCGAATAATGAAGAAATATTTCACATCTCTCATAGACGCTAAGTTAACCATTGTTTCTGGAATGGCCTACGGTATCGATAGTGCAGCCCACACCATGTCATTGGAGCTCAATGGAAAAACCATAGGAATAAACGCAGGCGGTCTATATCATCTCTACCCTTCCGGGAACAGACATCTATTTAAAAAAATAGTCTCTTCTGGTTGCATTATTTCTGAATTTCCTCTATCGACAGTACCCAGACCATATCATTTCCCAATAAGAAATAGAATAATAGCTGGTCTAAGTGAAAAAATATGGGTCGTTGAAGCGGCAGAAAAAAGTGGTTCTTTAATAACAGCCAGATTAGCTATTGAAAATGGACGTGACGTTCTGGCCACACCAGGACCAGTAGATACAAATACAAGTGCGGGGTCCAACAGATTAATAAAAGATGGAGCCAAGCCAATATTATCAGTTGTTGATATATTGGAAGAGTATGGCCTCTCACTAAAAAAAAAGGAAATCCCACTTTCAGCCACCTCTTTTGATCAAACAGAGCTTTGTTTACTTGACTTGCTCAAAGTAAATGGGTTAAAAGATATTGACTACCTAGTTGAAAAATCATCACTTCCTGTAACTTTGATAATATCGACTCTAAATGGATTGCTTTTAAAAGGGTTGGTGTCGACACATTCAGGAGGCGTTTGGAGTATAAATGAATGAAAAAACATTGGTTATAGTTGAATCACCAGCGAAATCGACAACTATCGGCAAATATTTGGGTTCAGACTACCTTGTTTCATCTTCAATGGGCCATGTACGCGACCTCAATCCCAACATTTTAAGTATCGATGTTAATGATAACTTTCGACCTCATTATGAAGAATTAAAGGATAAAAAAAAAATAATTACCGAACTAAGGCGTTTGGCAAAAAAATGTAAAACAATCCTTCTTGCACCAGATCCTGACAGAGAAGGCGAGGCCATTGCCTTTCATTTGAAAGAAATTTTGAACGATATTAACCCAAAAATTTTTAGGATTTTCTTCAATGAAATCACAAAAAACGCTGTTCTGAAATCAATTGAAAATCCGTTACCAATCAACATGAATAAAGTTAATTCTCAACAAATGCGCAGGGTTCTGGATCGGTTAGCGGGCTATAAAATAAGCCCGATACTGCAAAAAAAAATTGGGGGTCCCTTATCCGCAGGAAGAGTACAATCGGTAGCTCTGAAATTAATCGTTGAACGAGAAAAAGAAATTCGGGCTTTTGATCCTGAAGAATTCTGGACGATAATCGCTGAATTTGAAACTGAAAAACCACCCACTTTCAAAGCAAAATTAGAAAAAAAGAATAACAAAAAACTTAAAATTTCAAATCAGTCTGAAAGTGAAACAATTCTAAATGAATTGTTACTAGATAGCTACAGATTAAATACAGTAGAAAAGAAAACAAAAAAAAGAGACCCTTTACCACCACTCATCACATCAACATTACAACAGGAAGCTTTTAAAAAACATGGCATGCCTGTAAAAATGACAATGAAGATCGCCCAAGAATTGTACGAGGGTGTTGCCCTAAACGATGGAGAACAAACAGGCCTTATTACATACATGCGTACCGACTCTTATAGAATTTCAAAAGAGGCAGCAGATGCTGTTCGCGATTTAATTGTCAGTTCTTTTGGTACTGAATATTTACCTGAAAAGCCAAACCATTATGGAAAAAAAGGGAACATTCAAGACGCACACGAAACAATCCGCCCCACAGTCCCGTTTCATTCACCCGAATCCATTTCCTCGTTCCTCAACGAAGCGCAACAAAAAGTTTATCAACTAATCTGGGACCGTTTTTTAGCATCGCAAATGAAGTCAGCACAAATAGAAGAAACTGTTTTTCAAATTCAAAATGGTTCCTACACCTTTATTTGTAAAGGTGAGATTATCCGCTTTTCAGGTTTTATGGAAGTTATTAAAGTGACAGGAAACCTAGATGAACTTCCATTACTAGAAGCGAACACGGATCTTCAATTGAAAGAGTTGGCTTCAAAACAAAATTTTACTAAACCCCCTGCTCGATATACAGAGGCAACACTGGTCAAAATACTTGAAGAAAAAGGGATCGGACGACCATCAACATATGCAAAAATCATTGATACCCTCGGCAAAAGAGAATATGTGTCTCGGGAGGACAAAAAGTTTGTTCCAACATTTTTAGGTATAAAAGTATCAGATTTTCTAGACCTACATTTTCCTGACATTATGAACTATCAATTTACAGCAAATCTGGAAAAACAACTGGATTCTGTTTCAGAGGGTGACCTTGTCTGGCAAGACGGTATCACTCATTTTTATTCTAAGTTAACTGCAGACCTTGATGTGGTAACAAACATCCCCCGAATTGTTTTGCAAACCCAAAAAAACTGCTCAAAATGTGGTAAACCAATGGCTCTAAAATATTCATTCCGAACAAGAGGATGGTTTGTTGGTTGTACAGCTTATCCAGAATGTTCTCATACCGAAAAACTCAATGAAGATGGCATTGAAAAAGGAAGCGAAAAATTAGACCGCAATTGTCCTAAGGAAGGTTGTGGAAAACCTTTGATCAAAAGATATTCTCCAAAAACAAAGAGATATTTTATTGGTTGCAGCGCCTTTCCTCAATGTGATTATATGGAGTCGGTCACCGAAGAACTTGGCAACTGCCCCCTTTGTGATAATAAACTTATCCGAAAGTTTTCTCCAAAAACCAGACGACATTTTATTGCTTGTTCTGCTTATCCTGAATGTACATTTATTGACAAAGGGACTGGTAAATGATCCAAAAGCACGTGGCCATTATCGGCGGCGGACTAGCCGGAACAGAGGCCGCCTATCAACTTTCCAAGAGAAACATCAAGATCACTCTTTATGAAATGCGACCAGTCATGAAAAGCCCCATACACGATACCCCTTTTATGGGAGAACTGGTTTGTTCAAATTCCCTCGGCAGTGAAGAAATAACCTCAGCCTCTGGCCTTCTTAAAAATGAACTGTTTGAACTTGACTCTTTTTTTCTTAATACGGTCACACCCTATCGAGTGCCATCAGGGATGTCTTTTTCTATAGATCGAGTACAGGCTGCTCAAGCCATCGACAATGCAGTCTGTTCATTACCACATATAACTGTAGTAAGAGAAGAAATTAAAACAATACCTACTCATTTTGATGCAGTCATCATAGCCTCTGGCCCCCTAACCAGCCAATCATTTACTGAAACAATACAAACAATAACAAAAAGACGTCATCTACACTTCTACGATGCCACAAGTCCAATTATCAAGGCAGAAACAATTAATATGGATTTGGTGTTTAGAGCAAGTCGGTATGATAAAGGAGCGCCCGATTTTTTGAACGTCCCCCTCTATGAAACTCAATACTTTGACCTAATCACAGCACTGAATTCAGCCGAATGTGTTCCATTACATGATGTTGATTCCCCAATTTATTATGAATCTTGTCTTCCCGTTGAAGAAATTGCTCGACGAGGGCCATTGTCTCTTGCCTTTGGTCCACTTAAACCGGTTGGCCTAATTGACCCTCGATCTGGCAAGCAACCGTTTGCCGTTGTACAGTTGAGACAAGATGATATGTTTCGTCATTTTTATCAAATGGTTGGCTTTCAGACCAGACTTAAATGGCCTGAGCAAAATCGTATTTTTACTTCTTTACCAGGCCTTGAAGCAGCAAAGTTTGAACGCTATGGGAGGATGCACAGGAATACATTTATTAATGCCCCACTTATTATAGATGAATATTTCCGTTGCAAAACACAACATAATCTGTTTATTTGTGGCCAGTTATCAGGAGTTGAAGGTTATCTGGAATCCATTGCCTCTGGCTTAATTACCGGCTTGTACCTTTATCATCAATTAAATAATTCCCACATAAATCCAATTCCTATAGAAACGGCTATTGGTTCTTTAGTACGTGCAATTGCACTTGGTGACTGGAAATCTTTTTCACCAACTAATTTTACATATGGCTTGCTTCCTGTAGATCAAACAGCAAAAAAAGGTACAAAAAAGGAGCAGAAGTTTCAAAAAGCTCAAAGAGCCTTAGAATGCCTGAAAAAGTGGAAAATCCAAAACTCTATTTGAACTCTTTTTTAGACTATCTAAAAGAGATCAGACGCTATTCACAACACACCCTTCGGGCATATGAACAAGATCTAAAACAGTTTATTGAGTTCATTCAAACAAATCACTTACAATTTAACAGAGATGGGGTAAGAAGTTTTGTTGCTTCTACATTTCAAAAACAACTTTCAAAATCAACTGTATCAAGAAAAATTTATTCTATAAAATCTTTTTTTTCATACTTAATAAAACAAAAATTATTACTGATTAATCCAGCGGAACAAATACCTTTACCAAAAGAACAAAAACTTCTCCCCACCATACTTAATGAGAGTGAAATCCTTATGTTTTTAGATCGTTTTCCAGCCCACACTTTTTTAGACATACGTGACAGGGCAATATTTGAATTGCTATATGCAAGTGGCTTGAGAATATCGGAACTCAGCCAGATGTCATTACATCAAATACATTTTTCAAGTGGCCTTTTGAGAATATTGGGAAAAGGAAAGAAAGAAAGGATTGTCCCATTACATGATAAAGCCCTTACGATTTTAAAAAACTATTTGATTCACCGCAACGAACACGCCCGGGTCGAAGAAGAAGCCATTTTCGTTAATAATAGAGGCAATCGATTGTCCTCACGTTCCATAGAACGTATATTGATCAAACGTTTTTTAGATATCACCGGCTCACAAAAAACGATTTACCCACATATGTTTCGTCACTCTTTTGCGACACATCTTTTACAAAGAGGTGCCAACCTTCGGGTTATTCAAGAACTATTAGGTCACAGTCATTTAAGCACCACCCAGAAATATACATCTCTCAATTTCACTGATTTACTTTCAAGTTATCAGCGCTTTCATCCAAGGGAATGCGACGATGAATAAGCATCGTTCTTTTCTTGTCATCCTTTTGATTTTCAGCTCGATGTCAATTTTTGCTGAAAATGATTTTGAAAATAGAAAAAAGTCAATTGATCAAGAATTATTAAAAATAAAAACACAAAAAAAGACTGTTTTAAATGAAATCTATAGGCTTGAACTTAAAATTGAAAAAGAAACAATTAAATTACGAAATATCCAACGAGAGATAGAAAAGCAAACATTTGCAATTGACTCACTGGAAAAAGAAAAAAGCATTCTTATTCTCAAAATACAAATTTCCAGACAAAACTTAAAACGTGCTTTACGTATTATGTACAAATCACAAGCTCAACCACCATTTTTGTTTTTTATGCGGATCGACTCTTTTAATCATTTATATCAACATTACCAATATTTTGTCAGAATTTTTGACTTTAAGATAAATCAAATCTCAAATATTAACAAACAGCTTGATACCTTGGCTATTGTTGAAAATCGACTAAATAATGAAAACAACAAACTGCTATCTTTAAAAACTTCGATAGAAAATTCGCTAAATACAATTAAAGGAAATAAAACAGAACAATTAAAATTTATGGAAAAAGTAAATAACGATTTCGAACATTTTTCACAATTATCAGAAGAAATCAAAAATCAAAACGCAGAACTTGATAAGGTCATTGCTGAACAACCCCATTATCATAAAATTGAGAGGATAAATATCAACCACTTGCGCGGAAAGATGCCCAAACCGATTCGTGGTAAACTATTGTCCCGTTTTGGTAAAATAAAAAGCACCCGCTTTGACACATATATTTACAACAACGGCATTAAAATCAAACCAGAAGCCGGAGATAAAATTCAATCCGTTTTTTCTGGCGTTGTTGTTTTTGCAAGTTATTTTAAAGGATATGGAAATTTAATCATTATTCGACATACAAAGGAATTATATACCTTGTACGGTCATTGTCAGGAAATAAAAAAAATAGTTGGTGATTGGGTTTTGCAAGGGGAAACTCTAGCAATCGTAGGCGATACAGGATCAACGACTGGAAAAGTTTTATATTTTGAAGTCAGACGTGGATTAAAATCTGAGGATCCCTTGCTCTGGTTTTCTAAAAAGTGATAAAATATCAAACTTTGAAAATATTAAATGAAAAAAAAAAGTACTCACAATAAGAAGATAAATTATGGCCTTTTGGTTTTTCTATTTTTTTTAATTTTTTCTTTTCTTTTGGTCATGCTATTAGAATACTTAGATTTTAAAATGGGAAAGCAGTCATATTTTTTTAACAAAAAAGAAACAATAAAGCAAATAAACAGACCAATTCAAGAGAATACTTCTTTAAATTGGTCTAAAATCTTCTCTAAAAACATAGAATTACTTGATCGATTTGTTGACCAAAATCAAATTGAACATGTAAATATGAGAATATCTGATATAAAATTTGATTCTTTCAGAAACCATTTGCGAACCCATGTCAAAGAGTGGGGTGGTCAACTATCTCTAATAGAAGTCAACAAGAAAAAGGAGTTTACTCTCTACTTGTTCCACATTTTTAAAAATCAATTTAAAACGCATATTTTATTGGTGTTTTCACTACTACCAACTGATGAAAAACCATCAAACAACGAAACTTCAACACCTCAAGTTGTTCAAAACAGTAACCAAAAAAAAGTCGCCATTATTATCGATGATATTGGCAGTAGAGCAAATATAGTCGAAAAATTACAAATATTAAACATACCGATAACCGTTTCTGTTTTGGTTGACGAACCTTTTGCCGCTTCAGAGGTTATTTCAGCACAAAATAAAAATTTTGAAGCCATCATTCATCTGCCAATGCAGCCTCATAATGGCCAAAATGGCCCAAAGCACCACGTTATATCTCCAGAATCAACTATAGAGCAAATGCGAGAAATCTTAAATCACTCTTGCCACATAGTTCCCAACGCAAAAGGCATCAATAACCATCAAGGATCATTGGCAACATCAAAAAAAGACACAATGAGAACACTCTTTACCGTTTTAAAAGAAAAGGGCTTTTATTTTATTGATTCTAGAACCTCGGTTGATTCAGTGGCTTATACAGTCGCACAGGAAATGGGAATTAAATCTTCGTTCAGAGATCTTTTTATTGATCATATCCCTACCATTGAACACAGTCGGGAACAATTTTTGCGTTTATTTGAATTATTACAAAAAAAGAATTCTGTACTACTGATTGGCCACCCCCACGAAACGACGATACAAACCATCAAAGAAGTCATACCAAAATTAAAACAGATGCGTGTAAAATTCGTTTTCGCATCTGAACTAGTGCACAAATAAATGAAAAATCAGTAAAGGAGTTAACATGAAAAAAGAAAAGCTTGAAGAAAAATATGAATTTCAGTCAGAAGTTAAGAAATTGTTGGATATTCTTGTTTATTCCCTATATCAGCATAAAGACGTTTTTTTAAGAGAATTAATATCAAATAGCGCAGATGCTTTAAGTAAAGTACGATTCAGTTTATTGACAGATAGAGATTCCATAATGGATAAGGATGATGAATTGCAAATCAACATATCGGTCAATGAAAGTTCAAAAACTTTAATCATTGAAGACAACGGAATCGGAATGACCCATGAAGACTTAATTACGAATTTAGGAACAATTGCACATTCCGGCACGCTGGAGTTCCTTCGTTCCAGTTCTACGGAAGGGAAAAAAGCCACCGAAGATCTAATCGGTCAATTTGGCGTAGGCTTTTATGCTAGTTTTATGGTAGCTGAAGAAATAAAAGTGCACACACGCTCAGCAAAAAAAGAAGAGAAAGCATGGCTCTGGATTTCAACAGGAGACAGCAATTATTCTATCAGTGAAACAATTAAGAAAAAAAGAGGAACCAGAATAGAACTTAAAATAAAAGACGAAGAACAGAATTTTCTGAAAAAGGATGAAATTGAAAGAATAGTAAAAACACACTCGAGATTTATACCTTACCCGATATTTTTTGAAAACAATAAAATTGAGCGAATCAGTGCAATATGGACACAACCAAAGGGAGAATTAAAAAAAGAAGATTACCTTGATTTTTATAAATCTCTGCCGGTATATGACACTGAACCTTCAACCTATATACACTTAAATGTAGATGCACCGGTACAATTTCAAGCACTTCTGTACATTCCCAGCAAAAATGAAGACTTCTTTGGATTTTCCAACCTTGAATCCGGAGTTGATTTATATTCAAAAAAAGTTCTCATACAAAGAGGTAATAAAGATATTTTACCCGATTATCTGCGATTTATTAAAGGCATAGTAGACAGTGAAGAAATTCCTTTAAATATTTCAAGAGAAACAGTACAAAGTCATATAAAAGTCAGGAAAATTCACGATTTTCTAGTAAGAAAAATTTTAGACCACCTAATAAACTTGAAAAATACAGCTTTCGATTCTTTTGTCTCTGTTTGGAGCCAGTTTCATACTTTTTTCAAGGAGGGAATGATTAAAGATTGGAATCATAGAGACCTTCTAGCTAAATTGCTGCTCTTTGATTGCAATAAATCAGATTCAAACACAAAAATCGATCTTGACAAGTATTTAACACTTAACGATCAACCGATGGACAAAATTTATTTTATATCCGGAAATCAAAAGTCCGTCTTAGAAACGCACCCTGCTCTTGAAGCATTTAATGAAGCATCAATTCCAGTCTTATTTTTGACAGAACCAATAGATGAATTTGTAATTGAACACCTGAAAGAGTACCAAAAAATACCTTTTGTTAGTATTCTTAATGAAAATGTATCTGTTAAAACTGAAAAAACATCACCCTCACCAAATGAACACCGAGAACTTAACCCTGAACCCTTAATTGCCTATCTCAAACAGACTTTTCCGGAAAAACTTGCTGACATCAGAATATCAAACCGCTTAGTCAACAGCCCTTGCATGTTGGTTATGCCTTCACAAGGTCCCTCTGCACAAATGGAAAAATTACTTAAAATGAATGATAAATCTTATCAATTTCAAAAACGGATATTGGAAATAAACCCCGATAATCCTCTTATAAAAAACTTGATTTCAATATTACATGAAGATTTTTCAAATCCTTTTTTAAAGATTATTTCTCAAAACTTGATAGATATTACCCTCCTTAAAGAAGGTTTAATCAATTCTGTAGATGAAATTATGCCAAATTTAATTGACCTTTTCACCTGCGCAAGTTCCTCTTTAACAGAAGAAAAAGTAACTAAAATATGACACAATTCAAACACTCTTGTGGAATCTGGCACCACATTACATCCCTAAATGGTAAAAGAGGGTGTGGTACCTTAGGTGTAGAAGCAAATGAATTCGTAAACATGTTGTCAGAAAGTGGAGTGTCTATTTGGCAAATACTTCCTATAAACCCGGTTAGATCAATTTTTAATTTTTCTCCTTATTCACCCGCTTCGAGTTTTGCAGGAAATCCATTATTGTTAGACGAAGAGAGAATAGTAAAAGAAAACAACTTGGACCCGTCAGTACTTTCTTTTTTCCCCGATACACAGAACTCCTCAAAATGCATGTTTCAGGAACGTTGGAAGGCTTTGAATAAGCTACTTTGGTTGGCATACGATCGGGTAGAAGATTCTCTTTCTTACAATAAACAATTTCAAAAATTCGTTACAAATAATCACTTTTGGTTAGAAGATTACGCAATATTTGAGACACTAACCGACACTTTTAACTCTTCAGATTGGAGGTCTTGGCCAAATCAATTTTCAAAAAGAGATAACAGCGCCTTAAATGACTTCCGTCATGACAATTTGCGTATAATTAACTGGTATAGATATGTTCAATATCTTTTTCAAGTTCAATGGGATAGTTTAAAAAACCTTTGTAAAATAAAAAAAGTAAAAATATTTGGTGATATTCCTATTTATCCACATTTTGATAGCTCTGATGTTTGGTCAAACATATCGGTTTTCCAAATCGATCAAGACACCTTACATCCCACTCAAGTTGCCGGAGTACCTCCCGATTACTTTAGCGAAGAGGGACAGTTATGGGGAAATCCATTATATCAATGGTTCAATCATGAAAAGCTACAACAACAAACCCTTTTTTGGTGGAATGAACGACTTAAGCGTTCGTTTTCACTGTATGATTTTCTTAGAATTGATCATTTTCGTGCGTTTGAATCTTATTGGTCTGTACCATCAGATCAGAAAAACGCACGATCTGGCATTTGGGAAAAAGGCCCTGGTATAGATTTTTTTAAGGAAATTGAAAAGAAGTTGGGTCCAGATCTCCCTATTATTGCAGAAGACTTGGGTATCATTACAGAACAAGTTAACCAATTAAGAATGGATTTAGACATTCCTGGAATGAAAATTTTCCAATTTGCCTTTGGTACAGATGTCAATCATCCTTACTTACCCCATAATATTCAAGATCAACCATGTTTTTTTTATTTGGGAACTCACGACAATAACACCACAAATGGTTGGCTAAGCAATGAATTATCATCGAAACAAAAATTGGAAGTAGAAAAATATGTTTCACAAAGCGATCAACAAACACTGGTATGGAAAATGATTGATGTTGCGCTCTCCTCAAAAGCACGAATAGTCATACTATCTGTAGCAGATATTTTGGAATATTCGGATTTTGCTCGTTTAAATATTCCAGGCAAAGCAACTGGAAATTGGGTTTGGAAAGTCACTGGCGTAGATTTATACCCAGCTTTATCAGAGTTACATAAGCTAATCGTTAAATCACATCGCACAAGCAAGCCATCTAGCAAACTGAATATTCAATGAAAAATCGTTCTCAATACATTTTAGAGGAAAACATATGGGTATTATGCGATGACAAGTTTCCTTTGTATTTGATCACAGGAGATATTCCGACACTTATTGATACTGGGGTTACTGCTTTGGCAGATTCCTTCATCAAAGCTCTTGACAATCCCCTGAAAGAGCAAAAATTACAAAAAATCTTATTAACCCATACCCATTGGGATCACAACGGTGGCCTGACAGCACTGTCAACGAAAGATAAACCTACGGTATTCTCATCAGAAACAGGTGCCAATCTTTTAAAAAAACCACATGTCATTTCTTTTATTAACCGAATGAATAAAGAGTAAGCTGCATCAAATAAAATATATAACCATCATGCTATAAAAATTTACAATAACATTCAAGTCGTGTGCGAAGAGGATACCATCCAGGTTGGTAACAAACAAAACTTGGCCGTTTTTTTTACACCCGGTCACACACGTTGTTCTGTATCTTATTATCTAACACAGAACGGAATATTATTTCCAGGTGATGCGCTGGGTGTTGTAGAAAAAAATGGAAACATCAGACCTCTTTTTCTTTCAGATTACTCTGCCTACATTAAATCAATTCTTCTCCTTTCGCAACTAACCGTAAAGACGCTTGCTTTACCACACAACACTGCCATCAAAGGAGAGGACCAAAAGAAACCTTCACAAATTAACATCCTTGCCATGATACGTGCTGTCAAAAATTCTATTCAATCATAACTAATCTTGATCCAAGCTTAACTAGTGTGTTATAATCGATGTCGCTCGCAAGTCAAACATTGAAAAATCCAACTCTCGAGAATCTAAGATGATTTGTGTGTTTTTTTACAAAAAGGAGTAAATGACTATGGAACTGTCTGTGATACAGAAAATTCGGAATATGGGTATAGTGGCCCACATTGATGCAGGAAAAACAACAACTACTGAACGGATACTTTTTTTTACTGGTTTGACACATAAGCTGGGTGAAGTTCATGATGGACAAGCCGTCATGGATTTTATGAAACAAGAACAAGAACGAGGAATTACCATAACTTCAGCAGCCATAACAACTCACTGGCGCGATCATCAAATTAACCTTATTGATACACCTGGACATATTGATTTCACAGTCGAAGTTGAGAGATCTCTTCGTGTTCTTGATGGTATTGTGATGGTCTTTTGCGCTGTTGGCGGAGTTGAGCCTCAGAGTGAAACTGTCTGGCATCAAGCAGATCGCTACAAAGTTCCACGTATTGCTTTTATTAATAAAATGGACAGACAAGGGGCTGATTTAATTCAAACTATAGAACAGATGAACGAAATGCTTGGCGCTAATGCAATTCCATTTCAATTACCAATCGGTCAGGAGGATCATTTCGAGAAAATTATTGATTTAGTCACAATGAAAACAATAACTTACGATGGCTTTCAAAGACAAGAATCTACAATACCAATTGAATTTCAAGAAAGCGCAAAAGAATGGAGAATGAAACTCATTGAAAAGTTAGCCGATTTTGATGAAACAATTATGGAGTATTATTTAGAGGACAAGCCCATCCCTGAGGATTTAATCCGTACTGCCACAAGAAATGCTGTTTTGCGTTTATTAATAACACCTGTTTTTTGTGGAACAGCCTTTAAGAATAAAGGCGTTCAATTACTCCTTGATGCTGTCGTTGATTATTTACCCTCACCTGTAGATCGCGGTGTCGTGGTTGGTTATGACCAAAATAACCCCGAAGTTTCAATATCCAGGCCACCTTCTTGGAAAAACCCGTTTTCAGCTTTGGCATTTAAAATAATCAACGATAACTACGTTGGACAACAAACTTTCATTCGTGTCTATTCTGGTGAACTTCACGCTTCCAGCTATATTTACAATTCGACAAAGAAAAAAAGAGAGCGTGTGGGCAGGATACTTCGTGTTTTTGCCAAAGAAAGAGAAGAAATTGATGTCATTAGAGCCGGTGACATTGCCGCTATTATTGGTAGTAAATTTACAACTACTGGTGACACACTTTGTACTGAATCTGACCCCATTCTACTTGAAAACATTCATTGTCCCGAGACAGTAATTGATTTAAGTGTTACGCCACAGTCAATAAAAGAAAGAGATAAATTATCGTTTGCCCTAAGCAAGATGGCTCTTGAAGATCCATCATTTAGAGTTCATTTTGATTCAGAAACAGAAGAAACTGTTATTTCCGGTATGGGTGAGTTACATCTTGAAGTTATTGTTGATCGTTTAAAAACTGAATTTAATGTTGATGTTATTGTTGGAAAACCTGCCGTTGCCTTTAGAGAAACCCTCATGCGAGAAGTATCTGGAAACTATAAATTTAAAAAACAAACTGGTGGCCATGGACAATTTGCACACATTGTTTTTCGATTGGAACCTAATCAGGGGAATGGATTACAATTTGTGGACCAAATTAAAGGAGGTAATATTCCCCGTGAATATATCCCTGCTATAGAAAAAGGGTTTTTTCAAGTTATGGATAAGGGCCTTTTAGCTGGTTTCCCTATGGTAGATATCAAGTTTGTTCTTCTTGACGGTTCTTTTCATGCCGTCGACTCAAGCGAAATCGCTTTTAGATCTTGTACAGAAATGGGCATAAAAGAAGTCTTTAGGTCAGGCCAGCCCCAACTTCTAGAACCATTAATGAAAATTGAAATCAACACACCCGATGACTATATGGGAGATATTATAGGCGATCTTAACAGAAGGCGCGGTCAGATTGCCAGTATGAGGCGACACAGGAAAGGATCACAAAAATTGACAGGGCAAGTCCCATTAATGGAAATGTTTGGTTATGCTTCTTCTCTAAGAACGGCATCAAGCGGAAGAGCAAATTATTCGATGGAGTTTCTTCGCTACAACCTAGTCCCTAAATCTGTTGAGGAAAAGGTCATTATCGAACGTCGAGACACAAACAAAGGCTAAAAACGCCCACTTTTATAAGCATAAAAATCGTAACTTTTCACCAAACAACGAAAAAGGCGGCTTGTTTTAGAAGAAGCAAACCGCCTGACTTCATATTACTGAACAATTAGGATAGAAAGAAAATTCTAACCCTCGATGATGGCTTCGGTAGGGCAAACAGCTGCGCAAGCACCACAATCGGTGCAAGTCTCAGGATCAATAACATATTGATCCTCTCCTTGTGAAATTGCTTCAACAGGGCATTCAGCTTCGCATGCTCCACAGCTAATACAGGCATCAGTGATTTTGTACGCCATTTTAACTCCTTATATTTTTATTAATAGAAAAATACCATAAAACACAACGAAAATTCAATCCTTAACCTTGTTCGTCAGAAGGGGTTACGTTTTGGATTAATTCTGGATTATCTTCATCACTTACCAACTCATTTTCTTCTTTGATCATTTTTTCCAATGCGACCAAACGATCGCCCTTTCTTAGGCTCATAATTGTAACCCCTTTTGTTATACGTCCCTTAGAACGTATATCATCAGCACTGATTTTATTGATGACCCCTTTTTCGGAAGAGACAATAATATCATTTGCATCATTCAAAGTTACTAAACCGATCACCTTGCCCATATGTTCATTGATTCGTATGTTTAAAATCCCTTTCCCGCCTCTAGTCTGGCTTCGATACAGTGAAAGGTCAGATTTCTTCCCATAACCATATTCAGTCACCGTTAATATATACTTATCTTCATCATTAATTATATCGGCGCCTGCAAGAAAATCCCCACCAATCATACGAATGGCAATAACTCCTCTGGCCCCTCTGCCCATCAGTCGAACATTTTCTTCTTTAAATCTAATAGCTTTGCCAAAATGAGAGCCAACAATGATATCATTGTTACCCGTAGTAATATGTGCTTCAAACAAAACGTCATCTTCAGGCACTTCAGCGACCTTGACACCTTTCATTCTAGGTTTAGAAATGTCTTTCAATGGGATTTTTTTGACATACCCTCTTCTGGAAAACATCATAACAAAATGACTTGAAGAAAAATCTCTTACATTAATTACTGAACATATCTTCTCATCGTCACTGATTCCAACCACTCGGTTAACAGGTTTCCCCCTGGACCCATAATCTCCTTCTGGAATATCATAGGCTTTTAGCCAATACAATCGCCCTTTTTCAGTAAAAAATAAAATATAATCATGCGCTGAAGCAACAAAAACCCGGGTAATTACATCCTCTTCTTTCAAACTTAGACCTTTTCTTCCCACAGTACCACGGCTTTGAATCTTATAACTATTAAGTGTTGTTCTTTTAATATAACCATTTTTGGTAAAAAGTATCACACAGTTTTCATCTTTAATAAGATCCTCTATATGGATATCCTTCAATTCATGTTCAACAATATTTGTTCTCCGTTTATCTCCATAATTATCTCTGACAGTTGTCAATTCACTTTTAATAACAGAAATCATTAATTTATCGTTAGTTAATAAATCTTTAAGATAATTAATTAATTTAATTAATTCTTTATACTCTTCATCCAGTTTATCCACTTCCAGATTCGTTAATCTGTAGAGCTGCATTTCAAGAATCGCTTGAGCTTGCATATCTGATAATAAAAACTCAGAAACCAGACTTCCTTTAGCCATCTCTCTATTCGGAGATTTCCTGATAATTAAAATAATTCTATCAAGATTAGCCATCGCTATCCTGAGACCTTCTATTATATGAGCTCTTTTTTCGGCCTTTTCCAGCTCAAACACCGAACGCCTGCGAACAACCTCTTTACGATGACCAAGAAAATAATGAAAGTATTCCAGCAAGTTAAACTGCTTCGGTTGTTGGTTGACAATTGCCAGAAAGTTGAGGGAAAAAGTTGCTTGTAATTGAGTAAACTTATATAAACTGTTTAAAATGACTTCAGCAATTTCATCCTTTTTAATTTCAATAACAATCCGCATCCCATCTCTGTCTGATTCATCCCTGAGATCTGAAATGCCCAATATTTTTTTATCTTTAACAAGTTGAGCAATATTTTCTAAAATTCTTGATTTGTTTGTTTGATAGGGGATTTCTGAAATAATAATTTTCTGCCTGTCTTGGTCGTCATTTTCTATTTCAGCTTTGGCTCTGACAAGAGCAGATCCCCGTCCAGTTTTATACGCCTGCAGAAGTAAATTTTTTCCATAAATAGTGCCGCCTGTCGGAAAATCAGGCCCATTTAGGATTGTCATCAACTCTTCGACGGAAACATCTCTATTCTCCATATAATAAATAAACGCATCAATAAGTTCAATCAGATTGTGTGGAGGTATGGATGTAGCCATACCAACAGCAATACCTGAGCTACCATTCAAAAGAAGCATTGGAATAGTGGTAGGAAATATTTCAGGTTCAGTTAACGAACCGTCATAATTTGATAAAAAATTAACAGTCTTCTTGTCGAGATCTGATAATAACTCGTTAGATATTCTATTGAGTCGAACCTCTGTGTACCTCATGGCTGCTGGTGGATCACCATCAATGGAGCCAAAATTACCTTGTCCGTCTACCAGCGGATAACGGAGTGAAAAATCTTGTGCAAGGCGTACGAGCGTATCATAAACGGCCTGATCACCATGAGGATGATATTTACCAATTACATCACCCACTATTCTTGCCGATTTTTTATAGGGCTTATTGTAATGTGTACCCGTTTGATGTAGGGAAAAAAGGGTTCTTCGATGAACAGGCTTTAATCCATCTCTGATATCAGGAATAGCTCTTCCAATTATTACGCTCATAGAATAATCAAGATAAGAGCGTTGCATTTCCTGTTCTATACTAACAGGCTCAGAATACGTTGAATCTCTATTTATATTATCCATGACATCCTCGTTACACATCAAGATTTTTAACATTTAGGGCATTGTTTAAAATAAATTCTTTCCTTTTATTGGCATCAATCCCCATTAAAGTGTCAAATATTTGTTCACACTCCTGAAAGTCATTGATATTAACCTGAAGTAAGGTTCTATTTTCAGGATTCATCGTTGTTTCCCAAAGTTGATTTGGATTCATTTCTCCCAAACCTTTGTAACGCTGGATATAGATCCCTTTTTTAATCCGTTCAAAAAGGCCTTCAGCCAATTCATCCTGAGATGAAAAAACAACTTTTTCTTCGCCAAAGAAAACAAGATAAGGTGGTTTAACCTGTTCCTGAATTTTTTCATGGGCTTCATTAACTTCAGAAAAGAGCGGACCCGTTAAATAATCCCAGTCTATTACAGTTTTACAATCAAGTCCGTTAAATGTGTAATTAATATTAATATTATTTAAACCATGCTCTTCTTCAAATTCAATAGTTGATTCAGTACATATATCAATTTGCTTTATTTTTATAACAATTTCTTCGGCTTTTTTTAAATCTTTAAGCGTATTCTCATCTTTTACCCATTCAATAAGTTTGTTTGTCAAAATTGGTGGCATACCTCTTTTTTCAATTTTTTCTAGCAAAATTTTTTTCTTTAAAATTAATTTCAAAAATCGTATAAGTTCTTCCTTTTTGATAACACATTCTTTGTTAATATCAAAAACTTCAAACTCTTCTCCAATCATTTTTAGAAGATGGTTTTCCAATTCTTTTTCATTTTTAAGATATTTACCGCTCTTACCCTTTTTTATAAAATATAGAGGCGGTTGTGCCAAAAATAAAAACCCTTTCTCTATTATTACTTTCATTTTTCGGAAAAAAAAGGTCATTAACAAAGTTCTGATATGAGAACCATCTACATCAGCATCGGTCATAATGATAATTTTATGATAGCGCAATTTTTCCAGGTCGATAAAGTCGTTGTATATTGACACTCCAAGTGCGGCAATAATCGTCTTAATTTCATTATTATCGAACATTTTACTGATACTGGCTTTTTCAACATTCAGAATTTTTCCCTTAAGTGGAAGAATCGCCTGGTATTTTCGATTTCTACCTTGCTTAGCGGAACCACCTGCGGAATCACCCTCAACAATATATATCTCACTACTTGCTGGATCTTTACTTTGACAATCAGCCAGCTTACCTGGAAGTGACGTGTTTTCCAAAAGACTGCTTTTCCGGACCAATTCTTTGGCTTTTCTTGATGCTTCACGGGCTTGAGCTGCCAAAAAAGCTTTGTTAATTATCATCCTGGCAACTTGAATATTTTCCTCAAAAAACTCACTCAACTTTTCATTAATAATAGATTCGACAATTCCTTTAACATCAGAATTACCTAATTTCGCTTTGGTTTGTCCCTCAAACTGAGGTTCCTTTATCTTTATTGATATGACAGCAAAGATACCTTCTCTGACATCTTCTCCGGTAAGAGAGCCTTTATAATCTTTTTTAAATAATTGATTTGCCTGAGCAAAACTATTTAATGTTCTTGTCAGACCTCCTCTAAAACCACTTAGATGTGTTCCACCCTCAATTGTGTTAATGTTATTTACAAAAGAAAGAATCGTTTCATTGTATGAATTCGTATACTGAAATGCGATTTCCAATACCATCTCTTCCTTATCAGAGATAATATGAATTGGATTGGGATGAATTTTCTCTTTCCCCTGGGCTAGATAAGTAATGTATTCAACAATACCTCCTTCATAAAAAAAAGTTTCTTTTTTTTCTATGCGCTCATCTACCAACGTAATTGTTATCCCTTTATTTAAAAAAGCCAGTTCTTTTAATCTTTTTGCCAAAATACCATAATCATACTCAGTTACTTCAAAAATATCTTCATCTGGCCAAAAACGAATTTTTGTTCCTCTTTTTTGCGTATATCCAATTTGTTTAAATTCGGCAACAGGCTTTCCTGTTTCATATTTCTGATAATATACAATTCCATTTCTTTTCACTTCCAATTCCAATTTGGAAGAAAGGGCATTCACACATGAAACGCCTACACCGTGTAAACCACCTGATACTTTGTAACTATCTTTATCAAATTTTCCGCCTGCATGAAGTGTGGTCATCACAACCTCTGCCGCTGACTTTTTCTCTTCCTTATGATAATCAACAGGTATACCTCTTCCATCATCAATTACCGTTACAGAATTATCAAAATGAATAGTTACATCTATTTGTTTGCAATGACCTGCCATTGCTTCATCAATTGAATTATCAACAACTTCAAAAACTAGATGATGAAGTCCCATTGAACCTGTGCTTCCTATGTACATAGCAGGACGAACTCTGACAGCTTCAAGACCTTCTAATACTTTGATGCTGTCTGCGGTATATTCCTTTTCAAAAATAGGTACTTTATCCTGTATCAAATTAATTCTCCTTATGTAAGTAAATTATTTTGTCAAAATTTTGACATTTATTTACAGAAGTGGCAATGATTTGTATGTTTCCAATAGAATTTATAAATTTTTTTTTATTTTCATCATCTAACGCAGCATCATAATCATCGATTAGTAAAATTGGATACTCATGTCTTAAACCAAAAAAATACTTAAAATAACTGAGGTAGATAAAAAACATAAATAATTTTTTTTCTCCACTGGAATTTGAAATAATTGACAATTTATTGATATTAAAAAAATCCACTTTATCTCTATGCGGTCCAAAAAGTGCGATCTTATTATTTCTTTCTTTATATGAGTTATGCATTAAAAAGTTAAAAATTTTCTCAACAGAATTATAATATTCATCAGGAATTGATGGAAAGAAACTCAGAGTAACTGTTTCCCCAAAAAGATTATATATAATCTCATTTAAACTTTTTATAATGCATTGTCTAAAGCGGTTAATTGAAATTATCATTTCACTCAAAACACGATTCCAACTTTCCAGTTCTTTAATATGACAATTGTTTTTCAAAAGATGGTTTTTCTGCTGGATACAGTGATTGTATCTCAAAAGATGGGGTAAGTAAAGCGGTTCTATACCAAAAATCATACGATCCAAAAACTTTCTTTTTAGCACCATGGATGTGATTATATTCTGAATAAATTCTGCTGAAAAAAACATCGGTACATAATATTTTTGAACCTCTGTTAACTGTGATTTCTTTTCTTGCAACTGAATTTTAGATTTATTCTTATAACTGTATTTAATATTGATTGATCCATTTTCTGATATAGTATTGCAACTTAAAAGATACTCTTTATGATCAAATCCGATTAATTGTTTTTTATTATTTTCTCTAAATGATTTACCCAAACCCAACATATATAAAGCTTCCAAAATAGATGTTTTACCCACCCCGTTATTACCAAAAATTAACGTTTTATGTTCAGAAAATGAACCGGTCCAATAGTTTAAATTTCTAAACCCTTCAATAACCAAATTTCGAGTTTGCACAAATCAAATGTTCAGTGGCATAACCACATAAGTATATTGTACTTCTTCTTGTATTTTTGGGCAGAAAATAAAGGAGCTTTCAACATCATTCATTGATATTTCTATTTCTTCACATTGACAATGTGTAAGAAAATCAATAATAAATCCACCATTAAACGCAACTTGCATATTGGGACCATTAAAATTAATAGGTACTTCCTCTCTTGATTCACCTTTATCTGGTGTAACTCTTTCTAAAATGAGATTGGATGGTGTAAAACTAAAAAACAAACCATTGTTTCTCGTTTTAAAAATTAAAGATCGTCTAAGTGAAGATAAGAGATCGTCTTTTTTCAAACTTGCTCTGAATTTAGTTTCATTTGGAATAACCGTCTTATAATTCGGAAACTTTTGATCTATAATTCTGGAAGAAAGTTCATGGTTATTGTTTTTAAAAAAAATATTATTGATATCATAATCAAGAAGCAATTGACCTGTTTCTCCAAATTTATTTATCTCTAATAAGGTCTTTCTAGAAATAATAAATTCTTTTTCTTTATCTGTATTTATATCAGAACGGTAATATGTATATGATAATCGATGCCCATCAGTAGATACCATTTCTAACATGCCATCACTAATTTTAAAGAGAGCTCCACCAAGATTAAATTTAATTTCGGGAGAGATGATATAATAGTTTTTCATAATAAAACTACTAAATATTTTTAAAGAGATATTAACAGGATTATTAAAACTCGCCCTTGGCATATCTGGATACTCAGAGGATTGAAGACCTAAAAGAACATACTTACATGTTTTTTCTCGGTTAGATATATGAATCTGCATATCATTATTTTCTGACAATTCGATTAGACCATCGGGCATCTTAGAAATAAGATCATATAGATCCTTACCATTCAAAGTAAAAGTACCTGGTTCGATCAAATCAACCAATATCTCTGATTTAAGCCCTATTTCAAGGTCGGTTGCCATCATTAACAATGAACCGTTATCGAGAAGTAAAAAGTTTATATTTTGAAGAATATCAATAAGACTTTTTTTTTCAAAGATTCCTTGAAAAATCTTTAATTCATTTGAAAATAGATCTTTTTCCACAAAAAACTTCATTGTGACCTGCCATTATATTTATTAATATATAAGTAAAATAATATCATAATTAGGAAACAAAAAAAAGAAAGCAATGTGACTTTGTGGAAAAACTTTAAAAATACTGATAACAGAGAAAAAAGATTAAAGATAAATTGTGAATTAGTCCTGGAAAAATGTTAGAAAAGAAGATATTATTCTTGAAAATTCAGGTTTTTCCTGAATAAGTAATTCAACTTTATTTAGAGAGTGAAGAACAGTTGTATGATGTTTTCCACCAAATTGAAGACCAATTTCAGAAAGAGAACATTTGGTTAATTTTTTACTAAGATATATGGCAATCTGTCTGGGTTCGGTAATTTTTTTGGAGTTGTTTTTAGAAATAAGCTCATCAATTGTTATATTAAATTTTTTAGAAATAAATTCTTGGATACCCTCAATAGTAACTAAGTTACTTTTAATTGAAATATAAGGTTTTAAAGCTTCTTTGGCAAAATCAAGAGATATATGATTGTTATTAGAATCAGAAAATTTTAGATTGGCATAACCAATTAGACGATTTAAAGCACCTTCAAGTTTTCTAATGTTATCTTTAATGGAAGAAGCAAGAAAATATAAAACTTCATCCGGAATCAAAAATTCAATTTTAGATAAATGTTTTCTTTCAGGCAATTTATTTTTGAGTATTGCGATTCTATCTTCAAGATCGTAATGAAGAATATCAACTATTCCGCCCCATTCAAAACGAGATTTAATCCTGTGTTCAAGATCTGGAATATTATCAGGATGCTTATCCGAACAAATTACGATTTGTTTTTCTATCTGTATTAATTTATTAAATATATTATAGAATTGTTCTCTGGTACCACCCCATTTGGTAATATATTGGATGTCATCAATAAGAAGAACGTCAATAGAGGTATATTTTTTAATAAATTCTGGACGCTTATTAAGACGATTAAATTCAACATATTCATGCATAAATTCACTGGTAGTTGTATAAATAACATTAAGATTAGGATGAACAGAAAGTATTCTGTTACCAATAGCCTGCATTAAATGGGTTTTACCTAAACCAACATCACTGTAAATATAAAGTGGATTATAAGACTTGCCAGGAAATTCTGAAACACTGTGAGCAAATGAATATGCCATTCTGTTGGCGTCAGTTTGAACAAATGAATCAAATGTATATTTTTTCTTTAAATTGGAATCGATTTTTCTATTATGAAAAGGTAAAATTTCATTTGAATCGATTTTGAAAATAGCTTCAGAATAAAGGGGAATAAGTTTGATTACAACATTATGTTTAGAAACAGAAAAATCATTTAACAAATCAGATAAATTTTCTTCAAACCATTTTGTTTTTTTAGGATCAGGAGAACCCAAAAAAAGAATATCATTGGTTAGTCCAATGAATTTTAGAGGCGATATCCAGCTTGAAAAAGTAGGGGGATCCAGTTTTTCGCGTAAAAACTCAAGAAGAAGTTCATAAATCTGCATTGTTGATTTCCACAGAATTATCCACAAATGTGGAAAATTATGGTTTAGCATTTGATTACGATCAAGTCTATATTAAAAAAAGGAAGTAAGGATGTCAAGTCTTGAAAAACAAAAAAAAAAAATATATGATCAATCTAGCCAAGCACAATGAAAAGAATTTTTAAAAAAGCAACAATTTATTTATATCTATTGGTGAATATACTATCACCATTTCTTTTGATAATTGATTTTGTAAATTTATTGCCATTTATTGCTGTTTTATGGGTATTAAATATATCTTTATATATTAAAAATATAAGAGAAAAAAGTGGAAATACTTGAAAACTATATAAATTATTTGATGGAAAAAAAAACAAAAACGAATGTTATTTCAAAAACAATTACAGACGAGAATATCAGAAAATTAATTAACGACACAAAAAGTTTAAATTTGTTAATAAAAGAAAAAAAAATAGTAGATGTAGGAAGTGGAAATGGTATATTAGGTGTGACTGTAGCAATATTGAACCCCAATAAAAGCATTTTTCTAGTAGAACCAAGAAGAAAAAAGGCAGATTATTTAAAGGAAATGATAGAATATTTAATGATAGAAAATGTAAAAGTCATAAATACAGACATAGAAACTTACTTAAAAGTTGAAAAGGGAAATTTCTCTATGATAACCAGAGGATTTCCAGATAATGAGAAGCTCTACAAAATATTTGAAAAAAACAAAATAAAACAATTTATAGCTATAAGTTCAAAAGAGAAATTTAAAAAAATAATAAAAAATAGCAAGATAAAAAACTTAAGAAGTTATGATATAAAAAACAGAGAGACAATTAAAATTTTTTGTTTGGAGTGTGTTTCACGTGAAACATTATAAAAACATTGGTGAAGTTATTGCAGTGGCAAACCAAAAAGGTGGCGTTGGTAAAACAACTACTTCCGTAAATCTTGCGGCATCGCTGGCTATTGCCGAGAAAAAAGTTTTGCTGATTGATTTCGATCCTCAGGCCAATACAACAACAGGCTTGGGTGTTGACAAATATTCGTTGGGAGCAGATGTTTATAAATGGATTAATGGCGATGCCGATTTTTATTCTACATCAATAAAAACAGACCTTGAGTTTTTAACCTTGTTGCCTGCAACCCGTAATCTGGCTAGGTTTGAACTTGAGGTTGGAGAGGGGCAAGATGGAGTTGTTTTGCTTAGGGAAATGATAAAATCAATTCCAGATCACTATGATTATGTATTTATAGATTCTCCGCCTTCTTTGGGGTTATTGACAATTAATACATTAACGGCTGCTGATAGTGTATTGATTCCCATTCAAGCAGAGTATTATGCCCTCGAAGGATTGTCTGATTTGATTAATACGGTAAATAGGGTGAAAGAAACCTTCAATGAAAATTTGGAGATAAAAGGAATTGTTGTAACGATGTTTGACGATAGAACGAATTTATCTCGTCAAGTAGAGAAAGAGGTTCGTTCTTATTTTAAAACAAAAGTTTTTACTTCTGTAATCCCAAGAAATATACGTCTTTCTGAGGCCCCAAGCTTTGGTAAGCCAATTCAACTTTATGCTATTAAATCAACTGGTTCCGTCGCTTATCTGAATCTTGCAAGGGAGATTCTGGGATGATAAAGCGTAGGGCGCTTGGCAGAGGATTGGATGCGATAATATCGAACACAACGCAGGTAAATGATTCTAGGAATAGGGTATTAGAAGTTGATGTAGATCTGGTCTTTCCAAATCCGTTTCAGCCAAGAAAAAATTTTAATGAAGAAAAAATAAATGAGTTGGCCCAATCAATTTCTGAGTCTGGGCTAATACAACCTGTTGTTGTATTTGAAGAGGGTGGAAAATATTTTCTGGTTGTAGGTGAGCGTCGGTTAAGGGCTATACAAAAATTAAAATGGCCAAAAATACAAGTTATTGTCAAAGAGTTGGAAGAAGATCAAATTGCCGTTAATGCTTTGTTAGAAAACATTCAAAGAGAAGATTTAAATGCTATTGAAGTGGCTGAGGGATTGAATTTGCTTATTGGAAAAGGCCGGGTGACTCATGAAACAATTGGACAGAAATTGGGGATGAACCGGACGACGGTTACCAATTATATCCGTTTGTTGAAATTGCCACGAAAAATACAGGATTCTTTGATCAAAGGTGAAATAACTCAAGGTCATGCAAGAACTTTACTGTCTATTGATGAAGAGAGCAAGATGTTGGAACTGTTTAATTCTATCATTGAAAAGAATCTTTCTGTTCGGCAAACGGAAGTGTATAGTCGTCAGGAAAAAAGTGAAAGAAATAAAAAAAAAATATTGATTGACCCAGACATAAAAAAAATTGAAGATAAGTTTGCGCTTTATTTTTCGACAAAAGTAAACGTTCACATCGATGCGGGTGGTGGGGGTAAAATAGAATTGTTTTTTGAAAACATGTCAGCTTTTGAGCGCATCTATCAAATTATTATTAAGGAGAAAGGCTATGAACAAGTTTGAAACAACATCTCGGGTCAGTGGCTTTATCGACAAAGATACAGAGGTTGTCGGAGATATTCGCTTTAAAGATTCATTTCGTATTGATGGTGTTTTTAAAGGGAAAATTTTGTCTGGTTCTTCTTTAATAATCGGCGAAAGTGGGGTTGTCGAAGCGGATGTAGAAGTGAATAATATTTCCGTAAATGGACGATTTAAAGGGTCGATTGTGGCAAAAACAAGGGCAGAGATTTTTTCTCATGGTCGGGTTACTGGTAAAATCGTTGCACCAAAATTAATTATAGAAGAAGGTGCTTTTTTTCAGGGCTCTTGTCAAATGGAGTTAAAGGCTCTTGAAGCGTCCTCCAATAAAGAAGATAAGGAAGAAGAAGCAAAGACGTTATTGTAATGATAATTTCTGCTGTTATTCCTGCAAGGTATTTCTCTACAAGGTTTCCTGGAAAGCCTCTAGTTAAAATTATGGGTAAACCCATGGTTCAACATGTCTATGAAGCAGCTATGGAAAGCAACCTTTTTGATCAAGTGTGGGTTGCCACCGATCATCCTGAGATTTTTTCATGTGTGCAGTCGTTTTCTGGTAGAGCTGTTTTGACCAGTGACAAACACCAATCTGGAACAGACCGGGTTGGAGAAGCAGTACAAAACATTAAAGCAGATGCCATAATTAACATCCAGGGGGATGAGCCATTAGTAGATGGGGCGGTTCTTAAAAAAATATGCCATGAATTATTACTCGAAGAATCTGTGGTAACTGCAGCGTTTTACTCTGATAATCAACAATGGTTTTTATCGCCAGATCATGTGAAGGTCGTGTTGGATAAAGCCGGTTATGCCTTGTATTTCAGCCGCAGTGGTATTCCTTTTTTTAAAGGAGATAATAAGTTTGGTTTTTGGCATCATATTGGCATTTATGGTTATCAGAAAAAAAGTTTGATGCACTTTGTATCACTTAAAAAATCTATGCTGGAAGAAAAAGAGTCTCTTGAACAACTTCGCTTGCTTGAAAACGGGATAAAAATAAAGGTTGTTGAAGCAGCACATCATGGGTTTGGGGTGGATCGACCACAGGATTTATTGCTGGTAGAAGAGTTGATGAAAAAAAGGAGAGGTGCCAATGTCAACATCTAAGTTTATCTTCATAACCGGAGGGGTTCTTTCTTCTCTAGGGAAAGGCGTTGCTGCCGCATCTATTGGTAACATTCTTGAATCTTACGGGTATTCTGTTACGATAATAAAAATGGATCCGTATCTCAATTTGGATCCTGGGACTATGAGTCCTTTTCAGCATGGTGAGGTTTTTGTTGCTGAAGATGGTGCAGAAACTGATTTAGACTTGGGCCATTACGAGCGCTTTACTCAGTCGTTGACCAGCCAGAAAAATAATTGGACAGCGGGGAGGATATATTTCAATGTGTTAGAAAAAGAAAGAAAGGGAGATTATTTGGGGAAAACTGTGCAGGTTGTGCCCCATGTGACTGATGAGATAAAAGCGGCTATTCGATCTCTGGAAAAAGAAGTTGATATCATTATTGTAGAAATTGGCGGGACGGTTGGGGACATCGAAGGTTTGCCGTTTCTTGAAGCAATCAGGCAAATTGGTCTTGAATTGAATAGGGAGGATTCTGTTTTTATCCATTTAACTTTGGTTCCTTACATTAAAGCAGCCAAAGAGTTAAAAACAAAACCGACACAACATAGTGTAAAGGCTTTGTTGGAAATAGGAATCCAACCAGATTTTTTATTGTGTAGAAGTGAAATTGAACTTTCTGATGAATTGAAAAGGAAAATCGCCCTATATACTAATTTACACTATGAAGACGTGATCAGTGCCTGTGATGTTGAAAATATATACGAAATTCCTTTGCGTTTTCGTGATGAAGGTCTTGGTGATGCCATACTTAAGAAATTAAACATACAAAAAAAAGCTGAAGATTTTAGTAAGTGGGAAGAGTGGATAAAAAAAGCCAATGGGCTTGAAGATGTTGTGACAATCAGTATCGTTGGGAAATATGTCCAGCATGGTGATTCTTATAAAAGTTTATACGAAGCGTTATATCATGCTGGTGTTGCTAATCAAATTAAGGTAAAACTCAAGGTGGTAGAATCTGATTCGATAGCTGAATGGACTCTTGATGAGTTGTTTTCTCAATCTAATGGTATTTTGGTTCCGGGGGGGTTTGGAATTCGGGGGGTTGAAGGGATGATTAAGGCGGTTGAATATGCACGACTGCAGCGCGTTCCTTTTTTGGGTATTTGTTTGGGTATGCAGATTGCTACAATTGAGTATCTTCGTCATGTAGCTGGATTAAAAAATGCGCATTCAGGAGAATTTGTGGATGAATGCCATGAAAAAATATTCAAGAAATTAAAAGAATTACAAAATGTTGATTCGATGGGCCATAACATGCGTTTGGGAAATTACGTTTGTCTTCTTAAAAAGGGAACTTTATCTCATTCCATATATCAAACTGATAAAATACAGGAACGTCACCGTCACCGCTACGAATTTAATCCCGAATATGAAGCCCTTCTTGAAAAACATCAAATGGTTATCAGTGGAAAAAATCCCGAAAGAAATTTGGTTGAAATGGTAGAACTTCCAGATCACCCATGGTTCATTGGCTGTCAGTTTCACCCTGAATTCAAAAGCAAACCCTTGAATCCACATCCGTTATTTGTTTCGTTTATACGTGCGGCACTAAAACGGAAGAAAAAGGATTGAGGAAACAAAACTAACTTGTTAAACCAAAAAAAGCTGGATCTAAGATAACAATCATTCGCCCAGAGCGGTTGAGTATATTCCGATCTTTGAGTTGTTTCAACACCCTGGATAAAGCCGGTCTGGTTATGGCAAACAACTCGCTCAGCTCCGTAATTGATAACGGGAGGTTAAGATTGAATGCCTTTTCCAAGAAATATAAATCTCTTATATAGTGAATGACCTTTTCTTCGATGCTTTTACTGGTTAAATATAAAAGTCGTTTTGAAAGGAAGTGGGTTCTATCGCTTATCAGATTTAACAAAGCGTTAAGCATATTAAGGTCTTTGGACAAGAGAAGCAACAGCGTTTCTTTTGGAATGATAACAATGGTTGCATCATTGATGACCTCAATATCAACGGGATAAAGTGGTTTAGTACTAAACAGAAAGGCTGGGGCAATTAAACGAGGAGCATCCAGATATTCAACTGTTACTTTTTTCCCTTTGGAGTCGGTCATACTCGCAATCAGCTGACCATCTAACAAGATTAAAAGGGAAGTATGTGGGGTATTCTGAAATGCAACAATATCTTTTTTTTTATATAGTTTTTTTTTTATTCTTAATTTTGCTACAATTTTTATTGTTGCATCAATTGATAGATGTTTAAAAAGAGGCGTTCTATTTAATCTTTTACAAAGCCATGGCTCTACCATTTAGGGTACCATTGGTTTTTCTGCCGTGTTTACATGATTACTTTTTTAAAAATCCTGCGTTTTCGAAGTTGTTGCGGGTTGAAATTTTTCCACATGGCTTGAACTTTGGTGTTGGTCTCCAACTCCAGGTTTGATTCAGTTCTTTTAAACCCCAGTTCTTTAGCTGTTTTGGCAATTTCCATTGTCAGCAATAGATCCATACCGGAACCCCTGTGTTTTTTACTGATTCCTGCCAGATAAAAATCCAGCGTTTCATAGGTTTTTAATGCCTTGAGCAGGAACCACCAACCAAAAGGAAAAAGCGATCCCCTTGCTTTCTGAAAAGCAGCACTCATGCTAGGCATAGTCAACATAAAAGCGACCAATTTGTTTTGTTCATCAACTGCGAGTTTAACCAGTCGTGGGTCAACAAAAGAAATGTACTTTTTAATAAAGAAATCCACTTGTCTTGATGTTAATGGTACAGCTCCATATATTTCTTCAAACGTTTCTTCCAGTAGTTCGAATATTTCGTGTGCTCGCTCCCTAACAAGAGTACTAAGTTTTTTGTACTCTATAATTTTTATGTGACTTCGCTGTCGTATTCTTTCGGACAATTCTTTCAGTCGCTCTGGTATGGGATCCGAGTCAGGGATTGTGACAGAAAATTCATAATAATCTATGTCTTTTTCAAAACCCATTTTTGGGAAAAAGTTTTGATAATACTCGTGATTATAGCCACCAACAATGGTTGGCGTGTGTTCAAAACCCTCCAACATCAATCCTTGCGGGTCAAAATCAGTAAATCCTTGTGGGCCGGTCATTGTTTCGCGACCTCTTTTTTTGCCCCAGGCTTCAGCGGCAGCTATTAGTTTTTGGGCTACCTCAAAAGAGTCAATGGATTCAAACCAACCAAATCGCACATTATTTGTTTTGAATTTGTCATTTGCTGCCTTGCTGTCGATTGCTGCAATTCTACCGACCAAGCGCTCATTGTCATATGCAAGAAAAAAAGCCGCATCAGCAGTTTCGTATGCGGGGTTTTTTGTGCAATCAAATGCCTGCCAATCATCACTCTTTAGAGGAGGGATCCAGTTTTTTGTGTTTTTATAGAGGGAAAATGGAAAAGTGATAAATTTTTTTAACTGTGTTTTGTTTTCAACTATTTTAACTGTAATGGCCATTTTTTCTCCTCTTTGCGTTTTCAATGATTGTATCTAAAAGTCTCTTATAAAAAAAGTCCTCCTTACGAAAAAAGGTCATAGTGGCTCCATACCATGTGAAACAGTTACTTATCTACAAAAGGTTATTTGATAAGAAAATTATTCTGATGGTAATTTTCTTTTTTAGGTTAGATAATATTATGGTTTGTATGAGGATGTGGACTCATGGCCCACACACTGAAATAATTTAAAAAACACAGAAAAAAGTTGTTAATTTCTCTGGTATGTGATATATCAGTGGCGTGCAGGGAAAAATTTTTAACATTGAGCGTTTTGCACTGCATGACGGTCCAGGTATTCGCACGACAATTTTTTTACAGGGTTGCCCTCTGTTTTGCCCTTGGTGCCACAATCCGGAATCCAGAGTGCTGGATCAAAAATCAGATAAAGGGTTTTTCTTCAGGAGGATATCCCTCAATGATTTGTTTACAGAAATTGAAAAAGACATCCTTTTTTTTAATGAATCAGGAGGTGGTGTCACTTTTTCTGGTGGTGAACCCTTGTCCCAGGAAGAATTTTTAGCAGAGGCCCTGAAAAAATGCAGGGAAAGGAAAATATACAGTGCGGTAGATACCTGTGGTGTTGGTGGAAAAACATCCGTCGATACGCTGGCCTTGGCAGACCTTATTCTTTTTGATATCAAAGGGCTCAACAGTGCCGCTTTGAAACGTGAAACCGGGGCCAGCGCAGCGACTGTATCGAGAACACTCGATGGTCTTGTTGAGAAAGGACAGCGAATTTGGCTGCGTTTGCCATTAATTCCAGGATATGGCTTGTTGAATGAACCAATTGATGACGTTAAAGCATGGTTATCAAAAAGGACGGGATGGTTTGAGCAGATCAACGTTTTGCCATTTCACAGAACTGCAAAAAGGAAGTATGAAAAATTAGGTTGGAGAAACCCATTGTATGAAGGGACAGAAAATGATCAAGGAATTGTTATGGCTTTTGTAGAGAAGATTCGCTTAATTCACAGTAATGTCAGGGTTGGAGGCTAAAATGAATGAGCGCATTATAAAGTTAAGACAAGTCAGTTTGTCGGCAAAAGTGTGTATTTCTTCGGAGCGGGCTCAATTATTAACTGAATTTTATAAAAATAATGACAAAAATGGGTTTTCTCAACCTGTAATGCGAGGTAAAGCGTTGCGGTATTTTTTTCAAAATAAGGTACTTTATTTTGAAGATGGAGAATTGTTTGTTGGTGAAAGAGGACCAAAACCCAAGGCGACTCCGACTTACCCTGAAATATGTACTCACACTGTGAATGATTTACAAAAGCTCAATATGCGAGAAAAAGTCAGTTATCAGGTTGAACGCGATGTTTTTTCTATCTATGAGCAGGAAATTATTCCTTTCTGGCAAGACCGTTCTATCAGGAAAAAATTGTTTTCCACTATGGGCAAGGATTGGCTTAAGGCATACGAAGCCGGTGTTTTTACAGAATTTCAGGAACAAAGGGCACCGGGACATACTGTCTGTGGAAATAAAATTTACCGGGAAGGATTTTCAGATTGGATCAGTAAAATGAAAAAGAGCATTCTGGCATTGAATTATACCTCAGATAAAAATGCGTTGCTAAAAAAAGAGCAGTGGCTAGGAATGATCGAAGCTGCAGAAGGATTGATTATATTGTCTGCTCGTTATGCTGAATTGTTATTTAGAAAAAGTATTGACTGCGTGGATTTGGATAGAAGGGCCGAACTTTCCAAAATGGTTGAAATCTGTACTCGTGTACCTAAATTTGCCCCCAGAACTTTCTGGGAAGCACTGCAGATGTATTGGTTTGTTCATTTGGGGGTGATCAGTGAGTTTAATACCTGGGATTCTTTCAATCCAGGCAGACTTGATCAGCATTTGCTTCCTTTTTATAGAAAAGAGATACAAGACGGAACACTAAGCCGAGAAAAAGCCAAAGAACTACTGATGTCATTCTGGATTAAATTCAATAATCAACCAGCTCCGCCTAAGGTTGGGGTAACGGCTGAAGAAAGTGGCACGTATACTGATTTTTGTTTAATCAACGTTGGGGGACTTACCGCTGAGGGTGAGGATGCTAGCAATGAGTTGAGTGAACTCATTTTGGAAGTCATCGGAGAATTGAGGCTATTGCAGCCCAGCTCTATGGTTCAGATTAGTAAAAAAAATCCAGATAAATTGATCTATGATGCACTCAAAGTGATAAAAACGGGGTTTGGTCAGCCATCATTGTTTAATTCTGATACAATTGTTTCTCAGCTTGTCAGGCAAGGTAAATCGTTATCTGATGCCCGGGAAGGGGGAGCCAGTGGTTGTGTGGAAACGGGTGCTTTTGGACGAGAGGCTTATTTTTTATCTGGGTATCTGAATATCCCCAAAATCCTCGAGATTACACTGAATTGTGGTGTCGATCCAATGACAAAAAAAAAAATTGGATGCAAGACTCCAGATCCACGTCAATTTAAGAATATGGGAGATTTACTTAAAGCCTTTTCTCATCAGTTGGAATATTTTGTAGATATTAAAATAAATGGTAATAATCTCATTGAGCAATTGTACGCAACCTTTATGCCAGCTCCTTTTTTGTCATTGATCGTTGATGATTGTCTTGAAAAAGGAATAGATTATCATGCTGGTGGGGCGCGATACAACACAACATATATTCAGGGGGTTGGGTTGGGTACTGTTGTGGATTCCTTGTCGGCATTGAACTACCATGTTTTTGAAAGGAAGGCTGTATCCATTGATTGGTTTCTTGAATGTGCCCACAAGAATTTTGTCGGTTATGAGACATTCAGAGAAGAACTTTTGCATGTTACACCAAAATATGGTAACGATGATGACCGGGCTGATCAGTTTATTAAAAAGGTTTTTAATATATTTTTCAATGCGATTGACGGTAAAGCCAACTCCCGGGGTGGGGTGCATCGAATCAATCTCTTGCCCACAACGGTGCATGTATATTTTGGGAAAAAAGTGGGTGCCAGCCCTGATGGTCGTTTGAAGGGGACTCCCCTTTCAGAAGGTATTTCACCTGTACAGGGTGCGGATTGTCACGGTCCCAGTGCGGTGATAAAATCTGCTGCCCAAATCGATCATATCCGGACCGGCGGCACCCTGTTAAATCAAAAATTTACTCCAGATTTGCTAAATAGCGATAGTAATCTGGCTAAAATTGTCAGTTTGATACGAACCTATTTCCGCATGGATGGACATCATGTTCAGTTCAATGTTGTTGATGCCAAAACCCTCCGTGATGCCCAGGTTCATCCTGAACAGTTTCGGGATTTGATTGTCCGGGTTG
>Ga0105099_10000237_pt1 | contig 37617 bp, 34 predicted proteins | sample PPLLak3cmMay2015_2_FD_79138 | JGI IMG/M metagenome (GOLD analysis project Ga0105099, IMG submission 79138) | Freshwater sediment microbial communities from Prairie Pothole Lake near Jamestown, North Dakota, USA - PPLs Lake P8 Core (1) Depth... | ecosystem: Environmental > Aquatic > Freshwater >... | reverse complement strand
TGGCGCGGGGGTTGACCTGAGCATTAATGACCAGGTTGTCGACATCGGAGACCTGCGAGAATACCAAGGTACCTACCATTACAAACAGGACAAAGATAAGTTTTTTCATCGTTTACCTCCTTTCGGGTAACGGTTTCGGAATACTATAAGCAATAGATATGCCAAATAAGAAAACTACGAAATACCTTACTTTGAAGATAAGGAAATACGAAATAAAGACAAATAATGTTATTTTGAGTGACAAAAATTGATGTCCTTTCTGGCGATTCGCGATTAGAAACGGGTATCTATCCTTACCGACGTCTGACCGAGATAGATCCCGTGAGAAAAAACAACAGCATGCGACTATCCATTTTTCCTGTACGTGTATATCATATGGGCGTATCATAACTGATAGTATCAAAAAAACTTGTGGGACGGACCTTTTCGCTTGGAGCAATGTGTTCTGTTTTCACTGGGAAATGGTTTCTAAGAAGAAAAAACATCAATCAGAAGAAAGGAACTTGGGGTTTGATTGATCTCATGCGCCTGGAGGGACTCGAACCCCCAGCCTTTTGATTCGTAGTCAAACGCTCTATCCGTTGAGCTACAGGCGCATGAAACGTCAGGCGGACAGTTTACCATACTTGCCCGGACCGGGCAAGATGGTTCAGATTATTGTCCCGCGGCCAGTGTCAGTTGCAGCCAGAAGCTCCAAACCTTGGGTCCGGATGGGCGGCGCATCCCATATTCTGCGCTGTCCCACGCAGAATCAGTTCCGCTTGCTCTTCTCCCGTCGGCTTCATTTCCCTGGGTCAATTCATAGTTGCTGGTGGATCGTTGCTGGCTCATTTCGCGGCTGTTGGTCTGATTGAACAAGGCATCGCCTTGCATCTTCTTGGTGGCCCCGCCCCATTCGAAGCCGACCGCGATTGCTTTGCCGGCTTCCAGTCCGCTGATGGTTGTACCGGCCGGCAGGGCCTCCGCAAAATTCAAGGGAATTAGCAGTTCCATTCCGGCTTTTCCGCTGATCAAGCCGCTGGCGAATTTCGGGGACGCGGCATGATTGGGTGGAAAGGGGATGTGTTCCTTTCCCAGGAAAGAACATTGCTGGATCAGGTGGGCTTTTTCCGCCATGAGCCTGTTTTTTTCTGACTCGTCGAGTGGCGCGCCCCGCTGCTGTTCCAGGTATGCGATCATGACGGGGGCCTGGACTTGGCGCCCCTGGAAGAGGATCCCCTGGTTTTTCTTGTGCTTCCCATCGGAATTGATCCAGACGCTGAGTCCGGTCTGCATAAAGGTGCTCATGGTTTGGCGGTCATGAAAGAGAAACAAGACAAAGAGGTTTTTTCCATCGTTCTGAAAGTGAACCTCCACCTTGGCCACATCATCCAGAAAAGACTCCGTATTGGCCCAATCGGTACTGGCGGCGTCGATGGTGATGGGGACAGTAGTCCAGGTGCTCGCAACCGTTTTTTCTTTCCCCTGGATCGAACCGAATACGAAAAACACGACAAGTACAAATAATAATACGCTTTTCATATATCCTCCTCATATGATATGTCGGTTTCTATTCTTTCATACCCAATAATAGTACGCGCAAAAAAAAAACTGAATAGGGAAAATGTCCTATTTTTAAATTGAGGCGATTTGTTATCGGAATCGATGATGATCCCTCCCTTCCTGAGTCGGCTGGATTTCCCTCCGCTGGTGACGAAATCGGACTCGATCGAATCACTCAGGGACGCGCACAGTGTATTGATGTTGGATGGAATTCAGATTATAATACCGACGGCATGCGCCCGTAGCTCAAAGGATAGAGCGGCAGGCTTCGAACCTGCGCGTTGGGAGTTCGAATCTCTCCGGGCGTATGACACCCAACCTCATGACGTCATGGCTGTCGATCCAGGGGTGTAGCACCCACAACCTCCGTTCCATTACCCTAAAGATCCCGCTCGGAAAAATCACCATGGTCACTGGCCCGTCCGGTTCCGGAAAAGCTTCCCTGGTTTGGCATACCCTGTATTCGGGTTCATATCTGCATTATCTGGAATCGGTTTCCCCCTTCTTGCGCAGCCGCTTGGAAAGGGTCACCAGACCGCAGGTTTTGGCTCTGGAGAACCTTCCCCCTGCAGTTGGTGATCACTTTACCGAACGCCTTGCGGGTAAAGGCTGGACAATTTGCAGGGCCATGGATATCGAAGAGCCGATCGCGGTCTTGTTCGATCAGCTGGCTGTCCGGCTTTGTCCAACCTGCCGTCGACTGCTTCGAAAACCGAGCCTGGACGAACTGGTTATAGAAATCCTCAACCTGGGTCCGGGAGATCTGTTGATTGTGTGTGAGTACCGGGGAAATCGGTCGAGGCTGAAGGATCTGGGGTTTCACCGAACGGTTGACCAGGGGGTGGTCAGAGACCTGGAAGAAGCCGCGGATGCAGATCCGATTCCCCTTCTGATCGATCGGTTGGCCAATACCCCGGGGCATCGGGATCGCTTATACGAAGCCCTGCAGCAGATCCGGGATCTGTCCGGTCCCGAAGTCGTGATATGGAAAGGAAACCGCGACATCCATTTCCCCGTTTCCCTTTTTTGTACCCATTGCCGGGTTGAGTATCGTTCTGAAACAGCTCCCTCGGCCGCACCGGTGCCTCCTGAATGTACTCTTCTGATGGGGAAAACCAGGAGGGATTGGCTCGGCATGGCTATCGACGTTCTGCTGCCGGTTTTGAATGAGTTGGCAGGACAGGGCGGCAGAGTACGAGTGTCTGAGGAGGTCTTTCGCACCATCTGCGCCAGGTTGGAATTTCTCCGAGAGTGCGGCCTTGGTTATCTTTCTCTGGATCGTTCCCTGGAAAGCCTTTCCTGGGGGGAGCGGCGCCGTGTCAACCAGGCGTTTCTATTCGGATCGTCCCTGAGCGGGACCTTGATCGCTCTCGATTACCCCGGAGCCGGAATCGAAGCCGGCGAAATCACAAGGATGGCATCCCGGATCGAGCGGTTGAAAAAGAACGGCAATACGGTGATCATGGTGGAAAATCGATTGGAACTGGCGCCATTCGCCGATTATATCGTCGAACTCGGTCCTGGGTCGGGGGCGGGGGGCGGGCAGGTTTGTTATGCCGGTGATGCCCGATCATGGATTCGGGATAAAAACAGGACTCCGGAACGCGGAGCCGATTATCGTCCGGTCAAACCGACCGCTGGCAGGAATCGAACCAGAATGATGGAATCGGTGACTATAGAGAGTTTGGGAGAGAATGGAAGTGAACTCCAGATCGCAAAATCGGAATTGACCGTGTTGTCCGGACCGATTGGCAGCGGGAAAACCCGATTGCTGATGGAATTGGCCCGAAATTGGCCGGAGCGGGTGCAGCCGGGAGAAGATTCCATGCCGCTGGAACTGAGACTAGCCGAGTACCTCCACATTGATCGTCCGATCAGGGAATTCATGGCCGCCAGATTGGAAAGCCGCCTCCTTCATTTCACCCCGGCCCATTTTTCCCGAAAATCGACCCAGGGTCGATGCTTGGAATGTAAGGGGAAGGGGGAAACCGAAATGGATCTCCATTTTTTACCGCCGGTCCGTTTCCTTTGCCCGTTATGCCAGGGAAGCGGGCTATCTCGGGAAATCGGTAAAATCAAGTGGCGGGGGCGAAGCATTTCGGAGATGTGGGAGTCGACCATTGATTCATTCCTGGAGGATTTCGGCTCGGAGATCCCGGCCGTTCGTAAGGTTCTGGAGATTGGACAAGCATTGGGGGTCGGTCATCTGCATATCGGCCAACCCCTCGACCGGTCCTCGATTGGAGAGCGGCGTTTGGTGGCTCTATCCAAGCAACTGAGTCATGATCGCGGTGAAACTGTTTTTCTGCTCGATCACCCCACCTTTGCATTGCAGGATAAAGAGGTTATTCAGCTTCTGGAGGTTCTCGGGAGGTTGTCTCGCCGGGGGCATACCGTGATCGCCGCTGACAATCACCCACTGCTCACGCGGGCCGCTACCTGGATGATCGTTCTGTCGCCGGGTTCGGGCAGATTTGGTGGGGGGATATTTCAGGGGAGTCCCGCCGACTGGAAAAAAAATAAAAAGTCCGGTCAGGGGCTTGACAAAACAAAAATATCTTATTAAATTACACTACACTTGAAATACAGGACATGAGGAGATTTTGAATGGAGCAATTGGAAGTCATTTCCTGGCAGACGCTCGATGCGATGAAACATGCCGCGACCAAAATCGTGGAGACCGTGGGCGATCTGGACAATGATGAACACATGTCGGTCTTCATGTACATCGAAGATGATTTCATCGAGCTCTTCTATAGCGAACTGGATGCCAATTACATCCGTCATTTCGAAGACGAGGAAGAATTCTATAAAACCATCGATGTCCGAAAAAATGAGTTCGGAGATGAAAATTTCGAAGCCATGAACTTTTATGAGGATGACAACAATTTCAATGAAGAGGAAAACGACGAAGATTTCGATGGATTTGATGTGAAAGACGACGAGGAAAGTGAAGATTTTTAACAGGATTCGGGCCAAAGATGTCCGATAAAGGTAAGGAAAAAGGGCTGAGCGCCTACCTGACGGCCGGCCTGATGTTCCCGGTTTCCATCACCGTTGGTTTGGTCATTGGCTATTACCTGGACCATTGGTTGCATACGTCTCCGGTGCTGTTCCTGGTTTTCATGGTCTACGGGGCCGGGGCCGGTTTTTATCATGTATATAAAATCACCCGGAATTCCCCCTGAATCCCGGCATGGGTTTCGCCTTGAACGGCTGATTCCCCGGTCCATTGCTCTGGCGCTGGTGATTTCCGTCGCTTTTCTTTTTACAAAACGGTTGCTTTGTAGTATAATCTGCCTTCTTGGATCGGCCATTGCCCTGACAGGTTTCATCATGACCATCAAGCTGACAGACAGTTTTCTGCGTACCGGAAAGGGAAAAATCCGGTTTTTTTTGACGGAACTGGCGAAGGCGGTCTTGATCATCATCGTATTCTTTTTTTTGGCGAGCCTGTCGGAATTGGCCGTGGTTGCGTACATCGCCGGTCTGTCGGTGGTCATCCTGGCCCTGATGGGGGAAGGGGTGAACGCGATACGGCAAACAGGTCACGGAAATGGAAATTGAGCATCCGCTGATTTTATCCGTTTGGCTGAATGCATTCCTGCACAAGGGGTTCGCTCTCTTCGGCTGGCACACCGAGGGGGATATAGTTCCGCCCTATATCCTGATGGCCTTCCTGAGTGCTCTGCTGATTGTCTTGTTTTTTAAGCTCACGGTGAAGAACCTCTCCCTGTTTCCCGGAAAAATTCAGAACCTCCTGGAAATGATCTATCGCTTTTTCCAGGGGATCGTCGACGATTTCATCGGTCATGATGGGCGCCGCTTCATTCCGGTTCTCGGAACATTGGGTATGTTCATCGTCGTTTCGAATCTCCTTGGCCTTTTTCCCGAAATGGGATCTCCAACCGCCAATTTGAATGTCACCGCCGGATGCGCTTTGTTCATTTTCTTCTATTATCACAGTCAGGGGATCCGAAAACACGGGTTTTTGGGATATCTGCGAACGTTCTGCGGGCCGGCCCTGTGGATGGCGCCGATTTTTGCCCCGATCGAACTGATCTCCCATTTTTCCCGCCCGCTCTCGTTGAGTATCCGTCTGTTCTGCAACATTTTCGGAGAAGATTTGGTGATCATCATCATCGCCACTCTCGTCCCGTTTATAGCGCCCCTGCCCATCATGGCCCTGGCGATCATCACCTCGGTGCTGCAGGGGATGATCTTTGTCATTTTATCGGCGATTTATCTGTCCGGAGCCATAGCCGAAGAACACTAATCGAGGAGGAAAATATATGAAAAAGAAAGCTTTGATTGGGTTGATTATCCTGGTGTGTATTACCTGGGTGCTGTCCGCTGAAACCACCGAAAAGAAAACCGATCCGACCTCGCTCTTCTTCTGGACCATTCTGATCAGCCTTTCCGCCCTGACCGTAGCCGCCATCGCCGGTATCATCGGCCAATCGAGAGCCTTCTGCTCTGCCTCCGATAACATCGCCCGTAATCCGGCCGCCACACAGGCTATCCGCGGTATGCTGATTCTCGGCTTGGTTCTGATGGAATCACTGGTCATCTATGTACTGTTGATCGACCTGATCCTTATTTTTATCAAGTGGGGGAAATATACAGTTTCTTGATACGGGATTCTCCCCCGATCGGTGCCAGGCTGTTCCGAATCAGAGTCGGAAGAAATAATGATGGCCGTTGAAACGGTGAAGGGGTTTCCGCTCCGTGAGCTTGTCCGGTTGCTGGATGCCAGACTGGAAGGTGATCCGCAACGGGTGATCACCGGTCTCGCCTCGCCGGAGCAGGCGGGGCCTGATGAAATCGCCTACATTGCCGCCGGTCGCCGGATAGACTGTTCCCGACTGCATGCCGCCGCCTTGATTCTGGATGCCGACAGCCCGGTTTCCTTTCCCAACCGGTTGCTGGTGGCCGACCCGCAACTGGCTTTTGCCTTTCTGCTGGAGTTGTTCCAGCCCAGAGTGCAGCCGTGGCCCGGGATTCATCCGACCGCGGTGATGGATCAAACAGTAGTGCTGGGAGCGGATGTCAGTATTGGCCCCTATGCCGTGATTGGCTCCGGCACTCGGATCGGAGATCGGACCGAAATTCATGCAGCCGCCATTATTTATCCTCACGTGTCTATCGGTTCCGATTGCCTATTGTACACCCAGTGCGTCATCCGTGAGCAGGTAGAGATTGGCGACCGCGTTATCGTCCACCCCGGAGTTGTCCTGGGAGCGGATGGATTCGGCTTTGCCCGCGACGCCAAGGGTGTTCCGATCAAAATTCCCCAGAAGGGGTGCTTGAAAATCGGCAACGACTGCGAGATCGGGGCGAACTCCTGCATCGACAGATCAACACTGGAGGAGACCGTTCTTTCCGATCACGTCAAACTGGACAATCTGGTGCAGATCGGTCATAATGTCCGGGTGGGACAACGGACGATGATTTCGGCACAGACGGGAATTTCCGGTTCGGCCCGGATCGGGGCCGATATCCTCATGGGTGGTCAGGTCGGCATCGGCGATCACCTTGAAATCGCCGATGGGGTCATGATCGCCGGAAAAACCGGTGTGACCGGTTCTATCAAGAAAAAGATGACCGTCAGCGGGTATCCGCATCAGGAAATCGGTCAATGGCGGCGGACCCAGGTCTTGTTGCGTCATCTGGCTGATCTCCGTGATCAGGTCCAGGAATTGAAAAAAAAAATCAATAAATTGGAGGGAGAATGAAGCGAACAATTTTGATCGGGTTCATAAGTGTATTCAGTCTGGTTTTATCGGCGGGCTCAGCGATCAAGTTCAATCAAACCACTGTCGATTTCGGCAATGTTCAGAGCGGAAAAACCGCCGAAGTCAAATTCGAGTTCGAGAACATTGGCAATGAGATGCTGATCATTCACGACATCCGCGCATCCTGCGGGTGTACGGCACCGGCGCTGGCTAAAAAAGAGTACGCTCCGGGAGAGAAGGGGAGCATTTCCGTTCGCTTCAACTCCACCGGATATCGGGCCCGGGTGTCAAAAAGCATTGCCGTCCGCAGCAATGACCCGGCCTTGACCACCGTGATGCTGACCATTGTCGGCAATGTGATCGATACGGCATCCGCATTGGCTAAATTGAGCAGCGAAAGCATCGATTTCGGATCGGTGCGACATGGAAAAAGTTTTACCAAAACCGTGAGCATCAGCAATGATGGGAATGTCGATCTGGAGATCAAGGAAGTGCAGCATTGGCCCGATTTTACCCTGATCTTTCCAGCCAAGAGAATTCCTCCCAAGCATAGCATCGAGGTAAAAGTGAATTTCACTCCGATGGATACAAATACCCAGGTTGCGTTGATCAAGATCGTAACCAATGATCCGGCGAGATCCTATCTGCTGCTCAAAGCGGAGTGGAAAACCACAGCCAAGTAGAACCGGTTTTCATTTCATTTCGCGAAGAATCCCATTTCCTGAAGGGATTCGGTACAATTGGGATAAATAACTGCCGGCAGAGAATTCGATTTTAGCTACCGGCCGACGGATTTGCCCGATAAATAGATCGAATTCTTTCGGAGACGGGATGAATCGAAAATAATGATGAAGAAAATAATGGGCGGCAATATAATTCGGCTCCAATAGGAGTGACTTTCGAGCATACTCCTGCGCTTGGCTGGGGCGGTCGAACAGGCGGTGGACTTCGGCCATTTGAAGCAGGATGAAGGGATTGGCGGGATGAATTTTCAGGGCAGCGTTGAGGGCGGTGAGTATCTCCCGATCGAGACCTTTATAGGCGTGGTTTTTTTCCAGAAACCGGCGCAACAGTTTTGCCTCTTCCAGGTAAAATTGCGGGGCGAGGGGGTTCAGCCGTTGCGCTTGGCGGAGTGCCACCAGAGCATCGACAGCGGCTGGCAATTGATTGGTTAGATTGAACCACTCGCTCAATATAATCCCCTGATTGGCCGACAGGGAAGCTTCCTGGGGCTCCCAGGCTTGGGCTTGGCGAAGCCATAGCAGCTTTTTCTCGATGACGCTGGTCTGCAGGGCTTTCTTCTGTAACTGATGACTGACCAGAGGAGCCAGAAAAAAAACCCCCAAGACGAACAAGACCATGGCGGAGCCGAGCCAGCGAAAAAGATGGCTGGGAGATCTATACATAGGGGAAGGGGATGGAAGGAAGCGGAGAATGGCCAGCAACAAGAACAGAAAAAACGGGTTGAAGAGAAAATTGATCAGGAAAGCCTCTGTGACCAGGAAGAGGAGAAGGAATCCGAATGGCTGGTGAATTCCGCAGGCACGAATGGCGCGGAAAAAGATGAAAAAGAAACCTGCCAGGATCGCCAGTCCGATCAATCCGGTTTCGGTTAGGATCTTCAGGAAATCGTTGTGGGGAGATTCGGGAATTTTTCCGTACCGGGAGAACCCTTTGTTCTGGGGAAAATTGTATTGCAAAGCCATTTCGGGATATAGGTCGGGGCCGATCCCGATCCACGGATGATCGAGGATGATCCGGCCGCTCATCTGCCAGATTTTCAGTCGATCGAAGATATAGGGATCGTTGCGGAATGCCTGCGGAGAAATCCGACTCCGAAGCGGGTTGGGGATTAGGACAACGCCCAAGATAATGGCGGCCAAAATGAACAGCCATTTCCGGGCCAAGTGCCACAGCAGGATGACGGAGATGAAGAGAATCCCGAGAAAAGCCGCTTTCGAGGCACTGATGACCAGCCCCATCAGGTTGATCGCGGCTGCGCCCATGGCGATTTTACTTTTTCGGTTGATTGAATAGAACAGTGATAGAAGCAGGGCCATGCCCGAAGCGATTCCCTGGAGGATGGGATTGTTGAAAAAGATCCGGGCGGGGGTGTCGGTCAGATGAAGAACGGCCATGCCGAAAACGGCCAGGGAAGTCAGGGACAATGAAACCAAAATGAAAAGAAGAAACTGCTGGCCGCTCCCCTCGGGAAAATCCTGAATCGAAAAATAAAGCGAGATCAACAGGATATCGATGGAAAATATAAGTGATTTCCAGGGGATGGGGGAAAACAGGGAGGCGATCAGAAAACCGGAATTGATCCCGATCGCAACCAAAATATAGGAATCAAAACGAAAGTTGCGATTCCCTAGCAGGCGCCGGATCGAGGTGATTCCCAGTAAAAGAGCGGTCAGGAAATAGAAGAAATAGGAGTGTTTGCCGGGGAAAAAAAGTATCCAGGCGGATATGAGGGCGGCCTCAGTTTCCGGTTTGACCCAATTGCGCAGAGATGATCCGATCCAGCGTTTCATACCATGTCCTGTATTCTGAATTCCGGCGGTTGCCGGTAACGGCCATTTTTGCGTGATATAGAGAATTCATAACCATGTTGTCTTGAAAGGCAAGTTTCGATAAGATGTAATGAGTAGAACCGTGGTAAGGGGCATACTTCAGTGTATTCCGGGCGTAAAGAACAGCCCGGTCCAGGTTGCCGCGGTCGAATTCAAGGATAGCAAGGCTGGAAAGAGCCTTGTAAGACCAGGGAACCAGTTTAAGAGATTTTTTGTAAAGGGTCTCCGCTTGTCGAGTTTCCGCCCGGCTGAACAGCAGATCGGCTTTTCGCTGGCAATCGGCCGCGTATTGGGTATAGGCCCAGGAGAGGGTGCCGAGTATGAGGAATATGGATATCAACGGATTGGGAGATCGCTGATAGGGAACGATCTGGGCACAACAGAACGCGACGATGACGCCGCAACCGAGAAAATAAATACCGATATCGGTGAGGTTGAATAGGATGACCAGAAACAAGGCTGAAGTAAACGGAATGGTTGCGGGATCGAAAAAGGCGGAGCGGTGGCGCCGGAACCAATAAAAAGTACAAATCAATAGGATGGCAGCCAATGGCAAGCCCAACTCCGCCGTCAATTGCAAAGGGAAGCTATGGGCATATATGGATGCGGGTTCTCCTTCCCGAATCTGAACAGGAGAGGCCACTTCGTAGTTGCCGAGCCCCCAACCAAGCAGAGGACGTTCCTGGATTAATCGTATGGCCTGAAACCAGTTTGATAGACGGAGTTTCAGCGGCTTGAGAGATCGGACCTCAGAAAACCGGAGGGCGGTGACCAGGAAAAAAAAGAGACTGGCTGCCATGGCCAGGGGCACGATGAGTTTGAAACTGATTTTTTTCGAAAGGTATAGATATAGAAATAGGGCTGCACTCAATGAAAACAAAGCGCCGAATGATACCGAATAATACAGGTTAAGCAACCCCAGGCCGATCAGGGCAGTCCATAACAACCTTTTTTTTGGGTCCGGTTGCAGAAGAAAATGGATGCAGAAGAGGATCAGGACGCCGCAGATCATGGCATACAGTGTGGGAAGCGAAAAGATTCCGAAAATGCGTCCGCTGGCCAGGCGGAACTGGACTAGTTGAGCAAATTGAGTGTCGGTAGCCCGGGTGTTCTCCAGAAGAATGGGAAACAGGATCAGCTTCTGGATGATCCCGTAGAGGAATAAAAGTGAGGAGAGAAGGGCCGTGAGCAGTCGAAAAATGCGGCGGAAAGGAAGCAATGATACACATACATATAGGGAATAAAGGGCGATAAAATAGAAAACTGATTTAATAAACAAAAACCGATTGGCGCTCATGGCCAAACCGGTTGTTAAAAGAAAAGCGGCTGAAAACAATTTCCAGCCGCTTTTCTTCATCAAGTGTTGCTGAATGTCTGATTATTTCTTTCTGGGAGCGCGGGTAAAAATACCGTTAGCGAGGTAGAGGTCGTGATTGAAATCGGTCAGACGGGTTGTCCAAAATCCCTGCACTACTGGAGTCGCTACTCTGTTCCGGCCATAGCTAATCATGCTGTAAAGGTCCAATGTGGCGTCGCTTGTGATATCTCCCCTTTCGTAGACAAACGGAGTTCCCCAAGAATCGGTTTCGGGACATACTTTGATGTGAAAGGGAACGAAGTATCCCGCTACTCTCAATGCATTGAAATCTGCGGCTTGGGGGCAAAAGGCATTGTCAGCTAGGTACGATTCGACGGCATTTCCGACGTTCTTGAGATCGCCCATAGTCGATTTCTGCTTGCCTTTCTGCAGGGCGATGAGCAGGTTGGGAATGGCGATGGCCGCCACGATACCGATAATGGCCACGACGATCAACAGTTCGATCAGCGTAAAACCTTTTTTATTCATTCGCTTACCTCCTGAATGAAGATCATTGTTATGAAGCAATTTCTATGCCAAAGCTGGAAGTCAAATTTTGCGGGGCTTTTAAGTATTTTCAAGAAGCCCGATAGCCAAAAAATGTCAACATGAATACAAATATTTGACAAGACCTTCGGTACGAGCGTGCTCATTCCAAAACAATCCCCTGATCTCTCCCTCGGCGGTAATATCCACTCTTTCGGCGTTCGCCTCGATCGGCTCGATAGATCGGGAAACCGGTGGCGATTCGCTCATGGAATGCCTGTATAACCTGGGAGAAAAAGGGAACCGGGCTAGATCAGATGAGTCAGTATTTCATTGAGCAGCAGCATCTTCTCGGTTGGAACGGCCAGTCGGCCGCGGCGGGCGACCAGCAATCCGTTCTCCAGCAGCCACCCAGCCGGTTCGGAAAAGCCGGAGAAGGCCGGCCAGGGGAGCCCGGAATTCAGGCGCAGACCGCAAATGATCCGTCTGGTCGGGACGGGAATACTGCGGCGGCGAAACGGTGGGCGTTTCCCCCGGGCCAATGCCTCGTGGTAGAGCTTGATATCGGCCGTGGTCACCTCATCACAACCGTTCGTGTAACGTGCCGCGGATGGTCCGAAAGCCAAATAGGGTTCGTTGCGCCAGTATTTCAGGTTGTGACGGCAGCACTGTCCCGGGCGGGCGAAATTGGAGATTTCATATTGGGTAAACCCCTCGGTCTGCAACCGGTCAATCGCGAATAAGTAATGTGTAGATTCCTTGTTGCCGGAACTGCGGACCCTTTTCCCCCGCACCCCCTCGAGAAGATATACGGAAACATGCGTTACGGCAAGGCGGCCGGCTTTGGTGAAATTGGCCTCCAGTGATTCCACGGTCTGCCGGGGCAGTCCGATGATCAGGTCGATGCTGACCGAACGAAACCCACAGGCATGGGCCAAGTGGACGGCTTTTTCAGCCAGCTGGGGGGTGTGAAGGCGCCCCAGATAGAGGAGATCTTTCTCTTGAAAAGACTGAACACCAAGGCTGATTCGGTTGATTCCCGCTTTTTTTAAATCGTTGAGAAAATCGGTTTTGGCCTCTTCCGGATTGAATTCGATGGAAATTTCCGGATTGGCGACAACCGTAAACCGCCGGGATACCGCATCCAGTATTTTTCCAATCTGGCCGGCGGTCAAAAGCGATGGTGATCCGCCGCCGAAATAGATGGTATCGATGGAATGGGGTGAGAATTCCTCCCGGTCGATTTCGCTGCAAAGGTCCTGAATGAAAGTCAGAATCCGGTCCGGATCCGCCGGGACATGAAAGAAATGGCAGTAGGGGCAACGTCTGCGACAGAAGGGAAAATGGATGTAGAGGCCGAGCCGGCTCAAATCTCTTGGAGCGAATCGGCTTCGATCCAGCCGGCGATCTGATTGGAGGCGGATACCTGGACCCAATCCTGATTTTTCTCCCTGATTTTCAGTTCGAGACCGCAGTTGACCTTGAACAATACCGTGTTCTCCCGGCCGGGGCCGCTGCGGATTTCCGCCGTTTCGGTTTTGATGACGGCGGTGTCGGAGGCTTTCAGACGGTTTTGATGGGTGATGGCGATGGTCAGGGAGAGGGCGAAAAGAAGCAGGGAAACAGCGGCACCGTAGATGATGATGCGGGTGCGGCGCCCTTTCAGGAGGAAAAACAGAAAGAGGTTAAGGAGAAAGGCGAAGAAAAACAGCAGGCTGATGAGAATTGTATGGTTGAGTATCGATTCGATTCGCAAATAGATATCGGTGAAAAAGTCCCGTTTTTGCGCCGGGATTCGATCCTTGAAATGACGGTTAACGATCTGGATATTCGTTTCGATTTCAGTGGAAGCGGGTTTCCATTTGCGGGCGCGAAGGAAACAGACCTTTGCCTCCAGAGGTCGGTTAAGTTTATACAGGGCATTGCCCGTATTGAAATAAACCTTCCAACTGGATACCGATTTTTCCAGTCGCTGATAGGCGGCCAATGCGTCCCGGTATCTTCCCTGGCTGTACAACCGGTTGGCCTCTTCGAACTCGGCCTGGTGAGAGCGGGGGGATAGTGTGCTTACCGATGCTATCAGTAAAACAAGTACGATAGCTATTGCTTTCATGTGAGCTTCTTATCGATTCGGGTCAGGAGCTGCACCAATTCGTCCAGATCCTGCCGAAGTTCCCGATGGGTCTTCTTCTGCGGGGAAAATTTGGAATATTCAGAACTGTTTTTGATGATGAAGAACCGATCGATATCCTGAGACGAGACGTGTTTGGTCTTCAGAAAATCACGAACGGCTTGTGCGGAAAGATCGGCATAGCCGATCCCGCTTCGCTGAACGATATATTGATCGAGAACGGCCGCGATTTCCGCATGGTCTTGGATTTTCTGGACCTGTTTGCATATCCGTGACAGGAGGCTTTTTCTGCGCATCAAGGAGGTGTTGACGATCCAAAGATCCCAGACCAACTGTTTGGTCAGGACCAGTACCGTGAACAGAAATGGGAGGATCAGCAGAATTACCTGCCAGGAAGCATGGTCGAAGAGGGGGATCTGGTCGCTCAATCGGCCATTGCGGATATAGGCGATATCTTCGCCCTTACGGACGATTCCGGTCTGATCGAATGTCCGGGCCATGTCGCCGCCCTCCTTTTGGCCGGTGACGGAAATTTCTCTGGGCCGGGCGGTCAAGGTCATCCTTTCCCCCCTATCCGGATCGAAATAAACGAAGGCCAGAGAGGGGATGAAGATCGTCCCCGTTTTTTTGAAGGTGATCGGGATTTCTGCGACCATGCTCCCATGCAGAATAGGTTTGTTGAAATCGTTTTTGTAATCGATTTTAGCTGGAAAGGCCGCATAATCATCGCTTCCCGGGAGGATTGGCGGCGGCAACGATTTGACGTTTCCTGAGCCGCTGATGGTGACTTTCAAGGGGAACAGGTGATTGATATCGATGCTTCTCCGCGGTTCCTCGACCTGCATGGAAAACCGGCCGACCGGAAGGTTTTCCATGCCCCGCGGCAGAGGGATGACGTCCAGGAGTGCTTCCGGTGTGGAACGGACCACGGGGTGGCCGCCGAAGAAAAACCCGCTGGCTTCCGTCGTGGCGATCTGGAACTGAAAGGATGGGATGGTCAGCCGGCCGGTTTTATTGGGGAATAAAGAGGCCTTGCGGATTTCGAAGATGTGATAGTAAACGCCATTGATCGTTTGGGTCTTGCCGGTGATGCTCTGGGGAACGGGGAACCACTCCTGCCAGAAACCGGAAAGGGATTGATTGGATAGGAGGGAAACCGAATCGACCTGGCCGGATGTATAAAGAAAAACCGTGTAGATCACCTGTTCGCCGAGGTAAGCCCTTTTCTTGGAGAGTTGCACCTCCAGACGGATATCGATTTTTTGCGGTTGACTCGGTTGGAATATGGGATCGGGAGAATTCCAATCGAACGGAGTATTGGCCTGCGGTTGCGCAGGGGGGAGGATCGAGCCCTTGACGACTTCGATGATGAACGGGGAGGTTCGGTATTCCTTCCCCAGGTATTGAAAACTCTGGGAGGGGATGGTGAGCATTCCCAACCGTTTGGGGGTGAGGGAAAAATGGTAACGGATGATCGAAGAAGTGGCGCCGTTGATGAATTGAAACTCGGAGCTCTTTGATGAGGCGAGAATATTGAAATCCCTCACGGTGGCCAGCGATGGATCGCTGGGGCTCTGAATCCCCCTGTAAACGATGGTGAAGGCGAGGGTGTCATCGAGGCCGATTTTGGTGGCATTGACCGTGGCGGTGATTTCGATATCGGCCGCGCGTATCGCCGTGATGAAGGCGCTGGCGATCAGGCCGATGACAAGCAGGATTCGTGAGGGTGCGCTTACCAATCCCGTTCCCTCCCGGCAGGATTGGTTTTCCTCTTCTGCTTCTCCATCTGGTCCTTTTCGTTTTGGTTGAGAAACTGGAGCATCTGGTTTTGCGGTGGTGGTTGCTGGGCCTGCGGTTCCTGCTGATCGGGCTGTTGATCCTGATCCTGCTGTTGCATCTGCTTTTTGGTCAGTTCGTAGTTCTTCTTGGCGTTCATGTCGTCGGGGTTGAGCAGGATACTCTTCTTGAAATAATCGAGAGCCTGGTCGAATTGCTGCAGACGATAGGCGGTGTTGCCGATGTTGTAATACAATTGCGATTTCGGTATGGTGTTGTTCTCCTGGGCGATCGTGGCGAATTCATCCATTGCTTCACGGAACTTCTTCATCTGGTAGAGGGCGGTCGCAGTGTTGTTCTTAAGGAAAGCCGAATTGGGCTTGATACCGCGGGCGGATAGAAAGTGGTTCAATGCTTCTTCATATTTTTTCTGCTGGTATGCCTGGATGCCCTGCTGGTTTTTCCGGGCCGTCGGTTCGAACCAGTGCCATTGGATCAGGCACAGCGGCAGGATGATCAGGAATATTTTTTTTTCCATTCTACCCTCTTGTCGGTGATGAGCATTTCCATCAGCAGGAACAAAATCGCCAGAAACAGGGGGTACACGAAGCGGTCGATCTTGACGCTCTTGATCTTCTGGGAAATCACCTTCCGTTCATAAGAACCGATAATCTGCAAAAAATCGTCGATGCCGATGGTATCGGTCAACCTGTAGTATTGCCCTCCGCTTTCCCTGGCGATCTGGATGAGTGTGGTCTCGTCCAGTTTGGAATTGACGATGGCGCCGCTGCGGTCCTTTTTCCACTCGGTGGTTTTTCCCGAATCATCCTTGACGGGAATCGGGGCGCCTTCCGGCAACCCGATGCCAACGGTGAACACGACGGTGCCGTTCTTCTTCAATTGAGTGAGGGGTTCTTGCCATTTTTTTTCCTGGTCTTCCCCATCGGTGATCAGAATGATCAGGCTCTTGGAGGTTTTTTCGTCGGTCCCGATCTTACCGGCCAGGTTCATGGCTGAGGAAAAATCGGTCCCCTGCTCTTCGCGGGGGCTGATCGTGGAGGACTCGGCCAGTAGTTTGAACGCCTCATAGTCGTTAGTGAAGGGGCATTGAACATAGGCCGAACCGGCGAAATTGATCTGGGCGACCATATCGCTTCGGAGGGTGTCGATGGTTCTGGAGATGAGGTTTTTGGCAGTCTCCAGGCGGTTGGGCTGGAGGTCTTCGGCCAGCATGGAGTTGGAGGTATCCAGAAGGAATTGGATGCGGATCCCCCTGACATCCATATGTTCGAGTTTTTCTCCCCATTGGGGGCGGGCCAGGGCGAGGATGAGGAAGGCGAGCGATAGGATCAGGAAAAACGAGCGAAAAAAATCGCTGTCATGCTTGCTGCGGATGACCATCTTGGTTTTGGCCGCCGGATCGAGGAAATGACCGATCAATCGCCGCTTTTCCCGGAAGTTGATAATGATGATGACGATGAATGGGGGAAGGAGGAGCAGCAGGAACAGCAGGTGAGGATAGGCGAAATTCATGTCTTCTTTCCAATGTCGATTATATCAGAAAAAAGAGTGCAAGGACAAGCGGGTGTCGATTTGTCTTCGACTTTGTGAATGGGATATAATGAGGCAAATTTATAGTCGCCGTTTTAGAAAGGTGAAACATGAAAAAAATATGGAATCTCTTGTTGCTGGTCGTAATCTTAGGAGTAACTGCGGCTGCTGAGGGTAGAGAGATCGCTTTAAAATCGTGGCTGGTGATCGGCCCCCTGGAGAATTCTGGTTCCTCTCCTTCCGGAGCCCTGGCTTACGATTGGTTGGATGCCTGCTCGTTACAACCCTCGATGGGTGATCAGGTGCTGGGACTCGATGGCCGGAGGCTGGTATGGAACCGTGTGGAAGAACTGTCCTGGTCGGTGACCGCCACGGTGCAAGTTTTTTATGGAACTCTGTATCTGGAGACCAAGCGCTGGCTCAAGCCCCGGTTGACCGTTTCCACGCAGGTGAAGGCCGCTGTTTATCTGGACGGTGTCCCGGTTGTGACCTCTGATCGGGACAATGTCTGGGATCTTTCCCTGGATACGGGAAAACACCGCCTCCTGGTGAAGTGGGTCGTTCCCGCCCATACCCCCTCCTCGCGACTCCAGTTGGCTTTGGCTCAGAGCGATCCGTATTTTTCCGATTCGATCCGTGTTTCCCTGGATAACAGCCGGGCCATCACACTTCCGGACCTATTGAACCTACCGGTGATCTCTTCGCTCCAGATCTCTCCGGACGGGGGAAAAGCAGCGGTCATCTACAGCCGCTTTCTTCCCCAGGAAAAAAGAACCGTTCGCTGGTTGGAGATTTTTTCCATCCGGGAGGGGCGGACCCTTTTCGCGACGGCAGCGGGCGAGTCTCCGGAAGGCTTTGCCTGGACGGTCGATTCCCATGGATTCACCTTCACCCGGTCGAAAGAGGAAAAAACCTGGATCTGTGAACATCGGTTGGGTACCGCCGAAACCAGGACTCTGACGAAGCCCCTGGAGCGGTTTGCCGGTTATCAATGGTCTCCCGATGGCCGTTTTCTCGTTTACAGCCAGAGGCACTCCGACAACAGCAAAACACCGGCTTACCGATATATTCAGGAGATCCCCGAACGTTCCCTGACCCGGTCGTACACCTATTCTTTCACCGGCTTCATCCCGTCCTCGGGCCTCTACTGGCCCCTGGCCACCGAAACCGAGAACCTTTCGGCAGTCGACATCTCTCCCGATGGAAAAAAACTCCTGTTCACGCGCTCCGTCGAGGATACTGACAATCGACCCTATTCCCGCAATGAATTCATTTTGATGGCGATCGAAAACGGGGAAAAGGAGGTGTTGATCCAGGATCATTGGGCTGGCAGTCCCACCTGGTCGCCCGATGGACGCCAATTGCTTTTCATCGGCAGTGCTGCGGCATTTTCACCGTCTCGTCAATCGATCCGGAATGATTACGATCTGGATCTGTTCCTGTTCGACTTGGCCGAGAAAAAAGCGGATAATCTCACCGCCCGGTTTTCACCGTCAGTGGAATCGGCCATCTGGAACCCGGGCGATGGCCGGATCTATCTCAAGGTCGTGGAAGGCGATGGACACGGTCTGTACCGTTTCTCCCTCGCCAACCGCTCCTGGCAGAAAATTTCGACCCCGGTGGAAGTGATTTCCCACTTATCGGTTTCGGAGCGGCGCGGGGCGGTTCTGGCCGGATCCTCGCCGAATCAGCCGCCCCGTATCTATTCGCTCGACCTGCGAAGTGGTGAAATCCGCCCCTGCGGAGCCCCCCCGGTCGATTTCCCGCCTTCGGTCCGTTTTGGCAAGACCGAACGGGTCTCGATTCCCATTCCGGGCATTGGGACGATTGGGGGAAGCCTGTATTATCCGGTCGATTTTCAACCGGGGAAAGTCTATCCCTGTATCGTCAATTTTTACGGGGGAACGACTCCGGTAATGCGGGAGTTCGGAGGTAGATACCCCAAGGAATGGTACGCGGCCAACGGTTATTTTGTCCTCGTCCTGCAACCGAGCGGCGCGATCGGCCTGGGCCCGGAAAAATCGGTGGTGCATGTGAACGATTGGGGAGAGAAGACCTCGGAGGAAATCCTGGCCGCGGTCTCCGCCTTTCTCAGTACCCGACCCTTCATTGACGGAGGCAGGATGGGTGCGATCGGCGCCTCCTACGGTGGATTCCTCAGCCAATACCTGGCAACGCAGACCGATCGTTTCGCCGCCTTCATTTCCCATGCCGGGATCAGCTCGCTGGCGTCTTACTGGGGAGTTGGCGACTGGGGATACAGCTACAGTGCCGTCGCTTCGGCCAACAGTTTTCCCTGGAATCGCAAGGATCTGTATGTCGGCCACAGCCCGTTGTTCATGGCTGAACGGATCAAGCGCCCGTTGCTCCTGCTCCATGGCGAAAGCGACAACAATGTTCCACCCGGGGAAAGCTACCAGATGTATGCGGCCCTGAAACTCCTGGGCAAGGAGGTGGCGCTGGTCACCTTTCCCGGTCAGTTTCATTTCGTCCTCGACCGCGACTCCCGGGAAAGGTGGATGCGGACGATCATCGCCTGGTTTGACCGCTGGCTAAAAGGGGAGCCGCAATACTGGGAAGAGTTGTACGGGAAGGAGAAACCAGCGCCGAAGCAATGATGTCGCTACCGATGCGAATATTTTTCGGTTTCAGTTGGATCGCTTTGCGATGACCGTCGTCTCCCCAATCTGATGCCGGAGGGGCAGGATCCATGCAGAGCGCTGATCAAAGGAAATATAGCCAGTAGGCCGATCCAGCGTTTGAATACGACTGCGATGATCATCACGGCCAGGCAAAGTCCGACGCGGATCCATTTGCCGGTCGGGTTCGGGTAGCACACGTTCTGCTGCATTTATCTCCGATTATACAGGATTAAGATATTCTTTCCAAAAAAGGAAGTAACGGGTATAAAATAAGCATACGAAAACGGAGGCGCAGATCAAAACGGACTCGGACGGGCTCGTGGTCAGGCTGTCCATCTGAGTGCCTCGAATCAATTCATCATCCGGTTTCTTCCTTGCGTTTTTGTCATTTCGTGCCAGAGACTTGACCAACTGAGGATGAGCTTGGAGGAATCGTTGACAAATGAACGTGCTGAACATAGAATGCCAGGTATGATCGGGAATGATGATGCCCCGGGTGACAGGAAGGGACCGGCCAATCGGGTCCTGATCGTGGCCTATTATTATCCGCCCATCCAGAATGCGGGCACCCATCGCCCCCAGAAGCTAAAAAAGTATCTCCCCCGCAAAGGGATTGCGACGATGGTCCTGACCAGCTCCTACTCCGGCGATTCCCTCGATGAACCCGCTATCATCCGCATTCACGACCGCAGTTTCAATAAAAAAAGGGAAGGGATCCGATATTGGCGATGGCTGGCCATGCGGTTATATACGGAGATGCTCAACCGCTGCGGGCGTTACCATTCGATCTATTCAACTTGGAAAAACCGAGCTGTGTCCCGGGCCGATTGGATCGTTCAGCATGCGCGTCCGAATGTGATCATCGCCTCCTATCCACCGGTGGAAAGCCTGGAAATCGGATTGGTGCTGGCCAGGAAGCTCTCCATCCCCCTAATCTCCGATTTCAGGGATGGATTGCTTTTCGAGCCGATCGAGGGAAAACGGCTAGCCCGGTATCGCTGCGTCACCCGCCGCTATCGTGAGATCGAGGCTGAAATTGTCAGCCATTCCCGGGCGGTGCTTACGGTTTGCGATCCCCTAACCCGGTATTTTCAAGAACTCTATTCCCATCCCCGTGTATTCACCATCGCCAATGGATTCGACCCCGACGATTTTAAACAATTACCGTCCGAACCGATCCTGGCCTCTGGTTGTTTCCATATCGTTCATACCGGGAGGTTTGGGCTATCCGATCCCGGAGTCGATAGTGCTCCTTTTTTCCAGGCGATTGAAATGCTCCTGAAAGTACAGCCAGCTTTGGCGGCGACGTTGCGGATCGACCTGATCGGTGAGTACAATAAACGGGAGAAATTGGAATACAATCGCTTACGGGAATCGGGTGTGGTGATCGATCACGGAGTGTTGACCCGGGATGCCTGCCTGGCGGTTCAGCGGCAAGCCGATCTCCTGTTGATCATTTCCCAGCCGGAACGGAGCAGCGTGGTATCGCTGAAAATTTTCGAGTACCTTCAGGCGGGCCGACCTATCCTGGCTCTGACCCATCGTACCGGAATCGCGGAAATCGTGCGCAACACCGGAACGGGATGGGTGGTTCATTCCGGCGACTGCGGCGCGATCGCCGATCTGTTGACGCGGATTATTACCGACAAGCGGTTTTATCGCTCTCTTCAACCGCATCCGGAGGAGATCGATCAATATAATGTGATGAGATCGGTCGATCGGTTGGTGGACATTGTCACCGAAATCAAATGACCGCCCGATGAAATTGAATTGGAAACGTCCTGAGCACGAGATCGTTCATGGAAGAAAATTGGCCGACCTGGATGCCGAGTCTGTCTGGGGCTGGAGTACACCGGCGGGTAAGATCCGTGCGGACCGCCGGGCACAGATGATCAGCTCTGGCGCCGGGCTTGAACCTGGATCCCTCGTCCTGGAGATCGGCTGTGGTACCGGGTTGTTCACGGAAAAGTTCGCTCGCACCGGCTCCCGGCTGATCGCCGTCGACATTTCCGGAGACCTTCTGCAAAAGGCGATCGAACGCGGGTTGCCGAGACCGCAGGTACGGTTCATCGAGGGGCGGTTCGAGGACAGCGACATGGATGGACCGTTCGCCGCGGTGATCGGATCCTCGGTCCTGCACCACCTGGATATCGAGCTTGCTTGTCGCAGGATATGGGAGTTGCTCCAACCTGGCGGCTGGATGTGTTTTACCGAACCCAACATGCTGAACCCGCAGATATTTCTGGAAAGGCGTTTCCGCCGTTTTTTCCCGCAGGTTTCCCCCGACGAAACCGCATTTGTCCGCTGGGTGATTCGGAGACTATTGATTCGGATCGGTTTCGATCGAGTCACGATCACGCCGTTCGATTGGCTGCATCCTGCCACGCCGTCGCGGCTCATCGGGCTGATGACGAAAACCGGCCGGATATTGGAGAGTATCCCGATCCTGCAGGAATTCGCTGGTTCCCTGTTCATCCGTGCCCGTAAGCCGGATTAGATGAACTTGATCCGTCCGGCTGCGAAGAGAACCATGCGCAGGAGCAGCCAGCCGTGTTTCCAGCGCTGGATATTGGTCTTTCCGTAGGTCCGGTCCCGGTAGCGGATGGGCAGGTCGATCATTTTCAGGTTCTGTTTGGTGGCGCCGAAGATGAGATCGAAGTCTCCGAACGGGTCGAAGTCGCCGAAACAGGACCTGTTTTTCTGGATCTGCAGATAGTCCGACCGGTGCAGAACCTTGGTGCCGCAGAGGGTATCCTTGATCGGCTGCCCCAGCAGCCAGGTGAAGGCGAGACTGAAGAACTTGTTGCCGATCTGGTTTATGAAGCGCATGGCGTGTTTTTCCATGGGGTAGACCAGCCGCACGCCGTTGATGAATTCTCCCTTGCCGCTGGCCAAGGCCTGATAGAACCGGGGAAGATCCTCGGGGATCACGGTCAGATCGGCGTCGAGAACCATAAGGATATCCCCGGAGGATTTTTCGAAGCCGATCCGGACGGCGTCACCCTTGCCGGTTCCCGGCTGTCGGAACAGGGAGGCACGCCGTTGCGGATGCCGGGCGATTTCCTTTTCAATGGCCGTATAGGTGTCGTCGCTGGAATGACCTTCGATGAAGATCAACTCGGTCCATTTTCCCATCTCGGGCACCCGGGAGAATATCTCCCCGATATTACCCGCTTCGTTTCTGGCTGCAATGATCACCGAAACGGTCTCGGTTGGGGCTGGCGAGGTCGGCTCTGGCTTTTTTCGGGCTACGAAGAAGTGGGCCAGGGCCATCAATCTGAATGGCCACAGCTTGGCCAGGAAACGGTTCGAAAAACTTGATATCAGAGGGAGATAGAGAGGAAACAGGAAATCAACCCAGCGGCGGATCAATTGCAGATCGGTCAATTCGAACAGGTTCAGGACATCTTCCGGCGCGAGCCAGTTCTGATGCTGGGTCGATTTGGACAAGCGGAGCTTTTGTGAAAGCCTGAGGGGTTTGTCCCAGATCCGGTTGTAAAAATTGATGAAAATGCGGGTCCGCTCCGTTGCATGACGGGCGGCGATCTGCAGCACCTGTTGAACATCCCACAAATCGTTGATCAGATCGGAGAGGATGATCACATCGAACTTTTCCTGGAGATCGAAATCGGCGGCGTCGCTGCATAGGAACTGCAGGCCGGAGTGTTTGCTCTGAGCCCTGGCGATCATTTCCGGGGAAAAATCGATACCGACTCCACGGCTGGGGTGCAGGGCCGCCAGTAAATCGCCCTGCCCGCATCCGAGTTCCAGGATCTTCAGATCCCTGGCGATGAAGAAGCGATATATCTTGGTCATTCGGCGATGGTAGTATCTCCCAAGCCCGATTCGATTCCCCCATTTTTTGGCGACTTCGTCCCAATGGGTGATGCGCTGACGAGTGAAATCGATCTGCTTCATTGATTCCTCAGTTGATGCTGGAGAACCCGCAATGAATGCCTGTGTACGGCCGATTCAGGTTCGAGAGCGATGGCTTTCAGTAGATGATCCTCCGCTTCGGTCCATTTTTTCATGCGCACACAGACTTCGGCCATGGTGGCGTGGATCTCCGCATTCTGGACGGTTCCGGCCAGGCGATCCCCCATGTCCAGGGTGGCGATCAATCCCTCCGCTCCCGCCAAGGCAACCTGCAGTCGGTAATACTGGCGAAAATAAACGGGATCGATACGGATGGCCGTAGAAAAATCGGTTTCAGCCCGCCCCGGGTTGTTTTTTTCCGACCAGGCAAGTGCCCGGTTCCAGTAAGATTCGGCCCGATCGGGAAGCAGCCGGATCGATTCGGAATAATCGCGGATGGCCTCGTCGAATCGGCCCAGGCTGGTAAAGGCATTGCCGCGGTTGTGAAGGGCAAGAGGGGTCATCGGGTATTTGCGGATCACATCGTTCCAAAGCGACAGATTATTTTTCCACACCCGGCAGCGTTGAAACGTGGCCACAGCTAGAAAGGCAAGGGCCACCATTCCCGCGCCCACTAGGATAGGTTTGAGGAGCGATCGACGGTTTCCGGTGCGATCGAGTCCGATCGCCGGAATGGATACGAAAATAAACGATAGGCCGATGGCGGGAAAGTAGGAATACCGATCGGCAACCGGGTAATGAAGCCAGATCAGCCCGAATACGGGCAGCAGGGAGATCAGGAAGAACGACCACCCCCAGGCCCATTCCCGGCGGTATCGTCGGAACAGGAAGAACGAGCCGCTAACCAGGAACAAGGACAACAGCAGGGACAGCCATAACGGCGGCATGAAAAACCGCATATCGGTCGGATAGCGGATCGCCAGTCCTGCTGGCCAGATCGTCCTCAGCATGTAGAATGGTACAGCTCCGAGCAGATTCTGAGCGATGGCTGTGTAATTATGATAGGACCTTTGCGGGGTAAAATCGCCTGAATAGGCTGCGGTGATCAGGATGAGCAGGATCATCACCAGCAGAAAGGGGATCTTCTCCAACCAGCGCCGGGAAGAAATTCTTCGCTCCACTACGCCATCCAGGAGGATCAGAAGAAACGGGAGTACCAGCGCCGTGGTTTTGGCCAGTATGGCGGCGATGAAGAAACCGAGCGCAAGCAGGTAGCGAACGGAGCTGTTTTTTTTCAGGTGACCGAGGTAATGAAGGAGAGCCAGCAGCATAAAAAGTGCGAAGAGGAGGTCCTTCCGTTCGGTGACCCAGGCGACACTCTCCACCCGCAACGGGTGCAGGGCGAACAACAGAGAGGTGAAGAAGGCCACTCCATAGTGGGAAAAGAGTTGGCTGATCAATATAAAGACCAGGAACGCGTTGACGATATGCAGGATCAGATTGGTCAGATGGTACCCGAAGGGATTCAACTTCCAGATTTTGTATTCCAGGGCGTAAGAAAGGGTGACCAGGGGAACATAGATCGCATGGGGTTGGATGGTTGTGAATATCCGACCGATATTGGTCGGGGACAGTGACCGGACGAGCGGGTTCTCGGTGAGGTAAACACTGTCGTCATAATGGAGAAACCCGTTGCCCAGAGAGGGGGAGAAGACGATCCCGATCAGGATGGTCAACAGCAACAACGGCCACCACCGGGGATCCTGTTTCTCCGCTCGTTCCATGTGGGGATTTAATCATAAAGGTCCAACTGAGTCAAATCGGTGCTCTTTTCCATGTTCTATCTTTCATCCGATCGGAGAATGGGTTATTATTCGTTTGACTTGTACTGCCGGGATGGAGGAAATACATGGCCACTGAGGCAAAACGAGCGGATCAAGACAACGCGTCCTGTCAGCGACTGATCGTACGTGACGAGTTGGCTCTGGAAAGGACCGATATGGCCAATCAGAGGACCTTTCTGGCCTATACCCGGACGGCGCTGGCGATGCTGCTGGCCGGAGTCTCCTTCGTCCACTTCGCCAACAAAGCCTGGTTTGCGGTCATCGGATATCTGAGTCTCGTTCTGGGGGGAATCACTCTCGCCATCGGTATCAATCAATTTCTGCTTGTTCGCCGCTTCATCGATCGTATCCGCCGAACCGATGATGGGGGGCAGTCAAGGCCGCCGTCTGCGAATTGAGCGGGCCTTCAGATACTTCATCGCTGTTCCCCAGGATGAGACCAGGGCGATCACCAGCCCCGGGAAACGGTCGAGAAATCCCATTTTAAAAATGTAAAAGCGGAAAAAGGTGACCGGCGGCAGCAGCAGGGCTCGCAGCAGAAGGAATCTCTTTTTCATTGCAATTTCCTCGGCCTGCATGGTGGTATACCGGTTGATGCGGGAAACATGATCGGCGATATTCCGATAGGTGAAATGGAGAATCTCTCCATCCAGTTTTCCGGCCCGGCCTTCGAGGATCAACCGCTCATGAACCTTTCCCTGCCAATGGGACAGGTCGCGGCGAAAGAGCCGGAGCTTGCAGTCCGGGTACCAGCCCGAATGGCTGATCCAGCGCCCCAGGTACCATGCCTTGCGACGGATCCGGAACCCGCCGACCGGGAGAGAAGGCTCCGACTTGAGATCCATGATAGCTTGCCGCAGCTTCGGGGAGAGGCGCTCGTCGGCATCAAGGTTGAGAATCCATTCGCACGATGACTGCTCGCGGGCAAAATTCTTCTGGTCCGCGTAGTCACTGAACGGGCGGATGACTACCCGGGCCCCGGATGCGGCGGCGATTTCGCGGGTCCGATCGGTCGATTGGCTGTCGATGATGAGGATTTCATCCACGATACCCCGGACACTATCGAGGGCGTCGGCGATGCGGTCCTCCTCATTGAAGGTGATCATAGCCAGAGATATATTCATGCTTTCCTGCCGATGACCAGGGTGGCGTATCCCTTTTTCCAGAACAGCAGGTGGTCGAGACGGGTGATTGCATAGACGATCGGGTAAACCACTCGAGCATAAAACGTAAGCAACCGGCTGTGGCGGGAAATTTCGTGCTGGGATTGGGGGGAAATGGCTCCGGTCCTCCGGTTCGAGTTTATATTCCGGTTCTTTCGGATATACATGAGATTCAATGTCAATTCCATCCATTCGGTCAGAAACTTGGCATAGGTCGAGGCATGCTCGGTTCGGAAACCATTCTGTTCCAGCAGCTTGGTCAATTCCGGCAGCGAATATCCGGGGCGGACATGGCCGTATATTTCCGGCTTCAGGCCCAATCCGGGCTTTATGCGGTTGAGGAGTTGACGGGCACCGTAGTGGGGAGTGGAGATCACGATCTGGCCGCCGGAGCGGAGCACCCGGTGGGCTTCTTTCAGAATCGCACCGTCTTCTCGAACATGTTCCAGGAAATCGAGCGCCAGCACCATGTCAACCGATTCCTGGCGCAACGGCAGCGTCTTGGTGCCGATCCGGATCAGTTTCGATCCCAGAACCGGTCGCGAGGATTCCAAGTTTTCCCGGTCGAGATCGGCATGGATCCATTCCCCGCCCAGTTTCTTCAATTGCAGCGATACGGTTCCGTGGGAGGAGCCGAGATCGAGGACAGTTTTTCCTGAGAAATCGATTCTTTTCCTGATCAAACGGACCTTCTCCTTTTTCATCAAACTGGTTTTGAATAGACCGATTTGCCAAGGCGTGGGCTGCATGGAAGAACCATATCCCATCCTCGGAGATTTGTCAATTTTCCATCTTTCGCCGATGTTGGGTGATGGGGTATAATCGCCTCCATGAAGGTGACGTCTTTCAGCTTGTTGTTGATCCTGCTGCTGTCTCCCGTGGCTCTTCCGGGGGAGACGATCGCTGGTCGTTTTGCCCCTCCAACTGGGTTTGTCCGGGTCCGCTTGGATCCTGGGACCTTTGCTGCCTATCTTCGCGACCTTCCCTTGAAACCCCCCGATGTTCCGGTGAAACTTTTTAATGGAGAGATCAAAAACCGGCGGGTGCATGCGGCGGTGATCGATTTCGATATCGGTACCCGCGATCTGCAGCAATGCGCGGATGCCGTCATCCGCCTGCGGGCGGAGTACCTGTTTGCCCGGTGCGAGTTCAGTCGCATCCGCTTTCATTTTACCAGTGGTTTCTTGGCGGAGTACGACCACTGGCGTCAGGGCTGGCGGATCCAGGTGAGAGCAGGACAGGTCGAGTGGCGAAAATCGGCTCCGGCCGATCCAACCTACCGGGAGTTCCGTCGCTTCCTCGATGTCGTGTTCATGTATGCCGGCACCATTTCCCTGAAACGGGAGTTGCGGCCGGTGCCGGTCGCGGACCTGCAGGCGGGAGATGTTTTCATTCAGTCCGGCAGCCCGGGGCATGCGGTGATCGTCGTCGATGCCGCCAGACGTGCAGAGACAGGTGAAAAAGTCATTCTCTTGGCGCAGAGTTACATGCCCGCCCAGGATATCCATCTCCTGTTGAACAGGAGAAACCCATCCGTATCCCCTTGGTATCTTAGTGGCGGCGATGGCCGATTGGAGACGCCCGAATGGAGCTTCGCCTGGTCCGATCTCTGCCGGTTTCGGGAGGGTGATCAATGAAAAACAGGCCGGTGATGGTCCTGTTGCTTCTGGTTCTGGCTGTAGGGACGCTGACCGCCGATTTCAAGTCTCAGCAAATGAGCTATCCCCGCGTCCGGGAAGCCTATCGGAAGAAATCTTCAATCCTTCGGAAAAAACTGGCCGAAGCCGGCTTGACCCTGAAGGGACTGATACTCTATTTGCGGGTTTTCAAACAGGAAATGCGAATGGAAGTATGGGGAAGGAACGATGCTCGGGCGAGGATGAAATTGATCGGGTCTTATCCGATCTGTGCCGCTTCGGGGGGGATCGGTCCGAAACGGAAACAGGGTGATATGCAGGTACCGGAGGGGTTTTACACGATCGACCGGTTCAATCCCTGGAGCAACTTCCATCTTTCGCTCGGATTGAACTATCCCAATCACTCCGATCGCCTGCTTGCGAAGGGCGGAAACCCGGGAGGAGATATCTTCATTCACGGTTCCTGCGTAACCATTGGCTGCATCCCGATCACCGATATGTGGATCCGGGAGGTCTACCTCCTCTGTGTAGAAGCGCGGAATGGCGGACAGAATTCGATTCCTGTGCACATTTTTCCGTTGCGGTTGACCCCGGAAAACCATCGGCGTCTATGCGGGATCTATTTTCAAAAGGAGGATTGGCTGGGGTTGTGGAATGATTTGAAAACCGCCTACGATCGGTTTGCCGAAACCGGCGTCCCCGGCCGCATCCGATTCCTGGCCAACGGCCGGCATCGGGTCGAATAGCCTCTATTTTTTGCTGCGGAAGTGGCGCAGGTCGCGATCGACCTCACGGGCGATGTCACGATCCTTGATCTTCTGCTTTTTCTCATATTCCCGGCGGCCCTTGGCCAGTCCGATTTCGATCTTCACATGGCCCTTGGGGTTGAAATACAACTGGAGGGGGATGATGGTCAGCCCCTTGGCGCGCACTTTGCCGTCGAGGCGGCGTATTTCCTGCCGATGCAGGAGCAGTCTGCGCGGCCGCTCGGGCTCGTGGTTGTTGTAGGAAGCATTGGCATAGGGGGAGATGTGGGCGCGCACCAGGATCGCTTCATGCGAACGGATCTCGATATAGGAATCTTTTAAACTGATCCGCCCGTCTCGAAGAGACTTCACTTCGCTGCCGGTCAGGGAGATTCCGGCTTCGATTTTTTCCAGGATCTCATAGTCATGGTAGGCTTTGCGGTTAATCGTGATCGTTTTCATTTATAATCACCGTTAATTCATCAATACGCCTGATCCCCAGCTTACGGGCGATCAACGTATATGGTCCGATCTTGATCCGGGACTTGACCACAGGCAGGCGGCCGTAAAGGAAAATAAACAGGCCTGACATGGTCGTATAATCCTTTTTTTCGGGAAGCTCCCATTCCAGTTCCTGGTTGACTTCGCGAACCGGCAGCGCTCCTTTGATGACGAAGACATTTTTTTTTACTTTCAAAATGTTTTGGACATCCCGCCACTCGATGTCTCCCACTACCTCTTTCAGAATATCGCTGGGAGTGAGCAGGCCGATGGTCGATCCGTATTCATTGAGCACGATCACCAGGTGGATTTTGCTTTTCTTGAATTCATGCAGGGCGAAATGAAGCGAGGAGTATTCGGATACGAATACCGGGGGGGAAGCGATTTGGTTGAGTGTGATCTTTGATGGGTCGTTCTGCATGAGAGCGGGAAGGATGGAGTGGGGGTGGATGACTCCGGTGATCTGGTCGAGGGTGCGCCGATAAATCGGCACTTTGGAAATGTTCCGACTGAGCATGATCTGTTTCAACTCTGCGAATCCTGCATTTTCTTCGAGAGCGATGATGTTTGGCCGCGGAGTCATGATGGAACGGAGATCCTTGCTGGAGATTTCGATGATTTCGTTGACCATGCGGAGCGTTTCGGGGTTGTGTTGGAATAGTTGACTCTCATGGGAGAGAAAATGTTTGATCTCCTCCATGGAGAATTCCTTTTTGGTTGAGCCCCCTTTTTTTCTGATGATCAACCTGGAGATCGTAGAGGTGAGCCGGACAAAAGGGAAGAGGATGATCGAGATCACTTTCAGCGGCAATGCATAAAACAGTGATATCCGTTCGGCATGATGGTAGGCGTAGGATTTGGGGGTGATCTCACCCAGCAGCAGCAACAGGATGGTTGTGACCAATGTCTCGCTGATCAGGACGAAGGAACTGCTGCTGCCGAACTGGATGGTGAAAATGTGGGTTGCCAGTGTGGCGGCGGCGACATTGACCAGGTTGTTGCCGATCAAGATCAATGAAAAGAGCTCCTCCGGTTTTTTCAGGAAATCGTTCAATATCCGGGCTCGTTTGTCTTTTTTGGCCTTGTGGGCGAGCCGGGTTCGGCTGGTTCTGAGCAAGCTGGTTTCAGCTGAAGAAAAAAAAGCGCTGAAGAGCATCAGCAGAAAGAAGAGGAGAACCAGCGGGGTGATCATCGGGAACAGGCAGGGATGGATCGGAAAGCGACGGTCATTTTCTTTGATATAGTTGATAGACGACTTTATACAGGGAAGCACCGATGCAATCGTTCACCAGATGAACATCCCGAGCTTCATCGGGAAGCTTGAGGATTTTTGGGGCATAGTTGATGATGCCGCGGATTCCCACCCTGAGCAACATATCCAGGGTTTCTTGAGCAGCCTCCTCGGGGATGGTCAGCAGGGCGATTTTGATGTCGTGATTTTCCTGCAGATAATTGGCCAGATCGTTGATATGCATGATAGGGACCTGGTAGTCATCCTTTCCGACCTGTTTTCCGATCAATTCCGGTTTGATGTCGAAGAGAGAGGTGACGGTGATATTGCGATCCTTGAACAGTTTGTAATTGGACAGTGCCTGGCCGATTCTGCCGGCGCCGATGATGACGATACGTGCCCCCCGATCGATGGAGAGCACTTTTTTCAATTCCTTGAACAGTTTTTTTACCTGGTATCCCTTTTTTTGTTTCCCGATGGAAATTCCCAGGTAGAAAAAGTCTTGACGAACCTGGTTGCAGGAAATTCCGGTGATCTCCTCGATCTTTTTTGAAGAGATATAGGAATTTTGCGGGAGGTTCAATTTCAATAATGCTTCATAGTAAAAGGAAATCCGTTTGATCACCCGCAAACTGATTTTTTTCTTCATGCCTGCCTCGCTGACTCCATTGCCCCTTCCGGGAACAAATAGTCGCCTTTTTTATTTCTTAAACTCAATAACATCGGGGCTTTACAGCCACTTCTGTTTTAGTTAAAATTTGATAATAGTTAAAAAATAAATAATTGTCAAGTTTTTATTTTATTTTTTTTGCTTTATTGCTTCATTTCCCGACTTGTATCAGAAAAAAAACCGTTGTTTTCCCTTCCTAACTCCCGGCTTTTTCAATTTCTCCTGTTTTCTTTGGGATGGGAATGCCCAGTATCCGTCTGGAATCTTTCGTCACCAGTACATTGTCTTCAATTCGGCAGCCTCCGAATCCCCGGTAGTTTTCCAGCTTGGCGTACTCGATAAAGGTGGCATGGTTTTTTTCCGCTTTCCATTGATCGATCAAAGCCGGGATGAAATAGATTCCCGGTTCGACGGTCATGACGAATCCGGGTTGAAGTTTTTTAGCGAGCCGCAGGTAAGCCAATCCGAATTGGTTGCTTCTTTCCATGTCCTCGGGATACCCGACGCGGTTCTCCCCAAGGTCTTCCATGTCGTGCACATCGAGTCCCATCATGTGACCCAAACCGTGGGGAAAGAAGAGGGCGTGGGCGCCGTTTTGCACCGCATCATCGGGATTTCCCTTCATCAGGCCAAGTGATTTCAGCCCTTCGACGATGATCCGGCTGGCTTGCAGGTGGATGTCCCGGTAAGGGATGCCGGGTTTGATGGCTTCGATTGCTGTAAGGTTGGCTTCCAGGACGATTTGATAGATGTCTCTCTGCTGGGTGCTGAATTCCCCGCCGACCGGGTAAGTGCGGGTGATATCGGAAGCATAATGGCGCGGGGAAGTGGCCCCGGAGTCGATCAACAGCAGGTCGCCCTTTTGCAGTTGTCTCCCGGTTGGGTGGTTGTGGAGGGTTTCCCCTCGTACAGTTACGATTGGAGGAAACGCCAACCGCCGGCCATGCCGGAGGGCGACTCCCTCGATGAGCCCTGCCAGCTCGTACTCCCGTTTTCCGGGAGCGACCTGATTCAGGACCGTTTGGTACATTTCTGCCGATACAGCCAAAGCCGATTCAATTTCAGCGATCTCCTCGGTGCCCTTCAATGAACGGAGTTCGATGACGGCCTGGACCAGATCGACCGAAGCATGAAGACCTGAGGCAGTCGCGTTGATACCCAGCAGGGATTCCAGTTCCATCTTGTTTTCCGCACGATAGGGGGGCAGAAAATGGATCCGTTTCCCCTGCTGCAGTTTCTGAGATAGATAATCCGCCAATTCCCGTCGGGGCTTGTGCTCATTGATGCCGATCTCCTTCGCCTTGTCCTTCATGGTGGGGAGAACCCCCGTCCAGATGATGTCTTCGACGGTGATATCATCGCCGAAAAGGATTTCTCGGTTTTCATCCACGTCGATGAGAGCGGCCAACCCGGGTTCATCCAGGCCGAAGAAATAGAGAAATGAGCTATTCTGGCGGAAGAAATAGGTGTTCTTCGGATAGTTCATCGGTGTGTCGGTATGACCAAGAAAGAGGAGTACTCCCGATTTCATGGTTTGCTTCACCCTGTCTCTCCGTTCCATATAGATTTGTTTCGTGAACATGCCGGTCCTCCTTTGGCGATGTAATTTCTTGGATAAAAGATGGTAGCCCAAGTGAAAAAAAAATGCAACCGGGCCAGGTTGAGGACTCCAAATACTGGTATTGACAGTGGCAGGGAAATAGTGTATCGTTTCTCCTTCATCGGGCGGTTAGCTCAGCTGGAAGAGCATCGGTTTTACACGCCGATGGCCAGAGGTTCGAGCCCTCTACCGCCCATGTTGATTGCGGCGCGGGGTCGTAGTTCAGTTGGTTAGAACGCATGCCTGTCACGCATGAGGTCGCGAGTTCGAGTCTCGTCGGCCCCGCCATTCCCCAGGATGGGGGCGAAAAGGGTTCGACAGTTTTGATGAAGTCTGGGATGCAGGTTGAGCCGAGCATCTCATTAAAGTGCTCAAAAAAAAGAAAAGCAAACAACAACTTTGCACTTGCAGCATAAGTAACATGCTGCCGTTCCGTTTCTCAATGCCTGCGGGGGAGACGGAGCGTCACTTAGCAGGATTGCCTGCGGCGGAGCGCCTGCTGCCGTCGGAGGTGAAAACTTGTGCGGGTCCCTGGCGGTCGCTTTTGTCCGCTTTATAGGCCGTCGGGTGTAGATAAAGTGGACTAAGCTTGTAGAATCCCGGATGAATTCATGATTGGACGCGGGTTCAATTCCCGCCGCCTCCATATTTGGGTTTTTATGATGAGACAGAAAGTTAACATATCGATATTGCTTCTTTTATCATCCGCCTTTTTATCTGCAGCCACCGTTCATTTCCGATTTTTTGACGATGTCAACACCACCCGTATCGTCTTCGAGGGAAGTAAGAAATTCGAATACCAGATTCAAACTTTGGACGACCGGATCGTTATCATCGTCCCGGAACGGATTGAACTACGCCCGACCGACCTCAATTTGAGTCGATCGGAATTGATCAACCAGGTGAAGCTCGAATATCAGGGAAACCGGAGTCTGATTTCGACTTTTTTCAAGGATTATTACTCGGTTAAGCGGCATTTCTTGCTGGATGAGCCATTTCGGATCGTGTTCGATCTGGAAAGGGCTGAAAGAACATTCACTTCCCCGCCGGTGGTACGGAAAGAAGAGGATAAACGAACAGTGGAAGCGGCACCTGCGGTTCAAACTGCGAAAATCGAGATTACCCCAACCGCAACTGCCAAAAAGAAACCGATCGAAACCATCTGTATCGATCCCGGACATGGCGGAGGTGACCTGGGAGCGGTCGGAAAATCGGGGGCATTGGAAAAAAACCTCACCTTGACGGTGGCGAAAAAACTGAAGCGCCTTCTGGAATCCCGTTTGGGTGTTCGGATCATCATGACTCGGGACGGTGACGAGGAGGTTTCGTTGAATTCCCGGGCTTCCATAGCCAACAACCAGCAAGCCCAGTTATTCGTCTCGATCCATATGAATTCATCCTATCGAAAAACGGCCTTTGGCTCCGAAACCTATTTCGTTTCATTGAAAGCCACCGATCAGGAGGCCATGGAATTGGCGCAGAAGGAAAACCTTTCGAATGAAAACCTGGGCGAGGAGATTCAGGACGATGAGTTGAAATTGATCTTGTGGAATATGGCTCAAACCGAATATATCAAGGAATCGAGCAAACTGGCCGAATACATCCAGTTCGAATTGAACAATCTCCTCGAAACCAAGAATCGGGGAGTCAAACAGGCTCCGTTTCGGGTATTGATGCGATCGGCCATGCCTTCGGTGCTGATCGAGGTCGCTTTTCTCTCCAATCGTTCCGAAGAAAAAAAACTGACTGATGACCGGTTCCAGGATCAGGTGGCGCAAGCCGTGTATAACGGTGTTTCCCGTTTCATCAGCGAATTCAACCTTTCACTGAGATGAACAAGAAATGGTTTTGGATCGTCCTGGTGGTCTCTTTTTCAATGATTCTGGTTTCGCTACTCCTTTTTCTGGGTACAAAAAAGGAACCTGGGGAAGGAAAAAACTTTCTGCCATCACAAGCCGATACGAGCGCAACGGCCGGAGAGATGAGAATGGTCAAGCTTTTTTTTTTGAAAGATACATCCAGCCAGTTTTTTCCGGTTAAACGGGAGTTCAAGATTCCGGCAGTTATAACGCAAAAATACAAGACGTTTATCGATATGCTGATTCAGGGAGCCGAGGGTTATATCGTGCCGGCTCCCGATGACCTGTCATTGATCCAGGCCTATTTGATCTCCGAAAGTGGCGCGGTGATTCTCGATTTTCAGGAAGATGTTCTCGATCACTTGCCGATCGGTACCGATGCGGAAAGAGAATTTGTCTATTTTTTCGTCAACAATCTCTGCGTTAATTTTCCCGAAGTAAAAAAAGTGGGCTTTTTGTTCGGCGGTAATCAGCACCAAACCCTGTCCGGTCATATGGATATGGAGCGGGCGTATCTGCCCGATTTTACCCTGCTCGTCAATGATTGAAACAGGATTGGCATCACGCTTCTCTTGCGGTTTTTCCGATATGGAACCAGGCTCAATTCCGATCGATTGAGGAGGAAGGTATGCTCTCAGTACTGGAGCGAGTTCTGTTTATTGCCACCGTTATTCTGGCTCTGGTGACGGCCTTGAGCGAAGCATTCCGGAAATTCAAGCTGATCAACAGCGGACGTCCGGTGAATCGCGTCGATCAGCCGCAATCCCGATTGCGGGAAACCGTGACCCGGGTGTTACTGCAAACCCCTGTCTTTTCGAAACGTCCGATTACCGGATTTTTTCACGCTTTGGTGTTCTGGGGATTCCTGGTATTTGTTTTTGTCACCATCAACCATGTATGTGAGGGCTTTTTTGCCGGTTTCCTCCCCTTCGGCCATGGATTGGTATATAAACTGATTCTATTCGTGGCCAACCTCTTTGCCGGATTGATCTTGCTGGCCATTCTATATTTTTTGATCCGCCGCTACCTGGTCAGACCCGCCGGGCTCGATATCCCATCGTGGCAATCGTTGATCGTGTTGTCCTGCATTTCAACTCTAATGGTTTCGTTTCTGTTTTACGAAGCCGTCAAGTTGTTCGATCCAGGGTATTTCGAACTGTATGGGAAGGTCAATTTTCTCGCCGCTCAGGCCTTTCGCATCGCCGCTTCCGGTCCCGGAGCGGTTCCGGCCGAACGCCTGTCATTCTGGCTCCATTTTCTTTGGTGGCTTCACATCATGGTGATCATGGGCTTCGGCGTGTTCATTTTCTATTCCAAGCATTTGCACCTGATCGCCGGCCCGATCAATTTGTTTTTGCGAAACCGGGGAGTCAAGGCGGAGATACCCCTCGTCAACCTTGAGGAGCAGGAAACCTTCGGAACACCGACCATCAAACACTTGACCCGGAAAGATCTGCTCGATCTGTTTTCCTGCGCCGAGTGCGGTCGTTGTGAAAATGTCTGCCCGGCGGTGACCTCGGGAAAGGAACTATCGCCGAAGGATCTGCTGAACCAATTGAAGGAGCATCTGCTGTCATCGGAGAAAATGCTGACCGTGGAGGGTGGAGAATTGAAAACGCTTCTCGGCCAGGTTGTGGAAGACCAGAAGGTATGGGACTGCACCACCTGCGGCGCCTGCATGGAGGTCTGCCCGATGATGAACGAACACATCGCCAAGATCATGGGTATGCGCCAATATGGGGTTCTCATGGAATCCCGTTTTCCCGAAGAATTTCAAACGCTTTACCGCGGATTGGAGAATCAGGGTAACCCTTGGGGGATCGGGTCGGCCATTCGCAGTGAATGGGCTGCTGACCTCAGTCTTCCACTAATGGCGGAGAAAAAAGAGGCCGATTATCTTCTGTGGGTGGGATGCGCCGGAAGTTACGACCAGCATTCCCAGAAAATACTGCGGGCACTGGTCGGGGTAATGAACCGGGCGCAACTCGACTTTGCCTTTTTGGGAGCCGAGGAGATGTGTTGCGGAGATCCGGCGCGGCGGACCGGGATGGAGTACCTTTTTCAGATGTTGGCGACTCAGAATATCGAAACCCTGAATCGGTATAAATTCAACCGGATCGTAACCGTTTGCCCCCATGGGCTGCATGTCCTGAAAAACGAATACGTGAAAATGGGAGGCAACTATACGGTCATCCACCACAGCCAGCTGCTGGCCGAATTGGTGGCGAGCGGCAAGATCAAGCCCAATACGAACATCAGGGGAACGGCTGCTTTTCACGATCCCTGTTATCTGGGAAGATACAACCAAATCTATCAGGAACCTAGGGATTTGATCCAACAGGCGGGGGGGATGAAACTGACCGAGATGGCCAACCATCACCAGACCAGTTTTTGTTGCGGCGCCGGCGGCGGTGGCATGTGGAAAGAGGAGAAAGTCGGGGAACGGATCAGTCACCTGCGGGTCAAACAGGCAAAAAAAACGGGTGTCGACACACTTGTCACAGCTTGCCCCTTCTGCTCGATCATGTTCAAGGATGCCATTGGCGAGGCTGGAATCGAATCGCTTCGGACGGTCGATCTTGTCCAACTGCTCGATGAAGGGGAGAAATAGCCTGAATTTCCTGGGAGTATGATTTCTGGCATCACCCCTTTTTTTTCGAATGAAATTCTGAAGAATGTTTACTAATGATTATTTTGGGGTTTTTGGATATGGAAAAGCGCCTCACAACCTGATAAGATAGGTTTGTCTAAAGAACC
>Ga0105099_10000235_pt1 | contig 37679 bp, 29 predicted proteins | sample PPLLak3cmMay2015_2_FD_79138 | JGI IMG/M metagenome (GOLD analysis project Ga0105099, IMG submission 79138) | Freshwater sediment microbial communities from Prairie Pothole Lake near Jamestown, North Dakota, USA - PPLs Lake P8 Core (1) Depth... | ecosystem: Environmental > Aquatic > Freshwater >... | reverse complement strand
GCATTCTTTATCGTCAGTGCTTTCATACCATCCTCCTGTTTTTGAATTTAATATTCATCCACAGGAGATATTATTGAATAAAACATTTATTATGTCAAGTTATTTATGACGTTAGCTATAATGCATTGCTGGTTTCGTTCATTGCGTTATGGGAGGCTTTTAACGATTCTTCCAGCGAGCCAAATATACTACTAAGATCTTGTGTGATGAAGTGTGTGAGCTGTTTTGAGTTCTCTTGAATACTTAGACTAGTTTCTTTGAAATCCTCTAAGACAGCAAGCCTTTCACCAATTACCACCATTGGGGGTGCGAGGTGCTGAGCAATCGATTCTTCGAGACCATCCCTTATTAACTTTGCTAGCATCTCAGGGCCGGTCTTACCTTGCATGTTTTCGACAGTTTTACCCAATCCTTCAGCAGCAACAGCCATGCGGTTCATCGTTTCTTCTAGCGAGGCTTGTTTCCTTAAGTAGAACTCGGGTGATTCAGTAAAATATTTCTCTTTTAAGTCTTTAATTTTCTTGCTATGCAGATCTTTGAGATCATATATTAAACCCTTTTCTAAAGCCTGGAACAACAAGGCGCATGAAATGCCGAATAGTGATGTTGCAAAAGCTGTTTTCATTGCTGGAATTAGTTTTCTCATCCCAGCAAGCATGACGGTAGAATTGCTAATATCTTGAGGGAAAGAATAGAGTGCTATCGATACACCTAAGAAAGTGCCTAAAATACCAAGTCCTGTGAGGATTGCAGGAATATTCTCACCACCAACATCACTAAATCCCTTTTCTTCTAAATAATCATGTGGTAAGATACTGATTACTTTGTGGTTACCATATTTTAAGGGTTGACCGTGTTGATCCTTAACAAGGAATTCGCTTTCAATTTCATTAAAAATTTTGTTTTTCGTGACATATTTTGTTTTGTATATTAATCGACTTGCAAAATAGAAAAATATTAAAACAATAAAACCACATATCAAGTAATTAGCATAATCCGGGTTTATCCATAATATTAATTGATCTATGTATTTCTGCTCAGTTATTGAATTTAAAATCTCTGTCATTATTTGTTCTCTTTTTTAAGTAGTTGTTTGGAAATGTCAGGATCAATATCATCAAATGGGATATGACATGCATCCCCCTTTTTTCTCTTAAACTGGATAGAGTATATATCGTAGCCGAGTTTATCTGACTCGTCCTTATCTATTATGAGTTTTATATCATTACGATGTTCAGCCAATAACTCGTTTTGAAGAGTAGTTTTTCTGCGTTTGAAAAAGGCGGTGGCGTCTTTATCGTCTACTTCAAGCGAGATATGCCAAAGATTGTTTACATAATGAATGTGGTCAATCATGGTCTCTCTTAAGTGGTGCGATTGAAGTTGAACCGAAACAGCGTGCGCATTATTTGTTTTCCTCATCTTCTTCCTCATTCATTTCGAGCTCACAATTGTTTCACTCTCTTTTTCATAATAAGCGATATGTTCTGATAAAGCACCAAACATGGCAATCTCTTTCCATCCGATGTCAAGCGTATTGTCATTGTCTGAGCCATCCAAGAACAACGAAGCGCGGGACACGATGCATGCTCTGCATGAATGTCCCCCATGCCTTAGTTCTGTAAACTTAACTGCTTTTGTGAACACGCCTCAGTGTTGTCTTAGCTTTACTGAGAAAAGTGTTAAAAGTGGTCAGTTTGCCATCTCCTTTCCTGCGCATTTCAAGCAAAGCAATTCTAAGTTCTTCGGGAGAGTATTCCTTGATCCATGGCTCGTGACTTTTGTATGCCTCCGGTTGGTGCTGAAGCAATTTCTCATAAGTACCTAAACTGTCCGGCATTTGAAAGGCAAGTCTCTGACAAACAAGTCTCGTGTAATATTGTGCTAAGCCTTCTCTAAGTGGATGTTCAGCTTGTGCAAATTCTTGCGTATGCCAACGAGAACCGTCAATATCAGCGCCAAGATGAGTATAGGCATGTGCTAATTCGTGCGCAAGCACTACTACTGTTAAATCCTCAACGGATTTTCCAATCGATTGAGCGACAAGTCCAATTACAGCCCAGTAAAGTTCAATATGCGCTGGCCTTTTGAAAAAATAAGCTCCGAGGACATCCGCATCAATTTTTAATATCCAGTCTACAATGTCATACTTCTGAATTATGCTTAAAAGATTGGTAGATAACTCTTCTGAGGTACGAATAGCACTTTCTTCACTTTCAGATATTTCATCTGAACAATTACTTTTCCTAATTGCAGGAATAATATTAGAGTTAAAAAACTGCAACACATATTGCATACTCTCAATCTCTGGTTTCCACCTTGCGATAATTTTGGCAAGTTGAGGATGGTCAGAAGTCTCTTGTTTTTTTAAAACAGCTTCAGGATATCCTGAGACCACACTAATGGCTATATTAACAGAATTCTTTTTTTCATCCTCCAATTGATATGCGAGACCAACTCCTGTCTCTCGCCGTAGAGCCTTCCTTATATTCTGATTAAATCGTGTTTTTGCACGTTCAACCTTTTCTTCTGTCTGTGGAGGAACCGTGTTCAGTAACTCATCTATAAATCTCATGTTTGAATAACTCCTGCCGTCAATAGTAGACGCCAATCTGTTCGTTTATTCCGCTTTTTGCCATGCCTAAAACTGCTTCCCAAAGGCAGCTGGTGATAAATAATTTAGCATGGCCGGTCGCCCTTTTCGATTATGGAAAATCTCAATGTATTCGGTGAGAATCATAATGGCGTCTTCCACGATACATATATTCTGTGGTGCACAAGTTTATTCTTAAACGTCTACCGGAAGGTCTCTATCGATGCCTTATCCAAAACTGTTCAAGCAGTTTCCGATAACTATTCGCACAGTACTGGCTGCCCCGGTCTGAGTGATGGATAATTCCATAACAAGAACGCCAGAAACACTCTGCACGTATCTCTCTATGTACTTTCACCGATAGAAAGGTGTATCCAAAGCTTTAAAGAGATTTATCCTGATGTTTTTTTCATTTTGAATAAGATATCGATCTATCGTCACCTCTTCCACTAATTTTAATATGTCCATCAATCTCCAATACCCGAATTGAAGCCCCTAAACTACCACTATCTTTATAATTATATTTTTGGATAAGGCTCTTTTTTAAATCCTTCCAAGGTATTTTCCCTGCTTCCTTTATTAATTTTAGCATTATTGAAGGAATGGAGTCTGGATTTTCTATCATTTTCCGATATTTTTTAATATAGCCTGGTTCTTCTTGTTCTTGTGGATGAGGTATTATATTTGTAACATCATTACTCAATGCTTTTTTGTAAAATATTAATTTTTCATGTTGTTCGCGCGTTATCAACTTCTTAGTTAAAATAAATTCCTTGTCTTGTTCTTCTATCTGATGAAATAAATTTGATGCAAGTTCTTTAATATTACCTTCGGGAGTAATGTATCGAGATTTTTTATCTGTTGTTTCTCCAAGATATATAAAATATTTTCCAGTTTCATTATTCCTGCAAACTTCAACTGTATCTTTGGGCGGTAAGGGTTCTTTGGGATCGGGTTTTCCAGCACCTGGAATATATATTATTTTCTTTAAGCGAGGGTCAGGCTTGGGAGGTTGTGGTTCTGGAACCGGTAATGACTTTACCGGGTCTTTGGGGGTAATCTTTTGAAACGGACTGATAATAGTAAGTAGTTTTAGAAGATATCCAAAGATGATATGAGCATCAGCTTCAGTTTCGGTATCTTTGTCGTCTTGCCCATCATGTGAAGCTTTGTTTCTAATACTGACCATCGTATCAAAATCAATTGCATCCAATTTCTTTTTGTCGATCTTATAAAAATCAGATAATAAGCTGAACCCATCATTTTTTTTATAAATTATAAGTAAACTACCTAAAGTCAGTTTTCCATTATATGAGTATGACCGCCTGAAGGCATCCTTTTTATTATTGTAAGTGTTTTTTAGTATATCTTCTAATATCACGCCACATTGGATAGAACATAATTTAAAGTTGCAAGCATTTAACTGCACCATCGCTTTTTCAATTTCATTATGATGGTTCATAAAGCCTTAACCCTCCATGTACAAATATAATTGAAGTCGATATTTTATTCGTTAAGAATAGACTTTTGCACCAACATCTGACAATTTGAATAAAACGGGATATCCATAAATAAGTAAATAACTTGACAGGCCGGTTCGAAGAAACTTCATAAGTATAGAAAGTTACGCAGGTCCCGCTCACGCTATACTTATATTTTTGACTTACGTCCTCGATTCACCTCAAGCCTATAGCCCGGGTCCCCTTTTCTTATAAAGAGTAGCGAGTTATTGAAATAATGAAAGATGCGTCATCCTCATGCGCTATCTCCACCAAGTTTTTGGGCTCGCTGCATAAAATCCTTCTTTGCCTTTGGCGGTAATTCCTTAAATTTTTCAAGCAACCACTCAACATTCAGTGCATCTAACCGCGCCCGTACTTTCCTAACCACAACAGCCGTGCGCTGCAGATGCGGATCTGTCACGACAGGGGGAGGGGTGAGGATTCGATTGTGGAAACGATTGGCTTCGTCTGCCGGCATGGCCGGAATGCTTTCTACTTGGGCTTCTATAGACTCAATCCATGCTGTGCTATTTAGCTTGCGACGCTTTGAAATGGCCTGGACGAAACCATCCATTGTGTCGTCAGGTAGCCAGGGCGGCTCCTCTTCCCCAAGGGTAACGGCCCATTCCTTTCGAATCTCTTCGATTAAGGTCTCGAACTCGCCCCAATTCAAGTTGTCGTCCGAGAGGCGTGTATATTCTTTCTGATAGAGCCTGAGGGCACGTCGCATAAGCTGGAGGTCCTCAAGATCTCGGGGTAAGTTCTCAAAAGCGCCAACCAAGGACTCCACTTCTCCGAGGATAGGATCTATGTCCGCTTCGGTTTGAATTTTGGTTTGCCAGAGGCGAGATGCACGTTTGGTGGTTTCGGCTTCGGTATTCTTCAGTTTTGATAGGAACCCTGAGAGCCTTGCACGCGTCTCGATAATCTCAGGTATCTGTATGCGCCCAGCAATGCCCTGTAACTTATTAGAATAGTCCTTGCCAACCTCAACAAGACCTCGTATTTCCGCAACCCGCACAATGCGAATGGCATCGCCTTTTGTGGTCAACCAGGAATTCACATCTCGCAAAAGCTGATGGGCCTCTGCTATTGTTTCTGCTTTTCGGATTACCTGAAGTGTGTGCGTCTCCAATTCTTGAAACTGCTGCTCCAGATCCAGTTTTTTGAGGTTTCCTCCCACTATGCGGAGCATTTTATGCTTGAAATCACCCACAGATTCGGGGGCATCGTTTATGGGTGTCTGTTGGGTGACCCAGTCCGGGAAGAACAAGATGGTCCCCTGGCGAGCCCTCTCGTAGTGTGGTTGGACTTCGGCAATCTGGGACTCAGTCCAAAGGGACTCCTCGGTAGCCATTTTCTCACAGAGCTCTTTGAGAGATACAGCTCCCCACGTCATCTTGCTGATATCACGATATTTTCCTCCATGCTCTATTTTCGATATAGCTTCATCCTGAGATTTCTCCATCTTTTCCATGGCTTCTGCGGACGCCAACGCCTGTTCACGCAGATGCACCTCTCGGTACCCCAATAAAGGGGGAACTGGTACGCGGTTCTTTAGCTCATAAGACCTTTCTAGACAGCTCTTGCGCGCAAGATGACTCTCGGCCTGCTCCCATTCATCTAAGAGCGTCTCCCATTCCGAGGACACCTCGCCGAGAAGAATAAGTTCAATGCCATGAAGAGCTGACAAGTCGATGAATTTACCTCGGAAAACTCCTTCCTGCACCCATTGAGAAACGGCTATTTGCTGCCCGTTGCGCACGATAACGAGTTTTTCAGCGCGCGGTGCAACAAAGACACTCAAAAGAAGCCCCGCAGAAGCAATATTCCCGCCATACGGGGGACGGCATAGTTGACTGATAACATCCGCAACTGGTAATCTCCGTTCATTTGCGGCCAAAGCATCATCCCATTTTTCCGTGATCGCACGTACGACTGGATACGCAGGCCGCCTTGAAACTTTACCGTTCTTTGTGAAAATTCCCCACGTTTCTTTCAATACCGTTACAGCCCTGTTCTTTGACTTAATCGGCTTTGCAATAGCCCCGTCATAGTCGAGCTTGCCAAGAAGCAGCTCGAGAGTTAACTCCTGACAAGTGTCAGCGGCGTTTCCTTTTGCAGTGCTAAAGCCATCAAAAGGGAATGGTATTGGAGTCTTGTATATCTTTGCAAACAACTCAGTACCTGCTCGGCTAAGTCTATGAGTCTCCAATTCTTCTTTGAGTCCCGTAATATAGCGCCTTTGTTTCACCAAACTTTCGACTTGTTCCCGGATCACCTGTCGCAACTTTTCTTTGTGGGCACCAATCAGATTGCCGAACCTAACACGATCCTCTTCGCTGAGTGATTCTTCAAGGACAGCAAACTCCGCCAAAGCCTGTCCCAATGTTCCGTTCTCGTCGCACAAGAGTACCATTAAGATTGGCAAAGCTGACACACCATATTCTTGCGCCATGGTCTTCAAAAGCCTCCGGGCGTCTGAAACAATAGTATCCGGGTCCCGGCTTTGCTCCACATAGATATAAACGATCGTGCCTCGGGAATCATCCACCGCTATGGCTCCCGACCAACGATCACTGGCAATCTTGATCTGTTGAGGGAGATAGTCAAGATTGGACGTCACGGCTTGATAACGCCATTCTCGGGTCGTGATTTTGTTCTCTTCTGCAAAATCACATTCTAAGTCACTGAGCAGATCGCACCATTCAGCCGCTTTGCTTGCAAACAGTTTTGCCTTCCCGGCTTCATCATAGGAACTCGCAACACGTTGGCGGACAAAAGACAGAAATTGAGTGCGTGGAACCGCATCACCGAGAATGTAGAATGCTTTAAAGGCCTCGTCCCACTCCAAGACGTTATACTCTTCCTGCAGGAGTTTAACACCCTTTGCAGCAACACCGAGAGACAGACCTCCGAGTTCCCCCAACGCTTCGATTGCATCGTTCTTGTCTATTGCCTGGAGTCCGAGTTTCGATGCCAAGACAACAGAGCAGAGGAGGCGCTGCAATTCCTGAGACAGACGTGATCCATGCCTTGCCATCACTGATGCATAAGATAGCGTTATGGACCCTTGCTGGCCAGTCTCTTCAGAACTGATGAGTTCCTGTTGAAGAGCATCCGACCACAAGTCAGCTGGTGATAGCGACCAATTCCCATCGTCGGATACCTCGACATTCTCGTAACGGTGAAAAACATCACCCAACAAGGCTAAGGCAGATCTTTCCTGTAGGTGCTTTCCAGCTGAAGCAAGATAGAAGAGAAGCCATGAAGAATAGGGCGACAGCGGCCAGCACCCCTTGCGGATCACGGCATGAAACTGATCGGAATCGCCCCAAAGCCTGTGATTCTTAGATTGAGGGAACCATCGGGCAATATTCGCCATCGTGACTTCCGAATCGCTTTTAGCCTTCTTACCCTCAAACCACTTATCCAAAAGCTTATGCTTATACTTCTCAATAAGGCTCGCTATCAGTGTCTCAAGGTTGATGGACAGGTAGACCCTATTGGCTGACTGGTAACGAGTCACATACCTCAGAATCTCATTCTTGTGCTCAGGGGCTACTCGCTGTACGTATGCGTTCAGCTCAAACTGAATAAATCCCAAGAAACATGTGCTATTTGCGTTCGCCTGTATTGCCTCAAACAAGTCCTGTAGAACTCCGCTGCCGGCAATCTGGCTGCGAACTGTAGCGAATTCAGTATACTTTCCAAACTCGTCGAACAGTACTAGAAGGCATCGATAGGGCTTCCCTTTACCGCAAAACTCGCGAACCGTGACGTCAATGACATCCCGAACGGATTCTCCACTGAGCGCCCTAATAGACATTCCTTGTGCTGCAAAGAAACCGTGTACCTTCGCGTAAGTTTGTTCATCATGTTGATCCAGGCCGGTGAGAATATCTTTGACGCTCATGGCTTCAAATGCCGCCTCAAGTTCCCTGACGACTCCCTCATTCGACATTCGGATTAAGCTCGCGGCCTGACCAAATCTGGGCCGAAGATCATCCAAAGGCTTTGGGTCGTGTCCGTCATTTTTGAGGGTCCGCACAATCTGCTTTGTGATTTCGGCGGTAAGGTCAAAACTCTGCATTCCGTTTAGGGTAAGAGCCAAACACGGCTGTCTTGCCTCCTGCAGCAATACCCGTATGTCACTTCCTATTTCGGCATCTGCGGTCTCTATGGCTGAAAGCACGTTCTGGGCGCTCTCTCCATCAGGGTCGCTGAGTAGACCCGCAAGCGTTAGCCCCAAGTGCGATTTGCCAGTGCCATATCCGGCTATAGCCAGCGTAAACGGCTGATCCTCCAACCCATAACATCTTCGAACCACGGCGTGGGCGAGACTTGCTGTATCCATGAGACGATGCCCATGTCCACTGCCCACATCTTTCTGCTGGACCCCGTGGTATTTCGGGCCGTGGAAAATAAATGCTTGACTGGCCGCCTTGAATTTTGCCTCATCCGTGCCAAACCAACTTATGCTGACCGCACCATTGAACAAGCGATCGCCTCGAAAGCGAACGATGTCATTAAGCCGTTGAGTCATGGGGCCTCCTTTTTATAGCATATCGTCATAGATGCGCCCCCAAGCCTCATCAGGCCCAGCTTTCGGGATCAGAAGCCAAGGCTCCATATGTCGATCAACCTCAATTATTCCTTTGCGCTCAACGAGTTCCAGCACCCTCTGTAGGCTGGAGACATCCCACCCGGGAATTGTGCGCCACCCGGCTGTTGCATCGAGATCCGTAATCGGCACCTGACGCAGTTTCGGGAAATGGTCGCTCATCAACTGAAGCATCCAAGCGCCATAAGCAAGCCCAAGCTCCACTCCGATAGGTGCTGGCCGTCGCACAATTGTGCCACCAATTTCAGACAGCGCGCCACACATCTTAAAAGCAGCATCCTCCTCGTATGTCCCGACCAGTGGCCCTATGATTCCGCTTTTCTCGATCCCATAAATGACACTTAAATGGGTCTCAAGTTTTGACCTAGAAAAATTCATACCGAGAGCCTGTGTCCCGGCAAAGAAGGTGTGGTACCACACGTCTGCTCCGGTGAGAGGGCCGCATAGGTTTAAGTGTGCTATCCACTGGCTGGTAGTGGACTTCAGGTAGGGATCTTCCAGCAATACGATCCGGCCAAAAGGTGTCAAATCCGGCTTCTTGATTGAAGACCGGTCCGATCCCGTAAATCGTATCAGGCCCATTCCTCTGCAATAGTCCAAAATGGCCGGGACCTTGCCGCTCGATGTACCCGTCGGAATTCCCGTAGCAGCAGCAATGGCCTGATAGTCACCCTCTTCGCCGGAAGCCGCATATCGTAACATGGCGTTGATGTAGTGACGTTCAGGTTTAAACGTCTTGTGGAAGTTCCGCGGCATGCGACTATGTTCCGCTGCTTTAAGCATTGAACCCTCGCTCCTCTAATGAGGTTATCCTGATGCGCTGTGCTTGAAAGACCAATTTCCCTGTCGCTTCGTTCAAGCTCCGGCCCAAGGACCAACACTCACCTTTTTGGAGGGAAGCAAGGCGAGTTGCCCAATCCTGTACGCTGACGTTGCTGATAGCGTTGTGTAAAAGTTGAGCGTGTTCGCGCATCTCGTTCTCAGTCGGTTTGAAAAACAACTTCTGTTCAGCTTGAAAAAAACGGCTGACTCTGGCATCATTGACTCCACCAACTCCCTTAACTGTTTGTGTGGCGGTGATCATGGCAAGCCCGTGTTTCCGACCTTCCGTGAGGTATTTAGCGACAGGAGCATCGGGACCGAGATCGAGATTTTGCACTTCATCAAGCACAACCACCCGAGGTGTGTTCTCGTTCCCATGGCTGCTGACGAATGCATACAGATCCCACAAGACGAACTCAATCAACGCGCGCGCCGAATGTTTGTCGACCTTAAAGAACTGAAACACGTGACAGCGGCAATCCACATCGCTGAATAGTTCTTGCCAGCCAATCCCATTCACGTCGTCCGAGAAGGGGTTGCTCTGGATAAACGGTTTCAACTTGCTAACTGTCGTCCGCACTGTGGCGGTCCCATGAATATCATCCTCGATGTAGGTCTGAAGGATTTCAAGGAGTCTATTTAAGCTAAAGTTGTCGCCAAACCTCTCGACACCCTCGCTGATAGCATCAATCAAAATGGGGAATTGTTGATTGCCAAGCTCGTAAACGCTCTTGAATATTGAAGCTACCCGCTTGCCGATTGTTATGGGGCTATCCGGAAATTCCATTCCGGCTTCATGGCTGACCTGTACTTTGAAAGGCCGAATAGGCAATGGTGCTTGCTGGATGAAGTGTTGCTTCGGCTTAAGACATGTAGCAGTTGCTTTTTCTAACTTACTTGGAATGAATCCATCCGTATAGTCGATGATCAGGGAGTTTTGCCCAACACGCCCAAACTCACTCAATAAGCATTGAATGGCATAAGTCTTTCCCATGCCGGAGGTTCCGAACACAAGCATATGGCGGTTTGCAAGCTCCGGGTGCCCAAACTCCCAGTAGACCGGTTTGCCTCCGCTGAGTGTTCTCCCCAAAAGTATGCGTTTGGGAAACGTCTGGAACTCCGCTATGAAGTCTTTTTCAGGCTCTGTTATGATCGGAAGAAAAGCCCTTGGCTCATCGAGAGCGGACGTCTGATCAGGAATCAGATCTGTTGCTACTGGCTGGAATTCAGAATCAGGTGATATATGTGAAAGCTCAGTTTCTTGAATTTCGACTTGCGGTGCTTCTTTCTCCAAACCTTGCTCAGATGGTTCGAAATCTTCGGACTTCTCACCGTCGTCTTGATCGGCCCACAATGGTGAGTCTTCATCGTCATCATCTCCTGGGGGTAACTCAATATCTTCGAGGCCATCACATACATTACCATGCCCTGTGGAAGCGAGGTCTTCCCACTCTCGCCAGGTCACTGGGAACCCAGTACCGTTTAATGCAAGCCTGCGCACGAATTCGTTGCCCATGACGTAGATGTCAGTTTTCAACTCATCCGCTTCGCCCACTGTCCAACTCCCGATTCGCGTGGGGAACGCTGCGTCACTGTCACTCCAAAATGCAAATACTGCAGCGCCCCATTCGATCTCATAATCGCCTTCAGCCAGTCGCTCAAGAGCCGAAAGAACCTCAAATTGTTCGCGATTTTCAATTTCTGCTTTACTGGCAATTAACCTGTGGAGCTGTAGCCACCAGTAGCGTTGGTCGGGTCGGATGTCTTCCCCTAATGCTCCATCATTCTTGTTTCGCGGGGCAAAGGCCGGGACTAGCACGCGCAGACCATTGTTGATTTGGGCTCGGGCTTTGATCAAGTGCTCTTCCGACTGCTGTGCCAATTTGCATTCGATTAACCGGATACTTATGCAAACGCGCTTGTTTTCATCTAACCATGCCGTCAGCCACATCAGATCAGGGCGGCGCTCGTTGTCCGACAAGTCGAACCAGTGCCGGTAGGCGTCCAACGAAACCAAATTGTCGCACAGCACCTTGCGTTTTTCGCGCAATATCTTGCGGGTCAACGAGTAGGCCATGAAATCACGGATGTAGTGGCCGACTCCGGTTGCTCGCACAAGGGACAGCCCCGAAAGCTCACGAGCTTCGTGCAGCACGCTCTTCGCCGCTGCCTCGCAGTCGTCGCCACTCCAGTTACATGCTGCATAAACCTCTTGAATGGATGCGGCTAAGCGAACGTGAATGTCGGCCAGCGAAAACTGCTCGGTTGAAATCGTATAATTAGCCTCGCCATGGGAACCAACCCCGGAACCGAATCCGATGATTTCCCGTTCGCGCCTATTTTCTCCAGCCGGAATCTTAATCAGACGATCGTCCATATTTGGATCAATGCAAATCACCCATTCAGCTTTGGCATGCAAGGCATCAATGACACCGCGCCAAGGTGCGAAATCACCTATACCAAGAACAACAAATTCCCTGCCCGGCTGTACTCCTTGATTCTTGAGTCTATGCATTATTTGGGTGTGCAACATACCCATGTTGAACTGTAGATTGCTCATCACCCGTGAGCGTTTATAACTATCTGTGGGATGGCGCACCGCACAACAGGACTTTTCCAAGATCGGGAATTTTAACGTCCTTGTGGTGATGTCAAAGGGGGTGACCTCCGTAAACCTGTTGCCGCCTTGGCCTGCACCGATGAAATCGTACAACACCACGATATCAGCCTCTAGGTTGTCATTGATAAGCCTTTGAAAGGACAAAAGTTGTGTGGTCTGAACAATCCGATGAGCTACGGCAAAACGGCAGCGACGGTAAGCCTGAAACTTGCCCTCCGTTTCAGCCGCCTCCCATCGTTCTCTCCATTGATCGATCCAACGTGCAACATCCACATCGTCACCCGATTCGGTAAAGATAGTCACACCGATGGCGTAGGGCTTCTGACGCTCTGGCGATAGGGCGTAATAGCGCCGGTCCTTCTCATCAGCGAGTTTGTTCAGATACTGGTGAACAGCGGCAATTACCGTTTGTATGTCCTGGTTGCGGTAAACCGCAATCGCCAGACCATCTCGGGCGTGCGGATGCAGCCGGAAATAATCTGTCATCAGGCGAAAGAGCAACTTGGACTCCCGACTCTCACGGAACATTTCGGTGTCCGTTACCTCTTCTTCCTCGTTGACACTTTCGTAACGCAAAAGAAGGCGGGTAGAAAGCGTTGCTTCGCTTTGCTCAGGAGAACCGATCCGATGAATCAATTCCTGACCTCGAATGTTGGTATCCAAGTTCAGGTCTGTGTTGTAAAGCAGACCGGCGATTGGTGATTGAATAGATGCGAGATCAACGTAGCCATTCCAGATCTTCTCAGCGAACGCCTTGCTACGGTCATCTCGACGCTGTTCCGAAGCAACGGCAGCATTGAAGCAAGAGAACAGAAATACTATCTTCGCCTCCAGCATTTCTAAGACTGCTGGGTGCAATACTGTTGCAACCGCGGAACGTTCATATGGTTCCGTCCCCCAAGCCACACCGAATTCCGCACTGCGTCTTTGTACAACCAAAAAGGTACGGATCAACATCGCCAACATCTGGGACACCGATGTAGAACCGTCATCGACCACTGATTCACATGCAGCAGTATAGGCCTGCCTCAACTGTGTCCATTCATCACCGAAAAGCGCAACATGCAAACCGCTTATGTAGGCTGCGGAAATGAAACGAGTATACTTGTCCGCCAATCGTTTCAGGTGGGGAAGCAAAATATCACCACTTGCCAACCATTCCCGCCCCAATAGGTTGGTCCACTTGGCATCGTCCTGATGCGCGTCGCGGATACAATGCAACATTACGCGGCGAGTCTCTTCATCATCAGTGGCGCGCAGAAGTTCTTCATAGTATGGAAGGTGGAATACAGGTAATTTCCACACTCCATGATCTTCCTCCAGCGCATCCTTGGCCCAGTGGAGTAAGCCTTCCGATAGGCGATATGTCTGGATTTCCGGCAGTCGCCACGCAAATTTACGGCGGTACGGATTGTCGTCAGCATCATGAAAGAAGTAAACGGAGAATTCAAGTCGTGGTTCCGCAGTCTTGCTATAGCTGCATGCAACTTCTTCGCTGGCGAGTCTGCAGGCAACGGGCACGTTTTGCACATCAGCGCCTGACACCTCCACACGCGCTGCGACCAATCCGTCAACGCCTCCCAGAAGGCGCATTAAGTATTGTCGTGCCGAATCGGTGCGATCAATTGTTGCGTCAGATACGTCCGCTGCACTTTCATAATCGTGTTTAAAGTGGTCACACGCGATCTCGACGCGTTGCAGCTCTGCATTGTTAAATCGTTTGTCGCGCTTGAAATCCCGGAACGTCTGCCAAAGAGAGTACAATACCATCTCCACAGGGCTTCCTGAGAGCTTACGGAAAGGATCTGGGTCCTTTTTTTCCCCTTTTTTTCGAAACTTCAATATCTTATCTATGATCGTTACAAAGTCGCACTGTCGCAATCTTTCTCGGTCATCATGGTCTTCAGTTTGTATATAGTTGTTCAACCCCTCCAGAAAGGCCTCCCTCGTCTCATACGGGCCACGAACATCTTCATCGTCTAATGGAAGTCCTGTATCTTCTCGCCGGTCAATGCATGATAGTATCTGTCTGATGGCTTTATCTGCTTTATCGCGTTCCTTGTTGTCGAGAAATAGCGCATATGTAAAGAAAGCGTGTGCTTTTTCGATGTATGGGCCCAAGGAGACCCTCGTGCGTCCCAGTTGGAACTTACTAAACTTTGGAAGCTGAAAAGCCTGATACCGACCAAGCATTATACGCTGCGCTTCACGGATTGTGCTCGCAGCGTTCAAGTCTAAAGCCTCGAACCATGCACTGATCTGCAAGAGATCCGCACGGCCCTGCTCCAACAGCGGCTTCATCAAACGATCGAATTCTCTCAATTCTGAAGGTTGGTCATAAGCAAGGCCAATGCTTTGCAATTTGACCCTTGTCCATGATTGGAAACTGCCCCTCATTTCAATCTGCCAGACCGTTTCCAAGTCACACCGGTAGAAATCGTCAAGGCTGCCTGCATCTGTCACGCGGTCAGCGCCACAAAGCACAACCAAGCTGACTTTCCCGGGCACTAAGGGTAGATTGCTGCGGTAGTATGCCAGATTGCCTCGTTCGTCCAGCCATCTCTGGTCTTTTGCATTATTAAAACCTGAGGAAGACCAGGAAGCCGTCACTACTTGGGCTATTTTCAGAGTCAGATCTACCGTATTGTCGGCAGCACATCTGCTGGCCAACGTTGTAGCTAAGTCCAGTGTAGCTCCTTCCGACAATGCAGGCACCATTACCAACAGTTTTTTACCGACCGCAATATCAGATTGCAGCTTCGTCTTTGCTATCTTCTTGTCGATTGACTTCCACGCGGAGTCCGCAAAATAGCTCATGATTTGGCGCTCCTAATCATTCTGAATTAGCATTTGCTGCCGGGTTTTCGACCAGTGCACAGGAATCTGAGAGTTCTATCAGCAGGCCCGCTGCCTGCAGCATTTCTTGAAGCCATGCATCACAGTGACTTCCAAGATGGACCTCGCCCACACCGTCCGCCCAAGTGCTAGCCTGAGCGAAACCATCAGCGTCGAACACCAGCCCGCACCTCGCCTTCACAAGTTTCTTGAAGCTGTCATAGGTAAGCCGGCCACCTACAGGAACAGTAGTCACAACCAATAAACGCAACAATTGTTCGTTCAGAGTGAATCGCACTCCAGCCCCGCGCCGCGGCACTATCATGCCAATACGCTTCGCCGTGCTAACGAACAACTTCCCGCCATAACTCGTATCAGCTTCCTTTAGAATCTTGTTTCTATCATTATCAGAAGGTGGCGGTTTCATCTCAACGCAACGGATGGCGCGGTAGATAATTTTCTCTATAGTCTTGACCGTGTGCTGAGATATACGCTTGACCGCTAACCGCTTCTCATCTGGGGCTGATACTGCTATGCGGTAGCCAGGCCATGAGACTGTGCGTTCAGGCGGGCAATGACGGACGCTTTGCACCGCAAGACTTCGCAAAACCTGCATAGCACAGGCAGTTTCGAACAATTGCAGACGCTCTATTACATCCAAATCGGCCAAGCACAGGCGGAGCAGTTCAACAGCAAAGAGATAGCCTTCCTGCCAACTGTCCGCTGGGCACCAACCGGAATCAACAAAACGCGGTTCGGAATCATTGCCGTCTGTTTTTTTAGAAGTTACATGGTCAACACCAGCGTCAATGAACTCGGCGATATCGGTCACCGTCTGCGGACAATGGGTAAGCAATAGTCCCAGTTCCCGCTGCAATTCAGCATGCAGCCACGCTGGTTCTTGTTCCTGCGGTTCGATCTCAATCCCGCTTTCGCTAACCCACTCACTCACTGATTCCGGCTTCTGGCGCAGGGCATTGCATAATTGCAAATACAACACCTCGCCCCCACGGGCGAGAAAATTATGTTTATCCATTGCAAAATATGTCTTGAGGTTTTCGATCGCATAGTGCCAATCTGAGGGAGGATTCCTTCGAGCGACTGTCTCATTCCAAATGGTTTCTCCGGCTATGAGACCAGGACAAACGGGGAGGAAGCTTTGAGCGCACCAGGTACGGCCGGATCCTGCCCCTTGGAAACCGAGGAACAGATTTTCCAGTGTCCGCAGAACATCATTCTCGGTGCCGCTTTCCATTACCCTGATGTTGGTATGCAACCGCTCCAATAATTCCTTGTAGTGTAGTCGGTGCGTTTCATGACGCGAATCCAGCCGTGATGCTCCCATGAAGGAGAATAGTTTCAGGTTGAGCCGCGCCTTCGGGGCATATTGAAGCGTCCCCATGTACGGCCATCCTGTCAGTGTTTTAAAGTCTGGCAGTGAGGTGGAAAACGGTATGCCTCTATCGGTAATCCGTTTGGAGGAGGCCATCACTAATAAGAATTCGACCAGCAATTCTATTGGGGACTGATCATTAACCAGTCGATTTCCATACATCTGTATGGCCGGGTTCTTGGCACGAGTGGCTCCACCGGGGAAAGACTCACAGCACATCATTTACCTCCAGTATTCCGTCAAGGACCGCGTATTGCTGGCGGCGGAACGTATGGTCGGTTTTCAAGCGAACCAGCATGACGTCGGAGCGGTTTTCCTTGGCGTGTTGTATAACTTGCGTCTTGAAGCGTTCCAGCCTTTCCACATAAGCGGGCTGAAGTATTTCGCCCACTTCGCCATAATGGCGCATTACCACATAGTCCAGGAACGGCAGCGTCAGTACAAGATTTGATCCATGAATGCGGCCACGTCCTTTAAGTTCCAGATCGGTACGGGCCCTCCCGGAAGCGTTTTTACTCCGTGTCAACTCAAGCGCTGTTTCATTGCTCCAATCGATCTGGGCCAGTACTACCTGTGCACTCTGCCGAAATCCCTTCCTTCCGCGGCTCAGGGTAATGTAGAGACGCCGGTCGTGCTCTGTCACCCCTTCAGGCAGGCGGACACCAGTAAAGTGCTCCTGTAAAACGTGAAAGATGCGAAGCTCGAGCACGTTCCTTTCCGACATCTCCAGTCGTACCTTCGGGCTCTGCCATTCTTGCCAGCGCAGGATGGTTGAAGAGTTGAGGAACTGTTTCAAGAACGATACATCCTCATTCGGGAAATCATAAAGGAAGTAGAGCATACGACGGACCTGTTCTCGCGCTTGGTCAGGGTTTAAACCAGGTTTATTGTCATTGCCTGGACCTGACCCGTGCTCCCGAAGCAAATCGAACTCCTTGTTGCAATCCTCCACGCCCAGTCGAAAATAGCGGTCCCTCAACTTGAGCCAAAGCTTCCGTTCCCATATTGGGCATGGCCTCTCTCCAAAACCCTGCTTGCTGATTTCCGAGACCGCACGCATCTGTTGCGCTCCCGGATGCCCCTCCTTGCCATTGTCCCCGAAGAAGCGATTAAAGAACATGAATTCCGCTTTGAGTGGGGATTGGTGCTTCTCTCTCATTTCAGCAATGTCGCTCTCCTCAAGCCCTGAGGTCACTATATACGAGAGATGTTCGGTAATCTGGCGTACTGTCAGCCGGGTACCGTATTCATACATGCGGCGGTACGCGAGAAAAATCCGATCGAAGACGATGTTCTGCCTGTTATTGATCAAATCGACATTCAAACAAATGGGGCAGTTGACACGGCAGGAGAGCTCTTTACAAAACGCCCACCGTTCCGGTGCGACCATGCGCGCAAAAATTTGCCGCGCGAACTCTAGGTTGTCCATACGTGCCAGGTTGACAACCCAAAACCGGGTGCTGATCAAGGCAATTTCAGCCTCGCCACGCTCGGTGCCTATGGAGTTCAGAATTTCGCTCTCGATTTGCACCTTGGACATCCCGAAGGCTGCCGCCTGTCCGCATAGTAAGTCGAGCAGCGTACCGGTGTTTGACACCAGCAGAAATCGGCGTTCGTTACCCAACAGTTCCTGAACCAATGCCGGGTCTTCTTCTCGGCGGCGCTCGCTTAAGTCCTTCATTATGCTTATGCCCGCCCCAGGCAAATCCTCCCTAGGCCGCAAAGGATGAGACAGGGACTGCTCATTCGAAATGTTCGCCAACTGCTTGTATATTTCCAGGGCAATCGTTGATTTACCATCCCCTGCGTGGCCAGTGAGGATAACATGTCGCCCTCCCGGCTTCTTAAGCTCGTCAAGAATGGCTTGTGCCAGAGGATGCGGAACGTGAAGGTAGGAAAAGAACGGGTTACAGGCTTGGTACTCGGCAAGGGCGTTATCATTGTTAGCATTTAGCCGCTGCAGGGAATTAAGATAGCCCACAAAAGGATTTAAATTCCCATCACGCGCTTTAGCCATGAAAATTCGTTCGAAGTTTTTTTTATTTCCACTTGCCAAGGAACAATTAGCCGCATGAAAAAGCCTCTTCAGTTCCATACAAAATACTTCTCGATTACCTGCATCCCGAAGATATTTGTCAAATTGTTCTGACAAGTGTGCATGACTAACTATATAAATAAGCCTTTTCTTGGTAAAACGAGTATTAGAAGAGTTTTCAATTTGATAATATTGATCCTCTAATCCTGGTTTTATATTCAAAAACCAAAAACCATCATTTTTTAGATAATAAAATGGGAGATCTATTGTGGCCAAAGATATGTCGTAGGTTGGAGCTAATTTTTGAAAACAATCTTTAAAAATATTTTCAAGCTTATCAGTAATGCAAAATTTATTTTCTATAAATGGATCATCTTCGTATAGCGTGGCTAATGCTAACAGCATAGCAAATTTATGAGGGCTGACATTTTCATCGCGCTTACCAAATCTCAGTTTATTTAGTTGCTCAAAAACTGTATTCATAATGTCCCCTGTTCAGATCAGTTCAAATCATCGCTTAAAGCTCCAGAGATATTTTCTTTTGTCGGTTTTCCTGTGTATCAGAATATAGTGGAGATAATGAATAAGATCCATCAATATGGCAGTATCTACCCCTATAATATTTTGAACTTTTGAACTCAATTCAGACAACCTATAAATACCAGAACATTTCCTGCTTTGGATTGATAGGCCTAAATTGAATAGCTTTTGGAGAGAATAGGTATAATGTTTCTGCCTCTCAAAAACATAATTGTCTCTGAGTGTATCTGATATTTCTTTTGGAGTGAGATCATAATCAAGAGATAGGACGGTTAAGACATTAGTGACTTCTTCTGGCGGGGCGTTATCGAGATAAAAATGAGTATCTTCTTTGATCTTTCTCAATTCAAATCTCCAAAAAATATTTTACAGATGGCATACAAAACAGAAGTCATCGGAGAAAACTTCAACTAACGTCTTGTTGGGCTGGCTCAGCTTTTTCTTGTTTATAGCATTTATATGTTCTTCTATAATTTTTTCTTTTCTTGATACAATATCTATTAAAGATTCTCTACGATTCCAAAGATATTTTCTTCCATCAGCATGTTCCTGTTCATATCTGACTGATTTTTCAAATAGGTCTGGGTGTATTTCTGATAGCCTCACCCATTCAATTTTTTGCTGAAAGAAACAGAAGTAGCAGCCTGATCTTGAACGCCACTTGTAATAATCAGGCATCCCAATTCCGCTTTCTTCGATGATCCTGAATATGTCCTTTTTTACAAGACCTTCTTTCATAAAAGGAAATACTGGTTTAATATTTGGTTTAGTGGAAATATAACCTGCTCGATCCTCATCAGCTCTTATCGCAATGTAGCTGATGGTTTCGTCTTCTCCAATGAATTTTTCGAAGGGTATGATTTTGAGCTGTTTTGTACACCATCTTGCTTGAGGAGATGGTAGAAAGCCACCATATATAGAAAGCCAATGATCAAAGCCTCTTTCAGGTTCAAGAAACGCGATTTTTTTTCCAAGCAAGATTTCAAGCTTTTTTAGGTAAGCATAGGTTTCAGGCAATTCCTTATGTGTATCACAGAAGAAATATTCTATATCAGGCACTCTGTCTTTTAGATACAGAGCTAATGCAGTGCTGTCTTTCCCCCCTGAGAGCCCCAATATGTGACGAACTTTTTTTTCAGACAACCTTACGCTCCTTTTTCAGCTCCTGCTTCTTGGTTTCAGTCTTTTCGCTTCGTTTATGAAATATTTTTTCTATTAAAGCGGCTGTCACAGCCTGTTTTAGGTTCATATCGTCATTCAGGTTATGACTCTCGATTATATGATCGGCAATCCGTTCAATATTTGCCTGCTTATCACGGTCAATCCATAGCACCTGATGTATCTCATCGCCATCAGGGTATGTGATGGTGATCCTTCTTGCATCGATCCCTTCACTTGGAATCGCGATTTCCTTTTGCAGCGACTCAATATTCATGAACCTTCTTGCGATATCGCTTAGTTTTGTTTCAAAAATTATAACATCTTCATCCGTCCATAATTTTGGAGGCTTATTTGATATTATTAGCAATAGCGATTCAAGCCAAGATCTATTATCTGATTCTTTATCAGTGGATGCTGAAATGAAGCTTTTCAGGCGTGATTCAATCACCTGGGAAGAAAGATTCATCGCCCTATAACGGAGGTTGCCTCGAAATTCAGGAGAATCTATCTTAATTGCAAAAGCACGCTTAATTAGGTTTTCGCATTGGCCGAGCAGGTCATCATAGGCAACTTGAAGAGAACTTAGAGCCTGTACTAGTCTTTCTCTGAATGTTTTGACTGATTTTTTGTAATCGTTTTTGTCGTCCAATATGTCCGGAAGGTCGCATGCCAGTGGAAGTGCTTTAAAAAGAAGCTCATCTGGTTCTTTTGCATCAAGAAGTGCCTTTCTTACCGCCTTTGCCCTTTCAGTCACCTTAGTTTTTGTTGTCAATGTAAAGGATGGCAATCGTTTTACAAATCCGACTAGAGGTTTGACAATGCTTAGAATCGTCGTATTCCTAAAATTTATGTCTAACCTGGAACGGTCACCAGAAAGGATTTTTCCAAGTTCTCGAAAAATTTCAGCTCTCAAACCCGACACTTCGAAATATTTAACAGCGAATCGCTCTGGTTTCTTTAGTAAAAGTTCAAAATGTTCCGTGCCGAGAATCGGCATGAAGCTTCCGTCGATGTAGATGCTTACATATTCATTATGATAAAGTAGAACTGCGAGCAAAAGGATCGGAATGATACCTTTCTTTGCACCGTAAGGGGGAGCTTCAAGCAAATCATATAAAAGGCTTATGTTCTTTGATTCTGTCTTGGCTGACTTACAGAAATCCTCTATTGCTATCCATACGTGATAAACGCCCTCATATTTTTTTGGAGGCCTTGAGAATACCCAACCATCTTCTGATTCGATATAAAGGCCCGTCTGAATGAGAGTGGATTCGAACATGCTGTATTCCGGCCCATTTCCCACAATTCCAAGTCTTGGCTGGCCGGCATTCTCAAGCATTGCATTCAGCAGCTTATTTCGTGCTGAAGCTCCCTGAGTTGTCAGCTCTCTTCTATTTATCAACTCGTTCCAGAGACACGGGCCTTGGTGATAGATTTTATCGCAGGTAAGCGATAGATAGTTCTGGAAAGAGGTCCCGTTCTTAAACTTAACCTTTTCATCGGGCTCGTAGAAATTAACCTTTCCAGAAGCAAAGTCAAACGACCTCGACAGAGCATCATTTAGCAGTCTTTGCGCATATAGGATCCGTTGGCTGACTTCCTTTCGTGCAACGCCATCGGTCTGCAACTGCGTTGCGTTCTTTTTTACGTTTCTTAGAGCGACATACTCATGACATGCGATCTGAAGCGCACTAAGTTCAGATGCACAGATTATTAATGCAGGCTTGCCATCTGATGTCTTTTCCGGAATTTTTTCAAGCTTTTTGATATCTCTTTCATTCCCAACCCAATAGCAGATGAGTCCGTCGCTGTCTTTGCTTCGGCATTCCAAAGATTTAATGGATTTGGTTGTATCGAAGTATTGCCTTTCAAAATAACGCAGGATCCCGGTCTCATAACTATGCCTTTGCACAACAAGAGGCTTTAACGGGGCATATTCGTTGAGCAAATCAGCAAGGGATATATTGAGTATCTCGACCTGCTCAGAGAGCTCTTTTTCGATATCAAAATCAGACCCCTCCCATATCCGAAGCTCGTCTATCCGCTTTCTCCAGATCAAGAATCCTTTGTTCAACAACTCATTAATCTTAACGTTCCAGTTTTGGAGTTCATTCCGATCATCCGGATGATTACACATCGCAAGAGCGACTATACTCTTAGAGGCTCTGAGAGTACCTGTTGTCGAGACAAGATTCAGGAGCCCGATGGTCTTAAGAACCAGTAAAACATCAGGATCAAGATGACTTGCATCAGATAATCTCGATTGAATTTCTACCCATCTCTGAAATTGCGGCCTTGCCGAGATCGACATCCCGGCGGACTCCACAAAATAATCATATACTTTGTGCAGCTTGAAGCTTGGCAATTTCTCGTTGCTGAAAATCGCTTGGGATAGGAACGTGGAAAAAGAATCAGGTTCAGCGCTTGCGAGGAACGTGAAAAGAGTCCGGTCGTTCTGTGAATATTTAGTACAGAGGATTGGCAGGATCAGTGCAGAAAGCGGATGAAGAGGATAGATCGATTCAAGGTCGCCTTTTGAAAATTGATTCGACATTTCATGATCTGACAAAGCCGCTTTCCACTTTGTAGCCCACTGGTCTACGCTCGATTTGAATGAATTATCGTTTGATTGGTCAATAGCCTGCCCAACAAGCCGCATCATCCGATCTGGAGATTCTATAAAAGGGATGTCCTCAAACCTTCCCTGAATCTTAGCCCATTCATTCCTCTGTGCTGAAGCTATCCCGTGGGCATAGTCAATGAATGATTGATGCAGAAGGCCGAAAATGGACACATTGAATCCATCTCTGTTAGACGGCAGTTCAGCAATCTGCTGGAGCAGATAAAGGTCATCTATGCGTTGGTTCTGCGCTGAGAATTCAAGATTCTTACCAAGTTCGTCTATTATCAGCAATATTCCGGCCTTTGATGCTTGAGCCAATGAGTCCATCACCTGAAGCAGATGACTGTTGTCGATTGCAGCGCCTTGCTGGGATTTAATAAAGAGTGAATTGAGTTCATCCAAAGCATCCGGTTTTCTTCCTCTTATGTTCTGCCAGAACATCGTCGCACCGCTATTGAGGGCCCGGATGACTGTCCTTGTTATGGGCTCTCGCTGCGCTGTTGCTACGGCTCTTATCAGTCCTGATTCGGGAAGCCTGCTTTTGATCTGCCTTTGCAGGGAATTGGATTTTTCGGTCTGTTTTATTATTTGGATTGCGTTTTGATGATTCTCATCGTCTCTGGGCGCAGATAGTGCTAACAAAAAATTTGCGAATGCTGATTTTCCTGTTCCATATGCGCCTGTCAGTGTCCAGGCACGGACGGAATTGCTGAGCGCTACTGACCTCATAAACCTTTCGATGCAGTCGATAGCTCTTGAAGTTGGGATATAACCTATCAGGCTGTCGGGGATTCCAAAATCGCGTTCAAGATTTACAGATCGTGAATACCTTCGTTTTACTGACACAAAATCCGATAGGATTGGCATATCAGTTCCTTTTTCTGAAATAACTATTTAGAATTCTTTCAGATAAAACCGATGGATCATCGTCATAAGCAAACTGAATCATCCCTGCTGTGTCAGTCAGGTATATATGCTTTTCCTTTTTCGAAATCGTCTCGATTGCCTCGCTAAGCGAGCTTTCAGTCATCTTGAAGACTTGGCCGGGGCTTCCGGCATCATAAAGCAACCGTGAAATCGCCATCGTTTTAGCATCATATTGAAAGGATGCAGCAAACTCAAGGCAGGCTGAGACAATTATTTCAGGAGGCAAACTCGGTTTATTTCCGAAATTGAAGGTGAATCTTTTTGAATCAGAGTATGCGTTGATTATTCCAAGGTCGGTGAATGGGCAGTCAAGCGAATCTTCTTTTAAGTTTTTCTGACCAATCCTTTGTGCATACATCCTGAGCAGGCAATTGACATCCTTATTCAAGGAAGAATCAAATATCTTCTTGTCCGGGAACTTCCTGTTTTTGTATTCTTTAAGCCAAAACAGGAGATCATCAGCAGAAAAATCGATCTTGTTGAGCTCATTGAACGTGAAATACCATGCAGGAGCGTAGCAGGGCATCTTGAATAGGTTCCAATGAAGAAGCCATAGAGATGAGGGGTTTTCAAGAAACGGGTCCCATCCGCCATCTTTTAAGAGCTTTTCTGCAAATTCAGTTGGCTTATGGAGGTATTTACCATTGTCTCTGGATTCATCGACGACTTTGAACGCTATGCACCAGTACTTTATGGCCTTGACCATGTTTTTCCCGACACCCAAAACGGCGGGCGCAGATTCCTGTGAAAAAACCGAATTATCCTTATCGGCCTTTTCAAAGCCTTTCTTCAACCAACCGAATCTCGGATGAAAGGTCTCATGGCGAGCAAAAATAGGGTGAATCGTTATGTCATGTTCCATTGATCCATATCTTGTTTAGATAAATTAATTTTCTTCATAAAATTTTCACCAGTTTTTGTCAACTAATATCGTACGTTATATTGTGTTTAAAAAACTGTTGAAAGCTACATGTAGTGGTCTAAAGGTTTTTTATTAATTAACCTGTCAATTGATGCAGAGCGTGCATGGTGAAACAGCCCTCTCCGAAAGCTTCCACAGCAAAGAATTCCCGGTAATTATAAAAGACAGGCTGGAACAAAGCTGTTCGCGTCTGAAATATTTACAAATCTCCCTCCTGCAACACTCTACCAAAACCATTCTTCTCCAGGTACCAGTATGTAAAGTGCTTGGAAAGCCAGCTTGCGGCTTTCTCTTCGGCTAACGGTTTGTATTGAGAGGCATAAATAACCGGAATACCGAATTTGGCTTCCAGGGCATCGAGCGTTCCTGAAACAGCATTGGGATGAGCCAGTGTATAGTCCGCGTCGTATGGCGACTTGATATCTTCGTAGCTGGCTTCTACAAGCAGGGCACGCCACCGGTATTTTGCAAGCTGTTCACAAAGCCTGAAAAAACGCGGGCGATCCTGCATCAATGTCGTGACCAGATCAGAGAGCGTTTTCCGTTCCAAAGCGAGAAGCTTTTCCATGCCTTCAACACTGTAATCACCGGCTTTAAGTTTATGCCTTTTTTCTTCGGCGATCCAGTTGGGAAATCTTTCGAAGTCAAAAGGTAGCTTTTCACGGGTATCTATAAGTATGACAGGCTTGGGAATTTGCCGGGTAATGCTGTGTCCATCGCGCTTGATAATCAATCTACTGGAAGTTGGATCAACATAATAACTATTTTGCTGCATATTACCTCCGATACGCTTTGCATAATACCCCCTTTTGCCTGATTACCGCGTCAGGCTCAAATTTCATTCCTCGAAATACTCAAATGTATTCCTGCGGTTAAAATTATCGCCTTTCTTGTACTTGAGCAAAATTGAATGTTCTTCAAAGGTCTCGCTCCTATATGTGTTTATATTATAGAAATCAGTTACAGAATTCTTTCATGAACTCTCTCGTGATCTTCCCGAGGCGTTTATCGAGAAGGTCGTAAACCTTAATTGCAATTGGGTCAGGAACACCACTGTAGAACGCCTGGGCTATTCCTCCGGTAATACAGGCCAGCGTATCGGTGTCCCCGCCCAGAGAGACCGCCGTTCTGATGGCATCCTCGAAACTGGTCGAGTCTATGAATGCGCGGATTGCCTGCGGGACAGTTTCCTGCGATGATTCATTAAATTTATAGGACGGGCGTATCTCGTCAACGTGTTTGCTTAAGTCATATTGAAACTCTGTCTCGATGAAATCCTTTATCTCGTCTTTGGACTTACCTTTTCGGGCAAGAAATATAGCTGCGGCAGTCGCCTGTCCTCCTTTGATTCCTTCCGGATGATTGTGCGTGATTTCAGTGAATTCCGCTGCTTTCTGCAGGACGGTATCAAGATCGTCGTATGCATACCCGGCAGGACTGATGCGCATTGCCGCGCCATTTCCCCAGCTGTTATATGGTTCCGAATCCACGCTCTTTGCCCAGCGATGGAAGCCCCCGCCGTAGCCGCTGTCGGGATACAGGTGGTAGAATTTCTTCAGGTTATCGACATAGGGGGTGTCCGTAAGGATAGAGTACGCCAGAGCAACTGTCAGAACCGTGTCGTCCGTGAAGAAGCACCTGTCGGAAAACAACTCAAACTTCTTGGTCTTTATGTTGTTCCACTCGTACACAGATCCAATGATGTCACCTGCAATTGCGCCTATCATTGTATTTTCCTTTCTAAAAGAAATATCACAAACTGCATTTATCGTGTCCTGTTCATCTTTCTTCTGGATAATGGCGACATATGGCCGGCTTTTTCAGCTTCTGTGATGCCGAAGAATGCCATGTGGATCACGGTATTTTCATGAATAAGGGCAGACCCGACAATCTTCTTGCCCTCATAGCGGTAATCCTGACCGTGGCCGACTGAGTCGTATCTCCTCTCCGTGCATTCAAGAATTTTGTTCATGAAGGATTCCGCCTTTCCATGTGAAGAGGCCGCTTTTCCTTTTCCCGGCTTTTCCAGGATGGCGTCCATGAGGTAACTCCTGATAAGCTTCGGATATATGACCCTGAAAGCACCGGTATCTGAAACCATGTCAAGACCGACAACTTTGCCGTTTACCATGACAAGAAGACCCTTTTGTTCCGCTGCGAGTGGATAATGCTCAAGCCAGTCATCAAGGTCCTCTTTCCTTGCTTCGTGGATATCCCTCATTGCTCCTGTTTTTGAACGGACACCGGCAGCTTCGGCCTGTTCACTGATACCATCCCACACGGCACCCTGATTCGAGGCGAACTCCCCTGTATTTTGCAGTGAATACGATACTGACACATTCTTTATATTCCTGAGAGTTGCAGACATCATGTATGCCGATTCCTCAAAATGACCTGATTTATAACTCCAGCGTCCATGCTCGGTGCAGCTTACCGGTATGACTGTTTCCGATTTTTCCTTGAGCAGGATGGTGGTATTGAGCACCCGGTTCTGCTTGGCACCGACCAACTCCTCGCCGTCTATCAAGAGAACCGGCTTATCCGCACTGTTTATGACTTTGAGCTCCGGGACATGGCCTTCCTCCGAAACCTCCGTTACTGTAAGGAGACCGCTCTCTATCGCCTCTTTCATGGTAAGATAAACCGGTCCTGAACCGTTATTGCTCAACATGGGCATAACTGATACATGTTTGTGGGTCTGAATCTCTCCGAATTTTATTCCTTCCAGATGGCTTGTTATGATCGCTTCCATTTCTTCCCTCCTTTGACGGCTTCTTAAAAAGCCATTCTGCTTTGTTGCGCTTCATCTTTCGTCATTGCAGCGTACCATAAAGTACGCTTCATTCCTCAAGATTCGCGCGCCTTGCATAATGAGCTTTTTACTTTGCCGTCCCCGACTGCTGTTTATGAAATCGTTTTATCATTTGCATTGATATTATAAGCCTTCTGCTGATAAATAAAGACCCGGACGACAGCCGTACGTCGCATTATTTTCCTTCAGATAAAAGTTTATATTTGCAATTATTTCAAGGGAGGCAGAAGCGATGACCCGTACAAAAAGCGCACGAACAAAACTGGTACGCCTGGGCCAGATACTCAGGGTTTTCATGGAAAAGGAGAAGGTATCAAGCTCCTGGCTCAGCAAAGAGTTCCATACGACGCCCCGTACTATCCAGCGAGACCTGCAGCTTCTTAAGGAATCAGGTTTTCCTCTTCATGAGGTTCAGAAAGGAAGCTATCATATGAGCAAGGACCTGGTGAAGAATCTGGAGGTTTTTGATGACACGGAGCTGGCTCTTATAGTTGCGTTGAAGAATATGGTCGGACAACTTGGGCAGTCTTTTCAGAAGGCGGCTGATGCTGTTCTTGACCGTCTGCATGAATGTGTCACAACCATGCCGGTGTTCGTGAAGATCGATGATGCCATACCCATGGACAGCTTACTGCTAAACCGGATAGTTAAGGCCATAAGGGAGAAAAAGCAGGCCGGCTTTCATTACGACTCCGGCAAAGGATCTCATCCGGTAATTATTGAGCCTTACCGAATCGCATATTTCGGCGGTTTCTGGTATCTCATCGGCAAAGAGCCAAGCACAGGGATTATCAAGCGATATGCCATGGATAAAATCGGTAATTTCAAATTATCAAAAACCGGCTTCAAGTCCGTTCCCGAAAACCTTGACACGCTTCTAAAAGGCAGCGTCAACATCTGGTTTACTGAGGATAGAAACCTTGAGGTTACCGTTCTGGTGGATGCCTCCTGCAGCAACTATTTCAAACGCCGGAAGATGCTTCCCGACCAGGAGATCAAGGAAGAAAGGCCGGACGGATCTCTGGTTGTTTCCTGCCGGGTTGGTCAGTATGAGGCTATTCGGAGCATGCTAAAATCATGGATTCCACACATTCTCATTCTGGCGCCGGAAGATTTCAAAATGAGCCTGCTTAAGGATATGAAACAGTGGATAAAGAAACAGGAGAAGGCCGTCATCAGGCATGGTATTACAAAAAGACCATACTTTGCTGATAATACTTGATGTATTGTTGGATTCGTTGCTCATATTCGTTTAATTTCCTCGTATTTTTCAAATAACTGGCTTCTCCTAATTGCAGCTACTTTTGCAATATTATTGAGAATAAGGTCTGCTCTTTGGTTTAAAAATTTTTTAAACCCATTTCCAATACTTTGTTCCCACACACCGGATGATGAATGGGCAGGAATTAAATGGGATTTCATCACGCTGCCGAAAAAGGATTTTTTTTCAAATTCGCCAAGATAATTATGTGGATAATCATCTTTAATGTAGTCATTTTCCTTTTTAGCGAGAAAACATATGTTTAAAAAAGAGTCTTTCCATCTCGGTGAGATTCCTTTCCTGCTTAACAAGGCTTTTGGGAAAATGTGATGTCGGTCCTTTTTATTGATATGTGCAGTTGCATCATCCAGCATCATCGTATAGCCTACTTCAAGATATCGTGGCTTCAGCTTCTTCAGAAAGAGATAATATCCTAAAACTGCAGATGAGTTGGTTCTCCTGTAATCATATCTTAAAAAATCATTAGGGTTAATTTTATCAGTAATTATATACTTATGGTTTTTTTTGCGTGCCAGTTTTTTAAAGAACTGAATATCACTGGGAATGTTACGGTTAAACCTGCTGCCGGAATACCGTTCACCAAGAGCTGTATGCCAAAACCATTTTTTAATCTCCCTTTTCTGCTGCGAGGAGGGCATGCCATGATTTAAGTAAAAGAAAAGTGCAAGAATTGTAAATATGTTATCTGATGGCAACTGGTAGTAGGATGTTATACCAAAATTTTCAAACATGAAATCAACGGTCTGTAAAAATGCATTATGATACTTTTTCCATTCATCCTTGAAATCGGATTTCAGTTGCTCATCTTCCTTAAATTGATTTACGAATCCTCTCAACGCTACCTTACCTACCGTTCTTTGTCCTTTTGATAATGATAAGGTATAAATAAATGTTTCCGGTTTCATTTCATTATACTGCCGCTTTATTAAAGCTCTCCTAGTGCTGTTTACCAAATCCCTTAACCCGATACTTGCCATTTTTGTAAACAAAGCGTCTGCCTGACTAACAGTCATCCCCTGCGAGTTGATGCGTATAAATGTTTCCTCAACTTCATCCTTTGAATCAGTTTCCATATACATAAAAAAGAATCTATACGATTGAATTTTTGCTTTTAATTTTGTTATTTCTCTCAACTGCGTGTTATTCAAATTAAAACGGCGCTTTAATTGATTTTGGCTATTTTTTATTACTTCATATACAGGGATATATTCCTTCCTTGCACTATCGTAAAGCTTGAGAAAAACAAATCTCTCGGCATTTTTGCTGTTCAGTGAAAAGTATATTTTGCGAAAATCAAATATTGAATTGAAATCCAGCGCTTCGTTGATGCCGGCAATAATTCCATAGAGCGAGGTTAAGCGCTGTTGCCCGTCAATAATAAAATCTACCCTTCCATGATTTAAATTAAAAGCCGGGAGGATAGTTTTATTGTTCGGACGGATTTCTGCAACCATATTGCTTTTTGCTTTCCAAATAAGAAAAATTCCTGTTGGGTAATGATTATAGATGCTGTCAAGCAACAGACATACCCGTTTTTTATCCCAAACATAGTTACGCTGTAATTGCGGGATAGCATAGATGCAATCTTCAAAGTTTCTTTTGAGCGTTGAGAATGAAATAACTTTAGACGAAATTTTACTCATCACTCACCTCCCAATTTCTTTTTAGTTTTTATCTTCTTCTCCGGTTTATTCTTTTCTCTTTCAGCCTTGATCCGAGCCAATAAACTCAAAATAGTTTGTATATTTTTTTGGGTTGCTTCAAATGCATCCTTTTTTGTTCCAGTCATCTCATCCATATAGAGCTTGCGATTGACCTCGATCATTATTGACGATACTCGGCGATCATTATGATAAAAAGCCATTGGCACTATTGATCCCGCATATGGCTGGTTGATTCCTAAAGTGTAGCCCATATCTTTTATTTTCTGATCTGCTATCCGGATTAATGAATCCGGTGTGTGAAAGGAATCTGTGCCGATACAGAAATCTGGTCTCGGAATAGATTTGTTCATATCACATGGCAAAGGAATGCTCGGGAAACTATGGCAATCGACAATCAAAGCTTGACCATAATTCTCCAACTCCTTATTCACTTCTTCAAACAATCTCTCATGGTGAGTTGTATAGTATTGCACAAGACTTTGCCTCTCATGCGGTTGGAGTTCGCGCTTCAGTTCATTCCCATAGACCGTCCGATTGTAAATCATTCCCATTCCGACACTGCTCATGGGTTCTTTGGTATCGTCAGAAAATCGTTCTACATCTACAAGAAGTCTGGAAATTGGAAACCGCAGTATTGTTGCCTCCGGCAAGGCAAAAAGCTTGTCAGTGAACGCATCGGTCATCAACAGTAGTTCAGCTAAAAGCTCTTTATCAGAAAGCACAATCTGATCTCTGAACTTTTCAGGAATGACACAAGAAGAGTGTGGAATATGAAGGATCATCTCACATATGTCAACAAAACATGAGCATCTTGAAAGAGTGCCCAGTTTTTTTACGGGTTGGCTACCCTGAACGGATGAAGCCGGGTACTTGGGAACAAACTTTTTTTATGCTGCGGCTCACCTGCCGGAATGAAGTGCAGGGCAATTCCGTTCAGATGCAGCCACTTGTTCGGGAATTTGTTTCCTCACTCGGCGTACGAGCTTTTTTCCCAGGGCGCCTTGTTGCTTCCGCAGAGCTTCGAATATAGCTTCTACATCGAAGTTATATTTTTCCGCCAAACGTTCCCGTGTCTTTCTAACTTCATCAACTATCGGATCTTCATACATAGCGTTAAACCCCCATTAATTCCTCCGGAGTGCAGATCACCGGCATGCTGTATCCTCGTGTATTGCATATTACTGATATCCTGCGAATGATTTGTGCGTTCGCCAAGTGCCTGCAGTTCCATGTCAAAAGGTAGTCGATATCGTTCACCGCAGCAACAGCGATATGGGCTGCATCACGGATGGCTCTTTTAGGAATGGCTCCACCGTCAATGATCGCTTCGGTCAAACGCTCTGCTTCGATAGTCGCCTCTAAAACTGCAAGATTGCCAATTTCTGCCATTCTTTTCTCTACTGCCGTATTATCACCAGCCTGTATTTCATCAATCACAACCTGCGAAATATAACACTCGAATTCCTGACGTCGTGAAGTCCACCACTCGTATGTCGTCTGCTGATGAGCTGCGACCAGAATATCACGGCTCGGTCGAGAGACCAAATAACTGATCACCGTTGTCTCAATATAGACAGACTCCATTATTACATCCTTTATTTTATGCCATCATTACGCGTAATTAGTTGCCGAACATTATATATTAAGTAGCTTCTCATTTTTTCGAGATAATATCAATTTTAATAAAATGCGGGGTTCAAAAATACATTTATCACTTATCACACTTCCAAATTTTAATAAAGACCTCTTTATTTTATCAATCTGTTCGGCTCCCTATCATGGTGATCCTTCCATCCTCCAAAAATTTATCGCCTCTGCCTATTTTGAATTAGAGCGTATCCCATTGAATCCATGAAGATTTATAGCCCCCCCAGTATACCCAGTGTTTGCGTGTAGTTAGCAAACTAACAATTAACCACAATTCATAAACCAGCAATAAAGGGCAGTGAGCCGTCATAAGCTCCTGCCCTTTACTGCTTTTGAAAGGAGGTGAATTAATATGGCTTACACGCCGGAATTAACTATGCAGTCATCCAGCAGTTTGAGAAGGATCTCCTGGGCATTGGGTGTTCCAATGACCCAGGGTATTGAGTTCGTGTTCGATTATCTTCCGAAAATTCTTGATAAGGAACTGATCTGTCAGGAATGCCGTGACAAATCAAAATGTTCAGAGTGCTCGTTTAACAATCAAAGACAAAATGAAAAGGAGGTGATTGCACAAGAATAAATCATTCAGAATATAGCCGGTGATCTTTGATCACCAATAACCCAATGAAAGCTCGGTGAGCATTACGCTTGCCGGGCTTTTGTCATTTCAAAACCCATAAATATATCAGGAGGACACACCATGTTACATCAAAATCAAAACACCAAGAGATTGAACAGCGCGGAAGTTCTATTACCCCCGGAATCAAACCAGGAAGGCGCTGTAGCCATTCCCATCATAATGCCGAGGTATCCAATGGATATGCCGGCAGAGCGTTTTTCCGAGGCTCTCATACGCCGTGAAGACAACCGTAATGCTCTTTTGAAATGGATAAAATCCAATCTTCAGATGGGCACCGATTATGGTCAGATTCATGTTTTCGGAAAGGACAAGTGCAGTTTTGCTAAAGATGGGCGTATTAACGAATGCACCAATCCGAAGCACTGGAGCAAACCTTCACTCTGGAAGCCTGGTGCTGAAAAAATCTGCGGTATGCTCGGACTGATCCCCCGGTTCCCCAATCTGAGCGAGTATGAAAATGCCGTGATTCGTGGAGGAGACATTAAAGTAATTATCCTCAAGTGCGAACTTCACACGGGAAACGGCTTCGTGGCTGCAGAAGGCACAGGAGCCAGGCGCGTTGCCCAGGATAGCGGGGACATCAACAAAAGCCTGAAGATGGCGGAGAAATCCGCGCACATCGACGCCACCTTACGAGTGGGAGGCCTTTCGGAACTCTTCACGCAGGACCTGGAAGACATGACCAGTGCTGCCAGAGACAACATTTCGCCCGATATCGGCAGACCGGCTCCACAATCTCAATCGACAGAAATACCGGCTTCACAAGAGCCGTCCAACCAAACCCAGACTGAAAGAGAAACCAACCACAACGGGAACGGTCAGGGTTCCGGCAACGGCCGCATCACAGCAAAGCAATACAAATACATCATAGACCTGACTGAAAAAGCCGGGGGAAGCGAGCAAGAATTGAACACTCACTGTGTCGAGGCTTACGGTTCGGAAGTGAGCTACATCTCATGTGCTGATGCTTCAAGTCTGATCGCATGGCTAAAAAGCCGGTAATTAATTCAAACCCGAAAACCCTGGCTATCACATGGTAGCCGGGGTTTTCCATTTCAAGGAGGTCCAACAATGCCAATCGAAATTGTATGCGCCTGGTGCCGAAGGGATATTGGAACGAAGGAAGGTGAAGCGCTTTGTTCTGTATCCCACGGCATCTGCCCTGAGTGCGCGCAAAAGGTTTGGGATGAATTGCATAAACGAAAAAGTCAGATGGAGGAGGAACAAAAGACAGCAAGAATATCCCATCAGGAAATCAACACCTGTTCTGTTTTTAATACAATCTAACATAACTACTAAAAGGAGATCGTACCATGAGAGAAAAAATCACATTAGAAAACGCCATCGGCAAAGTGCATGAACTGTCAGCCAGCAATTATGACATGATCGTACCTGTTCAGGACATGTTGTTTAACAGCCTGACACAAATTGACATAGCGGGTAAATCGTTCGGGATACTCCCAAGTGCTCAAAGACTGTTCGCCAACCGTTTACATGTACCTCATTCTTATCTTTCACGCTGTTCCAGGGAATTACAGGCTGAAAACCTTAATTACTGGATTAAGGAGGAAATCAAGAACCGTCAGACACTGTTCTGCCGGTTTGATGGAAACAATCTACGTGCGGTCTTTACCGAGCGGTATACCGCCATCGATCATATGGAGGTGCTCACGAAGATGCTCGATTACGGTTTCAATCCTTCCGGAGAAGTGCATCTTTCTCTGGACAACGAGATGATGTTGTTAAAAGTTCCTGAGTACGAGCGGGCATTTCGATTGTCTGAAAACGACAAGATAATTCCTGGAATATGCATTTGCAATTCTGAAACAGGAATTCTCAGCCTGCAAATTTCTGCGTTCTATTACCGCCTGGTATGTACAAATGGAATGATTGCGAAGACAGCTGTCGATGCCAGATACAAGCACATCTCACGAAAGATAATGGATGAATTTCCTCAAATTCTTTCAGGCGTTGTCAGTCAATCGCATAACGGTCAGGAGCAGTTCAGAATATCTGCTCAAACGCCAGTGTCTAATCCTGAAAGTACAATCGAAGCTTTCGCTCGTCAGTTCCAAATCAGCCAGGAAGAGGCTCAAATCGTCAAGCAGGCGTTTTTCCTGGAGCAAGGGGCAACTATGTTCCATGTCATAAACGCCTTTACCAGAGGAGCACAGGACCCTTCATTGACAGCGTCAGGAGCCTACAGGCTTGAGAAAGCCGGAGGAACGATACTTTCTATGGTGAAGCATTAACAAATAATTATTTGCCGGCAACAACAAACTGAAAGCCCTCATGGTTATTAAAATCGTGAGGGCTTTTCGCATTTATAGGAGGACATGATATGAATATCGGAATAGTCGGTTCGCGAAAGTATCAGGACCGTCAATCTGTAATAAATCTTGTAAACGCGCTTTCTGCTGATACACAGGTAAAAATAATAACCTCAAAATGCAAGGGGGTATGCTCTTGGGCAATAGAGGCTTCGGCGGAAAGAAATATGAAGGTCGAGATTTACGCGCCGGATCTCAAAGACATACGCTCGTGGTTCGATATCCCGAAAAGATATTATCAGCGTAATCGCGAGCTGATAGAAGCCTGTGATGTTTTATACGCTTTTACAAGCCGTGATGGCCTTGTCGGTGGAACCTTATTCGAAGTGGCATATGCTGTAAAAGCAGGAATACCTACACAACTTCGCAGTGAGAACGGAATTATTCAGACTATTTATCAAAATCAATTTCCCTTTATGAACCCACCTGCATTTTCGGATAACTGGCAGGCGTTCTTTAGACAAACTTTTTCATAAGTGATAGAATATAAACCGAAAGGAGAAAATCAATGGATGATTTTATGGACGATAGCTTTGATAATGACAATTCTTTTGATGACAACCCTGATGGCAATATTGAAAATGATGACGGCCTGAATGGAGATATGCTGGATAGTTCAGACAATGACGATACAATCGACATCGGGTGGCAAGAGATTGCCATGCTGGGTGCTTTGTCAGAAGAAATAGCTGATGATGAAAGAGAACGTTTAAGAATTGAGCGCGAAATGAATAAGCAGGAAGATGAGGAAAATCTGTAATGAGCTAAATCCAAATTCTTCATAATCACTCTCCCCCACATTGTTAATTATGTATCCTCCTATAATTTAATAACGAATACCTTTTCTCAAACCTATATTCCAGACATAGGAATAAACTAACCTGTCTTAAATACAGAAGGGGTTAGTTTTTCATCCCCAATAAATTATAGGAGGTGTTTTTTATGTTTGAGAAATATGAAAAAACTTTTTCGATTGGCGACGCTTCTGAACTAACCGGCGTCAGTCAGAAAAAGCTACGGAGCTGGGGAGGTAAATGTATTCCGGAGCCGGAACGCATTGTATGCGGTGAAAGAGCCTATCGGCGCTATACCCAGGACCAGATCAATTTGATAGCCAAAATCAAAGAGTATCAAGAACAGGGTTTTACACTTAAAAGTGCCGTTCAAAAAGCAACCGGCGAGACTTTATCAAAAATGGAGGTGGTTAATAATGCGTAATAAAATTGACTTGAGAAAGCTGTGCCCTTTTATAAATAAATCCTGCGTGACGAATGAATGCGCAATCTTCAACGAGAAATTTGAGCGGTGCGAGGTGGGTTTAATGACATACAATTTATACCTTGTTCAAGAAAGGCTCAAGCAATGGTTAGATCCCAATCGGAAGTAAATGTAAGAAACCCGCCTCTTAACCGGGGCGGGCGCTTTTCAGCAACAATCAACTAAAGGAGGCATTATGTAAAATGAATAATATTTGTATCGACAGAATACCAGAGGAACTAAAAAAATTAAATCAGTGGGTCGCATGGAAAATTCAACCGAAAGAAAACGGCAAGACAACAAAAATTCCGATAAATCCTAATACAGGAAAATATGCAAAAGTGAATGAAAATGGAAGCTGGGGATCATTTGAAGAGGCGCTACTGCGCTATAACGAGAATGGACTTCAAGGCATAGGGTTCGTATTTAAGAAGGACAGCCCTTATGTCGGCATAGATCTGGATGACTGTCTTGATCCGGCGACGCATTCATTCAGCCAGGAAGCCCTGTCAACCATAAAACATTTCGGAAGTTATACGGAAATCAGCCCTTCAGGAAAGGGTTTACATATCATTGTAAAAGGGTCTCTTCCAGCGCAGGGGAGGAAAAACGGCAGTATCGAGATGTATGCTTATGGAAGATTTTTTACCATTACTGGAAATGTACCAGATGAAGCCCCATCAGAAATTGCCGACCGCAGGGACGAGCTTCTATTGTTTCATCAACAACACTTTGGCGTGCAGGTTAAGCAACTTGACCAAGGCGTCATGCAGGATGGAGAGGATGATCCTATCATCCAGATGGCTCGAAAGGCTGCAAACGGTAAAAAGTTCGATCAGCTTTGGAAAGGCGATTATTCGGGCTATCCCTCGCAGAGTGAAGCAGACTTGGCTCTATGTCAGATGCTATCGTTCTGGACCAGGGGAGACAGCAGGATAATCGACAGCATGTTTCGGAAATCAGGGTTGTTTCGTCCCAAATTTGATGAGCGTCGATATTCTGATGGAGAAACATACGGTCAGGCAACAATAAGAAAAGCTTTAACAAACAATAATTTATCCGTTGGGCCTTCTCCTCAAACCGAAAGTAAGCAACCAAAATTTAACCTCACAGAATTGGGGAATTCCGAGCGTCTGGTTTATAGACACAGACAAGACATCAGATATTGCCACACCTGGAAAAGCTGGATGATTTGGGACGGACAGCGCTGGGTTCAGGATAAATCTGACAAGATCAAAATGTTAGCCAAAGAGGTGGTTCGGTCAATCTATTTTGAAGCCGGGCAGGCAACCGATACGACCGAGCGCCAGGAAATATCAAAACATGCCAGGAAATCGGAATCCAGCTACAATGTCAATGCAATGATAAAACTTGCCGAAAGTGAGGTTCCTGTTCGCACTGAAGAACTCGATCAAGATCCCTGGCTCTTCAACTGTCAAAATGGAACGCT
>Ga0105099_10000234_pt1 | contig 37834 bp, 31 predicted proteins | sample PPLLak3cmMay2015_2_FD_79138 | JGI IMG/M metagenome (GOLD analysis project Ga0105099, IMG submission 79138) | Freshwater sediment microbial communities from Prairie Pothole Lake near Jamestown, North Dakota, USA - PPLs Lake P8 Core (1) Depth... | ecosystem: Environmental > Aquatic > Freshwater >... | reverse complement strand
CATCCTGTAGCAAGTCAGGCCGGCGGGAGACCTGAGCGTCTCCCGCTGGCGATGATGTGACGGAGTGTACGATGCACCAACAAAAGCAACAGACAAGTGCGAAAGAAGCATGCCGGCCGGTCGCGGCAGAAGGCGCGCCGCCCCCTGTAAAAATTACGAAGCCGGAATGGCTCAAGGCTCGCTACTCTTGCTGCCCTGAAGTTGACCGGATCAGACAGATACTGCGGAGCAACAAGCTCCATACCGTCTGCGAGGAAGCTACCTGCCCAAATATTGGTGAGTGTTTCAAACAGGGAACGGCAACGTTTCTCATCCTCGGCGACACCTGTACCAGGAACTGCCCGTTTTGCGATGTGAACCACGGGGTTCCTGTGTCGCCGGATGTGAATGAACCGGAAAACCTTGCCCGGGCCGTGACTGCCATGGGGCTGCGCTACGTGGTCATCACGTCGGTTACCCGTGACGATCTCCCAGATGGGGGCGCTGGCCAGTACTCGGGTTGCATATCGGCATTGCGGAGCGAGAATCGGGAGTTGCGCATAGAGATCCTGGTGCCCGATTTTCAAGGCAGCGAAGATACGGCACTGGGGGTTCTGAGCACAAACCCTCCGGATATCTTCAATCATAACCTGGAAACCGTCCGAAGCCTTTATCCGACAGTCCGCCCGAGCGCTGACTATGATGGATCCCTGCGTCTCCTGCGCAGATTCAAGGAGTTACACGGTTCGACGTTGACCAAGTCCGGGATCATGCTCGGATTCGGCGAAACAAGGGACGAGGTGTTCCAGGCACTGCAGGATCTGCGGGATCACGGTTGCGACATGCTGACACTGGGCCAGTACCTGCAGCCGAGCAAACGCCATTTGCAGGTACAGCGGTATATTCCGCCGGAAGAGTTTTTCGATTATCGGGAGGTCGGCCTCACCATGGGATTCTCCCACATCGAGGCGGGACCACTGGTCCGATCTTCCTATCACGCCGCCGAACAGGCGGAGCAGCGCATTCATTGAGAGAAATCCCGGCTAAGGGTTATGAAAACGGCCCTTTCCGGTTCTTATACTGACGCTCGATATGTTCACGGGCACGCACGGCGATACATCTCCATCGTTGCGGTTCGCGGGCGCGAGCAAATTCCACTGCATTAAGAAAGGTAACGATTATGAGCGAGGAAATCTTTGATCTGATAGTTCTGGGCGCCGGTCCCGGCGGATATGTCGCGGCGATCCGTGCTGCCCAGTTGGGCATGAAGGTAGTAGTGGTAGAACCGAGACCCACCATGGGCGGCGTATGCCTCAATGAGGGCTGCATTCCCAGCAAGGCGCTGCTTGATTCCAGCGAGCATTTCGCCCTGGCGCGCGACAAGTTCGCTGGTCACGGCATTGAAATAAATGCGCCGACCATGAACGTGCTCAAGATGGTGGCGCGCAAGGAAGACGTGGTCAAAAAGCTTACCGACGGGGTCGCCTACCTGTTAAAGAAAAACAAGATTCAGGTGCTGAAGGGCAGCGGCAAACTGACCGTCCCGAAAGGTGACGGTGTTCACCGGGTCGAGGTGATTCAGGCCGACTCTGCAGCAGTCGTTGTAGGCAAAAAGGTCCTCCTTGCCACCGGCGGTATTCCGGTAGAAGTGCCCAGTCTTCCTTTTGACGGAGAAACCATTGTAAGTTCGAAAGAGGCCTTGTGCTTCACTGCGGTGCCTGAGCATCTGGTCATAGTCGGCGCCGGCTATATCGGTTTGGAACTGGGTTCCGTCTGGAGACGGCTCGGCGCGAAGGTGACGGTTGTCGAAATGATGCCGCAGATGCTCCCCTTTACCGACGTCGAGGTAACGGACGCTTTGATGAAGATCCTGAAGAAACAGGGCATAGCCTTCTGTATGGGGTCCGTGGTTACCGGGATGGAGAAAAAGAACGGTAAGGCCATGCTGCAGTTGCAGGCGGGGGACAAAACCGAGGAGCTGGAGTGCGATAAAATTCTTGTGGCTGTCGGGAGGAAGCCGGTACTGACCGGTCTCGGCCTGGAAGCGGCCGGAGTTGCGAACAACGGCAACGGCAGAATTGCCGTCAACGACAATTATGAAACCGCGGTTCCGGGCATTTACGCCATCGGCGACATTATTCCCGGCCCACTTCTTGCCCACAAGGCTTCTGAAGAGGGGGTCGTCTTCGCTGAGCGGCTTGCGGGTATGGATGTCAAAGTGAACTACGAAACCATTCCCGGCATCGCTTATACCTGGCCTGAGGCAGCGTCAGTCGGCAAGACCGAACAGTCCCTCAAGGAGGAGAATGTTCCGTACGTGGTGGGCAAATTCAACTTTATGGCCAACGGCCGTGCCCGCTGCATGGACGAGACGGAAGGTTTCGTCAAGATTCTGGCCCATAAGGAAACCGATACGGTGCTTGGTGTTCATATCGTCGGTCCCAGAGCATCGGACATGATTGCCGAAGGAGTTGCCGTTATGAGCTATAATGGTACGGCCCACGATATCGGCGCCATGTTCCATGCTCATCCGACCCTTGCAGAAGCGGTCAAGGAAGCGGCATTGGACGTTCATAAAGCGGCAATTCACGCTTGAGTTGAATAGATTGCGGCACTCTCCTCCCAATGGAGAGTGCCGACGTTTGCTGAGTGAAAAATTTTCGAGGGTGTGCGCCCAGGGAAGAAACGGCATCCGGGGTGCTTCCAGCGAACATGAATTTCCTGTATTGGGGAAAATGTAGTGAGGATACGTCATGTTGATGAAGGATCTCGGCACTGTTGGTTATCAGGAAGCGTATGCGCTTCAGGAAGAGACGGTAGCAGCCCTCTTCCGTGGCGAGTGTACGGAGCAGCTTCTGCTGCTGGAGCACTTTCCGGTGTATACTATCGGTCGTGGTGGAAGTGATGCAAATATCCTGGATCCTTCTATCGAGGTCGTCCGCATAAGCCGGGGGGGCGATATCACCTTCCATGGTCCCGGCCAGTTGGTAGGATACCCCATACTCCAGTTGGGCCAGCGGGGAAAGGACCTGCGCCATTATCTCCGATTTCTCGAAGAAGTGCTTATCCGGGTTGCCGCTGACTTCGGCGTCACATCCTATCGCATGCCCGGCCGCACGGGAGTCTGGACTGATCGGGGAAAACTTGCCTCGATTGGTGTAGCAGTCCGGCGCTGGATCGCAATGCATGGTTTTGCCCTCAACGTGAACACTGACCTCTCCTTTTTCGAGCGGATACATCCCTGCGGCATCAAAGGTTGCCCGATGGCGACACTCAGTGACCTGTGCTGTGCCCCTGTAGCTATGGATGAAGTCAAGGCACGGGTCGCGAGTCACTTTGAGGGACTTGTCGCCACATGGCTCCCCTTGGAAGCTGATGTCACAGAATAGGTGCCCAAAATTGACTCTTTGTATGAAGAGCTGTTCCGAGAGTTACCCCAAAGTTCCACCAAAAAAAGGCTTTACGGAAAAACCGTAAAGCCTTTTTTTTTATGGCGCGCTTGGAGAGATTCGAACTCCCGACCTACGGATTCGTAGTCCGTTGCTCTATCCAGCTGAGCTACAAGCGCAAACTGTTACTTACCGGCAGGAATGTAGCCGACAAGTGTAATGTCATATTTGGGATGCTGAAAGGCATGGGGGCTCTTGAGTAGAGCAAAGAGCCAGTTTTTATAGATTTCTTTTCCCTTTTCCGTAATCAATACCTGAGCTGCAGGGTTTTTTGGTTTGTCAGATTTGGAAGTTCTTACGTTCCCATCCATGGTGAAATCTGGAAGGAAGTTTTTAACAGTAATTACAAGATCCGAATTAGGTACGGGAAAGGTCGTGCCTATTTCTACATCATATTCGGTGATTTTACCAGAGGATTTGTCAGCCACAGCGATCTTGACAGCTTTCCACTCGCCTTTTACCGACTCAGGTATGACAACAACCGGTTCAGCCTTTTGCTCCATCATCCCATGGGGCGGCATTCCCTCAGCAGGCGCCTTCTCTTCTTTTTTCTTGCAACCGCCAACAGCAACTGTTGCTATAACCAGTAGTGCCAAAATCTTGGAAAGCTGTTTCATTCAATCCTCCGCTTTAGATCGGCCGCAGTCGGACAGGGTTGTTATGGCGGAGAGAGAGGGATTCGAACCCTCGATACCGGTTTCCCAGTATACTCGCTTAGCAGGCGAGCGCCTTCGGCCGACTCGGCCATCTCTCCTGAAATCTCAGTGCACAATCCTAGGTTCAAAGCGTAAAGCCGATTTTGAATAAAAAATCGTAATCTTGGAACTTTGAGCCTTATAGTATGGCGGAGGGAGTAGGATTTGAACCCACGGAACTTTCGTTCAAAGGTTTTCAAGACCGGCGCCTTAAGCCACTCGGCCATCCCTCCGAAATTCTAGCCGATCTTTTCCTTCCCACCCATGTAGGGACGGAGCACTTCGGGAATAACTACCGTTCCGTCTGCCTGCTGAAAATTTTCCAGGATGGCTACGACAGTTCTGCCGACTGCAAGCCCTGAACCATTCAGCGTGTGCAGAAATTCGGGTTTGCTTTTTTCGTTTTCCCTGAAACGAATAGCTGCCCTGCGGGCCTGGAAATCCTCAAAATTACTACAGGAAGAAATTTCCCGGTAGGTGTTTTGGGAGGGCAACCAAACTTCAATATCAAAAGTCTTTGCCGCGGAAAAACCCAGATCTGCGGTACAGAGCTCAATTACACGGTAGGGCAGATTCAGTAGTTGAAGGACGCTTTCCGCATCTTTCAGCAGGAGTTCCAGTTCCCGGTAAGACTCCTCGGGTCGAGTAAACTTGACCAATTCTACTTTGTTGAACTGGTGTTGTCTGATGTATCCTCGAGTGTCCTTGCCATATGATCCGGCTTCTTTTCTGAAGCAGGGTGTGTATGCTGTGTAATAGATCGGCAGGTCGGAAGCTTTTAGGATCTCGCCGCGATGGATGTTGGTTACCGGTACTTCAGCAGTTGGAATCAGGAAATAATCAAGGCCGTTCAGGCCGAAAAGGTCATCCTCAAATTTTGGCAATTGACCGGTTCCGGTCATGCTTTCCCTGTTTACCATAAAGGGTGGAAGCATTTCAAGATAATTGTGCTTGCCGGTATGAAGATCAAGCATGAAATTGATGAGGGCACGTTCCAGTTGGGCTCCAGCACCTTTGCATAAGGTGAATCGGGCACCCGTAAGCTTTGCACCTCGTTCGAAATCAAGAATGTCGAGGCTTTCTCCGATTTCCCAGTGCGGCTTGGGCTCGAAGGCGAGCAGGGGGATCTCTCCCCATTTTCTGATTTCGACGTTATCAGCTTCGGAAGTTCCGGCCGGAGTGGTTGCGTGGGGGAGGTTGGGAGTTGTCAGCATGATTTGCAGCAACTCGTCCTCAATGTCCCGAAGTTCATCGTCCAGCACCTTGATTCGCTGGGATACCTCTCGCATTTCCGCCATCTGGTCCTGAACCTGGCTCTTGTCCTTGACCCGGCTGATCTCTCCCGAGACTTTGTTCCGAAGTGCTTTCAAGCCTTCGCTTTCCTGGAGAATCTCGCGTCGACGGCTGTCACAATGTTTGAAGCCGGCAAGGTTCACGGCTCCACCACGTGTTGAGAGTCGAGTTTCTGCTTCTTCCAGATTTTCTCTGAGATATTTGACATCGAGCATGGGAAAGACCTTTACTTTTGCTGAAACAAAGCTATATTTTTTAGCACTTGAACCGAAAATAGTCAATCTCTTTTTCAGTAAATCGCGCCTTGTTACAAATCGGAGTAAAATTTTGATGTTTTTTCGCACCACCTTGCTATTTAGCCTCGCTGTGCTCTTTGCTTCAGCCTTGCCCGCCGAAGCGGGTAAGGTAGTTCTTATGCTGGTCGGTGACATAATGCTTGCCGGCAGTGCTTCCTCGACGTTGTCTCGTGAAGGTTATGAATACCCTTTTGCCGCAACCTCCAACATTCTTCGCGGTTCCGACATAGCAGTCGGAAACCTTGAGACCCCCATAGCGCGTACGGGGCTGGAGTTCATCGAAAAGAAATATCGCTTCAAGGCCGATCCGAAAGCGGCTTCGGCGATCCGCAAGACCGGGTTTTCGGTGCTGACTTTGGCGAATAATCACATCATGGACTTTGGTGCTCAAGGTTTGGCTGAAACCCTTCAAAATTTGAAAAAGGAAAATATTCACCATACAGGTGCCGGGAGAAATCTGGCTGAGGCGCGCACACCGGCACTGGTTGAAAAAAATGGGCAGAAAATAGCATTTCTGGCCTATTCTCTTACCTATCCGGTCATATTTTATGCTGGACTCAATCAGCCAGGTGCGGCTCCGGGCTATCCACGTTATTTTCTGGAAGACATCAAGAAGGTGAAGGCCTGTGCCGATTATGTGGTGGTTTCCTTTCACTGGGGGGCTGAAAATGCACCCTTTCCAAAATCATATCAAATGGCAGTCGCCCACATGGCCATCGAAGCCGGTGCTGATGTGGTGGTCGGGCACCATCCCCATGTGCTGCAAGGAATCGAACGCTATAAAGGCGGGCTTATTCTTTATAGTCTCGGTAACTTTGCCTTTGGAAGCATGAGCCGGAATGTCGATGCCAGCGTGATCGCCAAAATCGTCCTTGACCGTGGAGTTCGGGAAGTCGAGCTTTTCCCTTTGAACGTTATGAATACTGAGGTGCGATATCAACCAGCCCTGCTGAAAGGATCGCGGGGGAAGCGGGTGATCTCCCATTTACGGGATCTTTCCCGTCGGTGGGATACGGAGATCGTTACAAAAGGAATGCGGTATTTTGTAGCGGAAGAGCCCCGCGAAACGGCTACAGCCTGGCGGTAAGGTTACGTTTCAGGAATGGGGCGTCTGAGGTGATTTGTGCATCGTTTGTTTGTTGCGATCGACCTGCCTGAAGAAATAAAGGCGGCAGTCCTCTCCCTTCAATGCCCAATTCGAGGAGCGAAATGGGTAACGGAGGAGCAGCTCCATTTGACGCTTCGCTTTATCGGTGATGCGGATGACGACCTGTTAAACGAAATTGCCACTAGTTTGTCTGGGGTTATGGCCGGGCCTTTTTCGCTGGTGCTGATGGGGGTGGGGTACTTCCCTCCGAAGAGAAATCCTAAAGTCCTCTGGGTGGGGGTTGGCAGAAGTGACGCACTGCTCAATCTGCAGAACGATATTGAAAAAGTTCTTCTCAGGAACGGGCTGGAGCCGGAAACACGGCCCTTTTCTCCGCACATCACCCTTGCTCGCCTGAAGGAAACGCTCCCTGCCCAACTCACGCCCTTTCTGCAGAAGAATAACCGGTTTGCCACTCCCTTTTTTTCTGTAACCGGGTTTACCCTCTATTCCAGCAGGCTGGCCGCGCAGGGAGCCATTCACCGTCAAGAGGCATTCTTTCCCCTGCTCGGATAGAAGGCCGTAAAGGTGATGTTGACAGAAGTTACGTCGTTTTTAGACGGCTTGAGTGAGGAGCTAATTAACCGCTTGATTTTTTTTCTCCGTTGTTTATAGTCAATAAAAACGTTTTGATATCAATTTGAGATCAGACCAGAAAGAATATGAAGGAGATTTTCTATGGCTAGTGAAAAGGTACTTGTCCTTGATGACAGCAATTTTGAAGCTGAAGTAATTCAATCGGCTGTTCCCGTGCTCGTGGACTTCTGGGCATCGTGGTGTGCTCCCTGCAAAGCGATTGCTCCTCTTGTTGATGCTCTCGCAAGCGAGTATGAGGGAAAGGTGAAAGTTGGCAAGGTAAACGTGGATGAAAGTCCTGCCACTCCCGCGAAATATGGAATCCGGGGAATTCCTACCCTGATTCTGTTCAAGGATGGCAAGATGATCGATCAGGTTGTTGGTGCGGTGCCGAAATCTCAATTGGAGGCGCTGATAAAGAAAGCCCTCTAGAGAGTGAAGGGACTTTTTGAGCCCTCAGGAAAGTTTTTATGGTTTTTTCGCGCATGAAAAAGGTTCTTTCTCTCGTGCTTTTCGTAGCGGCTCTGGCGCTTCCTTCTTTATCTCAGGCCATTCCGCAAAAGGGGCGCCCGGCTCCGGCCATTAAGGTTGTCACCACTTCAGGGCAGAAAGTTACCCTTGCAAACTACCGGGGCTATGTCCTGGTTTTGGAGTTTTTTGCCACATGGTGCGAAGGCTGCCGTGACTCCATTCCCCACTTGATCAGCCTCAACAAGACGTTCGGTAAGGAGGGTCTGCAAATCCTCGGTTTAAATCCAGGCGTGGGAGGGGATGATCTGCAAAAGGTCCGGGAATTTATCCGGGAGGAGCATATCAATTATCCCGTTGCATTCGCGGAAGACGATATGCTGATCGACTATGCGGTTCAGCCGATCCCGGCAATTTTCATTATTGACAAGAAGGGCATACTTGTTGAGAAGTATGTGGGTTTTAATCCCGTCATCCAGGAATCAATGGAAAAAACAATTAAGACTTTGCTGGCTCAGTAGCAGGGTCATTGTCTGTTTGCAGGGAAAAAGCGGCGTATATGCGCCGCTTTTTTATTTTCGGTGCAGATGTTCTCTGATGGTTGTGGCCATTTTGTCGCTGATGCCCGGCATCTCCGCCAAATCCTTTATGCTCGCCTTTTGCATTCCTTTCAGGCTGCCGAAATGCAGCAGCAGCTTTTTCCACCTTTTTGCGCCAATTCCCGGAATCCTGGTGGAAGATGAGCGAATGGTCTCCCGTGATCGCACTTTTTTGTGATACTCAACAGCGAAGCGATGGGCCTCGTCCCGGATTCTGGCAAGAAGCAGCAAAGGTGCGGAGTTCTGTCGCATAACCACGGGATTCTTTCTTCCCGGCAGGAAAACGCGTTCGTTGCTTCTTTGGATATCTGAGCTTCCGGATTCGCTTTCAACCCTGCTTTTGGCCAGGGAGGCTGCGTCGGGAGCCGTGATGCCCAGATCTTTGAGCACTCGTACCAGAACATTTAATTGCCCCGGGCCGCCATCGACGAAGATCAGATCCGGGGGGGTGTCTTCAGTTCGAAAGTCGGCAAATCGGCGCGAAAGCACCTCGTGCATCATCCCGTAGTCATCCGTCTGGGTAACGCCTTTGATCCGGTAGCGGCGGTAGTCTTTCTTGCACGCAGCTCCGTCTTGAAAGACCACCCTGCTCCCGACTGCATGCTTCCCCTGGAAATTGGAGATGTCATAGCACTCAATGCGTCGGGGAAGGTTTGACAGGTGAAGCTGCTGCTGCAGTTCTCTGAGGGTGCTTTCAATCCCGTCCCGTTTTCGCTGGTTCTCATCAGTTGCCTTTTCCGCATTCTTGGCGGCAAGTTGGACGAGTTCCGCCTTGGTTCCGCGACGAGGAACCGTGATGGAAACCTTCTTGCCGCGTTTTTCCGACAGGAGTTCCTCCAGCGCCTGTGGTTCGTTGATGGAAATCGGCAGAAGTATTTCGGTGGGGATGTATTCATCCCGGCTATAATATTCATTCAGAAACGATGAGATCCCTTCCGCATCGTCCATCTCCCAGGAGAAAAAGAAGTTTCTGCCCCCGGTAAGGCTGCCTCCTCGGATGAAGAGCAGGGCAATCGCAAGATGCTGGCCGAAACGAAAGTGTCCCAGCACGTCGAAATCGCCCTTTTCCGTGACCATTTTCTGCTTTTCCACCGTTATCTCGATAGAGCGAATCAGGTCTCGGTAGTGGGCCGCTTGCTCGTACTTTTCTTGTCCGGCGGCGGCGCTCATTTTATTGGTAAGAGCTTTTATGAGATCACGGTTTTTCCCTTCCAGGAAAAGTGCGGCTCCTTCTGCGATGATTGCGTAGTCTTCCCGTGAAATCAGACCATGGCAGGGGGCGGAACATTGACGTAGTTGATAGAAAAGGCAGGGGCGACCTCGCCGTTGGCATGTTTCCATCGGGTAGTGGCGCAACGGGAAGAGCCGATACAGCTGCTTTAAGACGTCTCGGGCGGCAGAGGCCGAGGAGTAGGGGCCGAAGTAGCGGGCGCCATCCCTTGTTACTTTGCGGATTATGGTAAGTCGCGGGAACTCTTCAGTCGGGTCAAGGCGCAGCGAAAAATAGGTTTTGTCGTCGCGAAGGTTGATGTTGTATCTGGGACGATGCTTCTTGATGAGGGTGTTCTCCAGAATCAGGGCTTCTTTTTCGGTATCGGTTACGAGGTAAGCGATATCAGCCACCCGGGCCATGAGAAACTTGATCTGGTAGCGGGAGTCCCGTGACGGGCCAAAATAGGCGCGAATTCGAGCCCGCAAGTTTTTTGCCTTGCCCACATAAAGGACTCGCCCCTCGGCGCTTTGCATGATATACACACCAGGGGAGGTTGGGAATGTTTCGATCTTTTCAACCTTCATGGGGAACCATTATACTCGTGAAGATTTTTCCTGCCAAGTGGGAAGCAGCCGTTCAGGGAGTTGTCATCGATAGGCTGCCGCTGAACCCTGGCGGCCTTCCTGGTCGGAAAAGGAGCTTTCTGTTTGTCTGCAGTCAGAAGATTGCACCCTGCCAAGGTATTTGCGATGAGGAAGATGCTCTTGTCCAGCCTGAAATGCAATTTGTACAAGGTGCTAGTTAGCTATTTATAATTTTATGAAAAAGCTCAAGCAATGCGCTTCTGTTGCCGAAAAAACACAAGAAAAGTTGTAGTAACGTGCTCGATTTTTACAGGAAAGTACGATACTATTCTTAACATCGAACTATTCTCATGAGGAGAGGGGCTATGGGAGAATCTCACGTGGAAGATTTATTTGCCAAGGGGGTGCATGCACTTGAGAATGACCATATTTATCTGGCGCTTTCATGCTTCGAACAAGCAGCTTCCCTTGAAAGAACGCCTCTCAGCTGTTCCTATCTTGCCTACTGTCTGGCAAAGGTCAGATCCCAGTATCCCGATGCAATTTCTCTCTGCAAGGAGGCTTTGGCGGAAGAGCCCGGCAACTCCTTGCATTACCTCCATTTAGGCCGCATTTATGTGATGGCGGGGCAGAGAAATAAAGCACTGTCCATTCTGCGTCAGGGATTGAAGTGCGAGGACAACTCTGCTTTGTTGCGTGAGCTCACCCTTCTTGGTGAACGGAAGTATCCGGTTTTTCGGGGCCTTGCACGGAGCCATCCCCTGAATAAATTTCTTGGCATTGTCTTGAACAAGCTGGGGATCAGATAAGCTGCTCGGGTCGATTCAGTTGGACGACCATGCTGTTGTGAGCGAATGAGCATGGTGGGTTGGTCTGTCCGGAAGAGATAAGGTTTTGGCATGCAGACAAACGAATGTGAGGCCATTGTGCTTGCCGCTCTGGATTATGGAGAGTCTGACCGGATTGTCACTCTTTTTACCCCTGAGCACGGCAAGGTCCGTGCAATTGCGCGTCACGGCAAAAAGAGTGTCAAACGGTTCAGCGGTGCCCTGGAAATATTTGCCCGATTGCGCCTTCACCTGGTTCTGAAAGAAGGTCTTTCCCTTCTCCGAACTGCTGACATTGTTACTATTTTCCCCCATATTCGCCAAGACCTCCTGAAGATCGGCTATGCCGGCTATGCCTGTGAGGTTGTTGACCGATTCCTTCCCGAGGCCATGTACAGTCCGAGGCTTTTTCGCCTGCTTCTTTCGTATTTAGAGCAGCTCGACACCTTTCCCTCCAGCGCAGATGACCGCCGCTTCTTTGAGTTGAACCTCCTCAACATTCTAGGCTACCGCCTTTCTCTCGAGCAGTGTTGCCGGTGCGGAACCGAAATAGATGCACTGTCGGGTTCTGTCCAGTACGCTGCGGCAGGAGAGGTTTTCTGCGGAGACTGCGGCAGCGGTGGCTATTTGCTGAGTTCTGCCACCCGAACCCTCCTGCAAAAGGCCCTGATGACTGGCCGTTTCGGAGTGGTCCGCTTTCCCGACGCCTCCTTGCTCGAAAGTGGCGCCGTCCTTGATGCCTCGATTGCTTCACATCTGACTCGTCCCCTCCATTCTCTGCAGTTTTTGCAGCAGGTACTTGGAGTTTAGCATGAGCGATAAAAGCCAATAATCCTTGACACGAAAGGGAGTTACGAGTATTCTAGCGAGTCTTCAACGTTTTGGTGATGCTGAAACTTTGTGTACTGCAATAAATAAATCCCCTTTGAAATTACTATGTATTTAAGAAGTGCCGGAGGAACCGTTTTGACCTTTCAAGACCTGATTCTTTCCCTGCAGGGCTATTGGGCAGGGCAGGGATGCATCATTCAGCAGCCCTATGATGTGGAAAAAGGGGCAGGAACATTCAATCCTGCTACCTTTCTGCGTGTTCTCGGGCCGGAACCCTGGAATGTCGCCTATGTGGAGCCTTCGCGCCGTCCAACGGACGGTCGCTACGGAGAAAACCCGAACCGGCTTCAGCACTACTACCAGTTTCAGGTCATCATGAAACCTTCGCCATTGAATATTCTTGACCTGTATATCGATTCGCTCAAGGCTTTTGGTATCAACCCCAATCAGCATGATATCCGCTTTGTGGAAGACGACTGGGAGTCTCCGACTCTGGGTGCCTGGGGGCTTGGTTGGGAAGTATGGCTGGACGGGATGGAAATCACCCAGTTTACCTACTTCCAGCAGGCGGGTGGAATAGACCTTAAACCGGTCTCCTCCGAAATTACCTACGGCTGTGAACGTATTGCCATGTACCTGCAAGGGGTGGACAACGTCTATGACCTGGAGTGGGTAAAGGGGATCAAGTACGGCGATATTCACCATCAGTCTGAGGTTGAGTTTTCTCGCTACAATTTCGAAGAGGCTGACATCGACATGTTGCTCAGTCTGTTTACCATGTATGAAAAGGAATGTGTCCGCCTGGTTGCAGGCGGGCTGGTGCTTCCCGCCTATGACTATGTCATGAAGTGTTCCCACGCTTTTAACCTGCTGGATGCCCGAGGTGCCATATCCGTTACCGAGCGTGCTTCCTATATCGGCAGGGTTCGAAATGTATCCCGTCTCTGCGCCGAAGGGTATCTGGCGCTTCGTGAGAAACTTGGCTTCCCGCTGTTGAAAGGGGGGCAATAACATGGCGCAAGAACTGTTTCTGGAAATTGGCACGGAAGAGATTCCTGCTGCCTTTCTGCCCAAGGCCATGGCTGATCTGGAAAGCCTGGTCCGGAAGGAATTCGAGTCTGCCCGCCTTGACTTCGGTGAGGTGCGCACCCTGGCCACGCCACGTCGTATCGCCCTTTTGGTGGAGGGCCTTGATGAAAGGCAGCCCGATGCAGAGGTAACTGCATTGGGACCGGCTCGAAAAGTCGCGTTTGATGCTGGCGGCAAGCCAACCAAGGCTGCGGAGGGTTTTGCCCGGGGTCAAGGTGTTGATGTCGCGGACCTCTCGGTAGCATCGACCGAAAAGGGTGACTATATTTCGGTCACGAAAAGGATTGTTGGCCGTCCTACCGTGGAACTCCTGGTGGAAATTCTCCCCCGGGTCATTGGCGCCATTCCATTCCGTAAGTCAATGCGCTGGGCAGATCTGGATGTGCGTTTTGCCCGGCCGATGCATTGGATAGTTGCCCTTTTCGACGGAGTGGTGGTCCCCTTTTCCTTTGGCCCGCTAAAGAGCGGCAGTGCCTCCCGGGGACATCGCTTTATGGCAAATACGGTTTTTCCGGTTCGCGACTTTGCCCATTACCTTGAGGAATGCGAGCGCCATTTTGTCGTCCCCGACCCAGAAAAACGCAAGGAGATCATCCGTCGCGAAGTCGAACAGGCGGCCCGCGCCATGGGTGGCCGAGTACTGCCCGACGAGGCGCTTCTTGATCAGGTAACCTTCCTCGTTGAATACCCGAGTGTGGTTTGCGGTACTTTTGAGAAAGATTTTCTCCAGGTACCGAAAGAGGTTCTCATAACCTCGATGCGGGAACATCAGCGCTATTTCTCTCTGGTTGATGAAGGGGGGCAGCTTCTCCCGCACTTCATCACCGTTAACAACACCCTGGCGGAAGATCCGGCTGTAGTAACCCGTGGCAACGAGAGAGTGCTGCGGGCACGCCTTTCCGATGCGCGCTTCTTCTTCGAAGAGGATAAGAAGACCCCCTTGGAAGAGAGAGTCGACAGCCTGAAAGGGGTTGTGTATCAGGCCAAGCTTGGCACTTCCTACGAAAAAATGGAACGTTTCCGTACGATCGCGGAAAAACTTGCAGCGCTTGCAGCTCCGGAATTGACTGGTAAGGTATCCCGGGCTGCTTACCTCTGCAAGGCCGATCTAGTTACCGCCATGGTAGGCGAGTTTCCCGAACTCCAGGGTGTCATGGGGCGAGAATATGCTCTCCTCGCCGGAGAAGCTCCGGATGTGGCACAAGCAATTCACGAACACTATCTTCCTGTGCAGGCAGGGGGGGCGCTTCCTGCAACCGATATCGGGGCAATCGTTTCGATAGCTGATAAGATCGACACGATCTGCGGATGCTTCGGTGTGGGGCTCATTCCTACGGGAACCGCCGATCCCTATGCCTTGCGACGGTCTGCCATCGGCATTATCGCCATAATTCTGGATCGTGGCTATGAGCTGCTTCTTACCGAGCTGATTGATGGTTCACTGAAGCTGCTGCAGGAGAAGCTGACCCGTGATTTTGACACTGTCCATAACGAAGTGCTGGAATTTTTCCGAGGTCGCTATGTAAATATGATGGCGGGCCGCTATCCCGCTGATGTCGTTGATGCGGCAGTTGCGGTATCCTTTGATGATCTGAACGACACCACGGCACGGATAGAGGCGCTTGCGGAATTCAAGGAAAGACCTGATTTCGAGCCGTTAGCTGTGGCTTTCAAGAGGGTCTGCAATATTGTCAAGCAGGGCATCGATATCCCCGTGGATGATTCTCTCTTTCAGGTTGAAGCGGAGAGTGAGCTTTTCACTGTCTTTGAAGAAGTTTCAACGAGCGCCTATGAGAAGATTGCGGAGAAAAACTATCTGGCAGCACTTGCGGAAATAGCGGGACTGCGCGGCGCAGTGGATACGTTCTTTGAGCAGGTCATGGTAATGGCGGAAGATGAAAAGGTTAAGAACAACAGGCTTGCCCTGCTGACCGGGATAGGCCGTCTTTTCGGGGCCATCGCGGACTTTGCGCGCATATCTGCTTGAGGCGGATTTTTTATAGCGAGAAGCTGAAAACTACAAATACACTTATTGGAAATGTATAGAGGAGGATTGGTATGGCGGCGAAATATGTCTACTTCTTCGGGAACGGCTCGGCTGATGGTGCGGCTGAGATGAAATCCCTGCTTGGCGGCAAGGGAGCCAACTTGGCAGAGATGACGAGCATCGGGCTTCCCGTTCCGCCGGGTTTTACCATAACGACTGAGGTTTGCACAGAGTTCTACAAAAATAACAATACCTATCCTCCCAGCCTGAAGGGTGAAGTCGATGCCAACATCCGCAAGGTGGAGGAACTCCTCGGCAAGGAATTCGGCAGCCATGACAATCCTCTCCTTCTATCGGTTCGTTCCGGGGCCCGCGCTTCGATGCCCGGGATGATGGATACGGTCCTGAATCTCGGCCTGAACGACATTACCGTACAAGGAATTATCAAGCAGAGCGGTGATGAGCGCTTCGCCTATGATGCCTACCGTCGCTTTGTCCAGATGTATTCCAATGTTGTTATGGGAATGAATGGTGCCGTGCTCGAGGAACTCCTGGAACAGAAAAAAGAAGAGAAGGGTGTCCATCTTGATACGGATCTTCTTGCTGATGACTGGAAAGACCTGGTTGGAAAATACAAGTCTAAAATCAAGGAAGTTCTTGGATGCGATTTCCCCGACGACCCCCAGGAACAGATTTGGGGCGCTGTGAGTGCGGTATTCGGATCCTGGATGAACCAGAGGGCTATCACCTATCGCAAACTGCACAACATTCCTGCTGACTGGGGAACCGCGGTGAATATTCAGGCAATGGTTTTCGGCAATATGGGAAATGATTGCGCAACCGGCGTCGCGTTCACCCGTGACCCTTCAACCGGTGAGAATTACTTCTATGGCGAGTATCTGGAAAACGCTCAGGGAGAGGATGTTGTTGCCGGTATTCGTACCCCGCAGCCAATCAACCGTGCCAAACATAAGCCCGGCGATCTCCCCTCAATGGAGGAGGTGCTTCCCGAGTGTTACCAGCAGTTGGTAAAAATCCGGGATATTCTGGAGAAGCATTACAAGGACATGCAGGATATTGAGTTTACCATTGAAAAAGGCAAGCTCTTCATGCTCCAGACCCGTAACGGCAAGCGAACATCACTGGCCTCCATTAAAATTGCTGTTGACATGGTGAAGGAAGGGCTGATTGATGAAAAGACCGCTGTGTTGAGAGTTTCCCCGGATCAGCTTGATAAGCTCCTTCATCCCTCTCTCGACCCGAAAGCCCCGCGCTCGGTTATTGCGAAGGGCCTTCCTGCTTCCCCAGGTGCTGCCAGCGGCAGTGTCGTCTTTACGGCCGACGAGGCCGAAGCAGCTGCAAAGCTCGGTCTCAAGGTAATCCTTGTCAGGGTGGAGACCAGTCCGGAAGACATTCACGGCATGAACGCTGCCCAGGGAATTCTAACCGCCCGCGGCGGTATGACGTCCCACGCGGCGGTTGTTGCCCGCGGCATGGGCAAGTGTTGCGTTGCGGGGTGTGGCGAGATCACGGTAGATTACGTTGCAAATGAGTTTTCTGTTAATGGCACGACAGTGAGCAAGGGTGATACCATTACCCTTGATGGCAGTACCGGCGAAGTAATGCTGGGTCAAGTGTCAACCGTCCCACCACAGCTGACGGATGATTTTAGAACAATTATGGAATGGGTGGATACCTATCGCAGACTTGGCGTGCGAGCAAATGCCGATACCCCGAAGGATGCCCGCACGGCGCGCGAATTCGGCGCTGAAGGTATTGGTCTTACCCGTACCGAGCATATGTTTTTTGAGGCGGATCGTATCGCAGCTGTTCGTGAGATGATCCTGGCAGACGACGTAGAGGGAAGGAAGAAGGCTCTTGCAAAAATTCTTCCCATGCAGAAAGGTGACTTCATTGGAATTTTCCGTGAAATGAAGGGACTTCCGGTTACTATCCGACTTCTTGACCCGCCTCTCCATGAATTCCTGCCCCAAGAGGAAAAGGATATCGAAGCCCTTTCCCAGACCATGGGGGTAAGTGTCGAAAAGCTGAAGCACAAGGTTGAGTATCTCCATGAATTCAATCCGATGCTGGGACACCGGGGTTGCCGCCTTGGCGTAACTTTCCCGGAAATCTATGACATGCAGGTCCAGGCAATTATGGAAGCTGCCTGTGAACTGAATAAAGACGAAGGCTTTACCATTGTTCCGGAAATCATGATCCCGCTGGTTGCCGTTCTGCAAGAGTTGGCCAGCCTCAAGGCTAATGCTGTACGAATTTGCGACGAGGTCATGGAGCAGTATGGTGTGCAGGTGAAGTACTATATCGGCACCATGATCGAATTGCCTCGCGCGGCGCTTGTTGCGGACGAAATCGCGCGCGAAGCGGAATTCTTTTCATTCGGCACCAATGATCTTACTCAGACAACCTTCGGACTGTCCCGCGATGACGCTGGGAAATTCCTTCCGTTCTACGTGGAACAGGGAATACTCCAGGAAGACCCGTTCGTCTCCATCGACCAGAACGGTGTCGGCCAGTTGGTGAAAATCGGTTGCGAAAAGGGTCGCGCAACGCGCAAAGACCTGAAGATAGGCATCTGCGGCGAGCATGGCGGCGACCCCGCATCGGTGATCTTCTGCCACAAGGTTGGGCTTGATTATGTCTCCTGCTCTCCTTTCCGGGTGCCTATTGCTCGTCTTGCCGCTGCCCACGCTGCTCTTCAGGAAGAACAGGGAGCTGATCAGACGGATCGTACTGCCTGATCGGGGGAACAAAAACGTTTTTTTGCCGTGTTTTTTTGGGACCCTGTCGACAGGTGGTACATAGGTAGGGCTACATGATAAGCAGCAGTTTGTCAGCGTGGGCCGAGACTGGAACACTGTACGCAAACAACAGGAGGCACGGACATGGTTAAGGGTGTGGTGAAGTGGTTCAATGAAAACAAGGGGTTCGGTTTTATTGAGCAGGAAAATGGTGAAGACGTTTTTGTGCACTATTCATCCATTCAGGGAGATGGCTTCAAGGTCCTCGCAGATGGACAGGCAGTGACCTTTGATGTCGTTAAGGGCGCCAAGGGACCCCAGGCGACTAATGTGGAAAGATGTTTGTAAGCTTTGACTGCCGTAATGAAAAGCCCCGGAATGTGCGGGGCTTTTTCAATTGGTGCTGGTTTGTGAAGAGGAAAGGCTATGGCCAAAGACAAGGTTCCCGTAACTCCCGCAGTGCGCGTCCTTCGGACAGAGAAAGTCGCTTTCACGCCCCATCTCTATGCCTACGAAGACAAGGGTGGTACTGCCGTATGTGCCAAGGAACTGGGTTTTCCTGAACATTCCATTATCAAAACCCTGGTTATGGAAGACGACCAGGGAAACCCTCTCATCATCCTCATGCATGGTGACCGACAGGTTTCCACCCGGGAACTGGCCCGCATTCTCGAAGTGAAGAGTGTCCTGCCCTGTTCTGCTGAAAAGGCTTCCCGCTTGACCGGTTATCTGGTGGGCGGAACTTCACCTTTTGGCACCAAACGAGTTCTGCCGGTTTACCTGGAAGCAACAATCCTCGACCTTCCCCAGATGTATATCAATGGAGGTAAACGGGGCTTCCTCGTCGGTATTTCCCCGCGCGACGCCGAGCGAATTCTCAAGCCTGTTCTCGTTCATGTCGCAACGCAAGTAGACTGAAGATCTTCGTTAAGATCTCGCATTTGCTTCCCTCTGAATAAATAGTTTTTGGTAATGTTCTGTTAGCCCCCCCCCGTTTGCCCCTCTCATTATGTTTCTCCCCTTTTCAACCTACGTGCAAACCTATTTTCTCCACCCTGATTTCATCGCTTGATACCAGCAACTGCCTGATACCGTTTTAAATAATCAAAAAGTGCCCTCTGTACGAGTTCTCGCATAATCACGCTGTTACTGCCGGAATGAACCGCCGGACTGCTTTTGCAAGGTAATAATGCGTAACCGGTCTTTTTATATGGATACTTTGATATATCGGTTGACAAGAATGATTCGTAAATGTTAATAAATCTAGCGCAAATTAAAAATATTTTTATTAAAATTAAATAAAAAAGTATGTGACTGGTACTTTGGCCAAGTAATACCAATCATTTAGACAAAGGGTAGGGTCTGAAAATGACGAAGAACATTCTGTTAGTGTCTATTTTTGCCGTATCAATCGCTTCCTGCACACATCCTCTGGGCAACAGTCAGTCGAAATGGGAGTATGAAAAAAGTGCAATTGATCTCTGTATTCAAAGTGACCCGCGTTTGAATCTTTTGCAGGGAAAGGCCCATTCTCTGATGGTCTGTATCTACCACTTGCGTGATTTGAATGGATTTAATCAGCTGATGGATGAGAACGATGGTTTGTCAAAATTATTGGAATGCGGGCGTTTCGACACTGGGGTTACCTACGCTAAACGCATTGTGGTTCAGCCGAATCAGACGACGAAAGAGACCATGGATCGCACCGAAGGGGCCAAATACGTCGGCATTGTCGCAGGGTATTACGATCTTGAAAAGAGCAACGCTGTTCGTTCATTTCAGATACCGCTTTCATTTTTTAAAAACCCGAAAAGGCTGTCAATCGACTTGGCGTTGGGATCACAAGGGATCAAGGAGATCAAAGAAAAATGATGAAAGCCGAGAGACCTCTTTTCTGGCACCAGGGAATTTACCTGCAGCCGCAGCATTTCCAGCTTTTCGACCGGTCTTGTCAGGGGCTCTTTTCGCCCTATCAGAGGTACCTGTCCCCGGATTTCTGGGGTTTGGGTGCTATGGACATAGTTGAGGGAGCGCTGGGAGTGAGAACGTTCGACATTAAAAAAGGTGACTTCCTGTTTCCTGACGGAACAAATGTATCCCTCCCTGGCAATGGTTTGATCGCTGCCCGCGCCTTTGATGAAGCCTGGGTGAAAGACGGTAAACAATTTTCTGTTTTTCTTGGTCTCAAAAATTGGGTCGATGACGGGGAAAACGTCACCGTTCTCCCGATGCTGGAAAATATAGAGTCAGTGAATACCCGGTTCGTCAGCACCACAGAGATGGAGGTGATTGAGGACCTGCACACGGATGGGCCTGATGGCCAAGTAAAAAGGCTTCATTTTGTCTTGAAAATATTCTGGGAAACGGAAACGGACAAATTGGGAGATTATCAACTCATTCCAATCGCCCAACTCGAAAAATTTGGAGCGGAAATCAGGCTCTCCCACGATTTCATACCGCCATGCGTTTCCATTGCCGCTTCCGTGTCTCTCAGGAGGTTGGCTGATGAAATCAGGGACCAGGTTACTGCAAGAGCCTACCAGCTTGAAGAGCATAAAAGCAAACGCGGGGTGCAAACTGCTGAATTTGGCTCGAGAGACATGGTGTATTTTCTTGCGCTCAGGTCGATCAACCGCTACGTGCCGCTACTCTTCCATTTTACAAAGACAGAAAATGTTCACCCATGGCACCTGTACGGAGTATTGAGACAGCTGATCGGCGAGCTTACCACATTTTCAGAACGGGTGAGTGTGCTTGGCGAAGTGGAAGACGGTAAAAAATTAATCCCAGAATATGACCATTGCAACTTGTGGGGATGTTTCTTAGCCGCACAGGACCTGATTTCCCACCTTTTAGACGAAATCACTGCCGGCCCGGAATACGTGATTCGTCTTGCTCACGACGGAACGTATTACTCCGCTGATCTGAAACCTGCAATTTTTGAAGGGCGCAACCGCTTCTATCTTGCGGTTAAAACCGATGCGGATTCGAAGACTGTGCTCAAATCCCTGGAAGATATTGCCAAATTGAGCTCCCGGGAGCAGATGCACATGCTCGTTACCCAGGCGTTGCCCGGCATCGGCTTGGAATATCTGCAGGTTCCGCCGCAGGAACTTCCCCGTCGCGTAAATACGGTTTACTTCACGCTAGATCATCACGACGACCACTGGGCTGCGGTTGTGAAAAGTCGCTCCATCGCGCTTTACTGGCACAGTGCACCGGATGATATTGAAATCGAACTCATGGTAGTAGGGAGATAAAAGCCATGCATCTGAGCGACTGTTTTATAAAAATTCTTGCGTATATAACCTGTTTTCTCAAGTCGGTGGAGTCGCGGCAGCCCGACTATTCTCAGGTGAAGGATGATTTTCAACGCCTGATAAGAGAAAGCGAAGCGTTGTTCGCTCAAGGGAGTTTCTCCCGTGACGATTATGACCTTGCCCGCTTTGCGGTATGTGCGCTGGTGGATGAGGCCCTCCTAAAGTCAGCGTGGGTGCACAGAACATTATGGCTCAAAGACCAATTGCAGAGAAGCTACTACAACACCACCGATGCGGGAGAAGAGTTTTTTGATCGACTTGGTTCCATCGGCCTTCATCAAAGAGCTGTCCGTGAGGTTTATTACTTGTGCCTGGCCTTGGGTTTCACAGGGAAGTACTGTCATCCGGGAGATGAATACCAGTTGGAGCAGCTCAAGACCTCCAGTTTGAAACTCCTGCTGGGAAGTTCGGTTGGACTTCCGTCCCTGGAAAGGACCGACCTTTTCCCGGAAGCCCACCCCTCAGGGCCTGCCGAGGTGGGACAGAAAAGGTTGAGAAGCGGGTCACGACTTGTTTTCAACATCTCTCTGGCCGGTCCGGTGCTTCTCTTTTGCCTGCTGTACATGATTTACCGATTCACACTGGGCGGCGTCGGTGAAAACTTCCTGAGGACGGTGGGTAATTGAGATGAGAGAGGCCCTTCGAAAGATATCTAAGGTATGCCTGTGGATCGTGGCTGGCTTACTTCTCGTGCTCCTGGTTTTGGGGATTGAGTGTTATTTTGACTGGCCGTGGTGGGTTGCTTTCTTCCTCCTGCTCCTGCTGGCTGGTTTAGCTGTCGGTTTTGTTTTTCTCCGAAAGGTCTGGTTGAGGCGTCGAGAGAAAAATTTTGTACGTGAAATTAGTGAAGAGGATGCCGTGCGTCTCAAAAATCTTTCCTCAAGGGAGAACGGTGAGGTCAGGGAACTGCGGGTTCGATGGAAAAAGGCCGTTGAAACACTCCGGGGGTCGCATCTTAAAAAACTGGGTAATCCCCTCTATGTGCTCCCTTGGTACATGGTAATCGGTGAAAGTGGATCGGGGAAAACAACGTCTTTGAGTAGTGCCCGTCTTGCTTCTCCGTTTGAAGATCTTGGCAGAGTCCGGGGTGTCTCTGGAACAAAGCAGTGCGACTGGTGGTTCTTCGAACAGGCAGTAGTAATTGATACGGCAGGTCGTTACACAATACCGGTCAACGGAGAGCGTGACAGGGAAGAATGGCAGAAATTTCTCTCACTCCTGCTCAGATACCGGCGGAGAGAACCCCTTAACGGGCTGATCGTGACGGTGGCTGCCGACCGCCTGCTGGAAGCCCAACTGGAAGAGTTGGAGAAAGAGGGCCTGACGATACGTCGCCGTATCGACGAATTGATGAGAGCGCTGGGTGTAAGGTTTCCGGTCTATACCCTGGTAACGAAGTGCGACCTGATAAACGGCGTCAATCGATTCTGCGAAATTCTTCCGGAAAAGAGCCTGAACCAGCCAATGGGTATCATAAACCAGGATCTTTCGGCCGATGTTGATTCTTTTATGGAGCGTGCCGCCACGACGATCGACGAACGCTTGAGAAACCTTCGCCTGCACCTGCTTCACGAGCCACAGGCCAGAGTCGCCGATCCGGATCTGTTCCTTTTCCCGGAGGAGTTCGAAAGACTGCAGCAGGGACTAGCCGTCTTCATGACGAATGTCTTTCGTCAAAATCCCTACCAGGAAACACCGGTGCTACGTGGTTTGTTCTTTAGCAGTGGCCGGCAGGAGGGAACCCCCCACTCAGGTTTTTCCGAAACTGTGGGTGCCGCAAGAAAAGGCGAATGCCTTCCCGGAACCAGCAAGGGACTGTTCCTTCACGATTTCTTTGCTTCTGTCCTGCCGAGGGACCGTTCCCTTTTGGCACCTACCCGCCGGGCAATCGAATGGCGTGTTCTTACCGGCAACTTGGGGCTGACCTCTTGGATTATTGTCGGAGTGTCGCTCTGCGGACTGCTGAGCTTCTCTTTCGTAAAGAATATAAAGACTATCCGGGATATATCTCAGGAATTTTCTAAACCGGCGGCCTTGGGTGGCGAGACATTTTCCAATCTTGTTACCATGGACCGTTTTCGCCGTGAAATAGTGAGAGTCGAGGACCGGAACCGTCACTGGTGGATTCCCCGTTTCGGACTCAACGAAAGTATCAGGGTGGAGCGGGAACTGAAGAACAGATACTGCAGGCAGTTCCAAGAGTTCCTCCTCCGCCCTTTTGACAAGCAAATGGCGGGGACGATGACAACCATGTCCGCAGCCACTCCGGACGACATATACGGGCAATATGTTGTGCACGTGGTACGGCGAATAAATATCCTTAAGGCACGTCTGAAAGATTCCCCCATGGAAGGGCTTGCAGCAAAACCGCAACCTTCCTACGTCACGTTCATGAATACACCCGACCCTGGCATGACGCTGGAGGTGAAAAAGGTTTTCGGATCGCTCTATCTCTCAAATCTGTTCTGGCGAAGCGACTCAGGTGACACAACCCGGGAGATGGCAGATCTTCAATCGTGGTTGAAACAGCTTATCGTGGCAAAAGACGGAAATCTGCAGTGGCTGACGTCCTGGGTTGATGCTCAAAGCGGTCTTCCGGCAGTTACCCTGAAGGAGTTCTGGGGTGGAAGCCTGACTTTGCCAGAGGAAAGGTTTGTTCGCCCGACTTTCACCCGGAAGGGCAAAGCTGCCGTTGACGCTCTTATGGTAGAAATGCAAGCCGCCCTGCCGGACCAAGGGATTATCTCGGCTCAAAAGGCTGGTTTTGCCGGGTGGTATCGAAATGCAGCTTTTGAGTCGTGGCAGAGTTTTGTATCCAATTTCTCCAGAGGGATTGAGCGGTTGCAGGGAGCAAGAGAATGGCAACCGGTAGCCGCCCGAATGGCCGGCGATACTGGGCCGTATTTTGGCCTTCTCAACAGGGCAGCCTTTGAGTTGGAGCCGCTGGCAGCGGGAGGGCCCATGCCGAAGTGGGTGCAACAGGTATATCGCTACCAGGCTGCCAGGGCTCAGAAATTGGTTCTGAAGACGGGCTCTTTGGCTAAGGCCTCGGGTGGAGGAAACAAAATCGTCAACACCATAAGAAGAAACATCGGCAGGGAAGCTGGCGCTCAGGAGCTGAACACCCGCATGGCTGCCGGAAGCGCCTGCCAGGAATATCGGCGTTCCCTTGAGGCAATCACTCCGGCCACTGCATCGAGAAACCTGGCGTTTCAACTGGGTGCGCAAACATTCGGGGAAGACCAGGTCACCGGCAAATCCCATTTTTATGCTGCGTCAAACGCCATGGGGAATCTGAAGAGCAGCATGGCTGCGGGAGACTCCGACGAGATCTTTTGGCAGCTGTTGCATGGGCCGTTTGATTTTCTCTGGGCCTATGTTCGAAGAGAAAGCGCCTGCCAGCTTCAGGCTATGTGGGAAGAGCAGGTACTTGCCCCTACCCTGGGCATGTCTCCCCAGCAGGCCATGCCGGTACTTGTTGGTCCAGACGGACTTGCGTGGCGCTTCATGAAAGGTCCTGCGGCGCCATTCATAAAAGGCTCTATGTACGGCTATCGAGCCAAGGAAGCTTTGGGTGGAAGCGTAGCTTTGCAGAATTCGCTGTTTGCCTTTCTCGGCAAGGGGGCTCAGGCTCAGGCAGCGGTCATGTCAATGGGGCGATCCCAGCAGTTCAGTATCGGCGTCAAAGGACTTCCAACGGATACCAATGCCGAAGCTGCCATAAAACCACACAGTGCACGACTGGAACTCCAGTGCAGCGGCAACACTCAGACCCTTGTCAATAATAACTACCCGGTAAGTAAAACCTTTTACTGGTCGCCGGATACATGTGGTGATGTCGTCCTGCAGATCGAGGTGGGAGATGTGGTTCTTACCAGGCATTACATGGGACAGGAGGGATTTCCCAATTTTCTCAAGGATATGCGCGGGGGGCACCGGACCTTTCTTGACAAGGAATTCCCGGGAGAAAAGGGCGCGTTGGTTCGGATGGAAGTAAAATACATCACGGTGAATTACCGGTTTACCGGCAGCGCTGCGATCCTGAAGCAGACTGCAACATTGTCGGGACAGGCGCCAAGGAGTATAGCACAGTGCTGGACACACTAGATAGCGGACAAAACTGGCAGTGGGCCGCGTTCGGAAAGCATCCGGCGGCAAAGGACTATTTCCAGATTGGGGAAAGCACCCCGTTTTTGGAGGGGCTTTTTACCTGGATTGAAGATGGCTACCAGCTCCTTACAGCGAAGGAGACTGCCGCACCCGATTTCTGCTCTTGGCGCTTCTGTGTTAAGGCCGCGGGGAAGGAGTCACTGGTATGTGGGGTCGTTCGCGTGAGCAGTGACAGTTTTGGCCGCCCATATCCCTTGGTGATAACGGGGGTTGGCTCACTCAAGAACTGGCAGGACAATTGGGATCTCCTCCCCTTTGCCTGTGAAAAGACCTGGAGCCAAATCGAATACCTCGCTTCAAATCTCTTTCCCGATCTGAAGAAGTTGGAAGAAGAAATGCACACCATCAGACCTCCAATACAGGGATGGTCTGATCTGAAAGAGAAGAGGAAGGTTCTGAACGGAATAGGTTCGCCATCCGATCCGTACGCATCTTTTCTTGATTTGCGTGAATTGAAAAAAATCGCCGCTGCCAACGCGGATAAAGGTGAGACGTACGTGAGTCTGGACAGGGGGCATTGCAACGACAAGATCATGCGGGTCAGTCTCTGGCACTTGCTGTTCAAGGAATCCGTGACAGGCACTCCGAATGCCGTTTTCATGGGAGGAACGTTGGAGAAAGCCTATCTTGCCCTATTCAGGCGGCCCTTGAAATCGACAGATTTTACACAGCTTTGGTCGGTTTCATCCGCGGGTGTCGGAAAAAACATGATTGGAACGGAGTTTTCCATGGATATTTCCGAACTGGGCAGACATCCCATCAGCATTGACAAGCCTGCCGGGGTCGATATCCGTTATGACCCATCTTTTGATGAACTTCAGACGGAAGTGGACAAGCTTTCTTCTCCGGCTGCGGCAGGTTCAGTCAATTGGGAGAAGGTCTGCAGGTTCGCTTCGGAGATCCTGATGAACAGATCCAAGGACCTGGTGGCGGCTGGGTATCTGGCGGTTTCTCTCATTTACCGGCACCGTAGCGATGGTTTTGCAATGGGTCTCAATCTGTATCTGGACCTGCTCGAAAATTTCTGGGAAGACCTCTATCCGCCCAAACATCGTGCAAGGGGGCGGGGCAGGGCGATAGAATGGTGGGCAGAGAAGACCGAAACCGCCTTGAAGCAACAGAAGGATCTCTCGTTTCCTCCTGTTCAGCTTGCTTTGATCCGAAACAATCTGAGCCGTCTGGAAATCCTTTTGTCAGAGCGCCTTGAAAATGCCCCTTCCCTGGTTGGTATCCAGGAACTTCTCAACGGGTTTATGCCTGAGGTGGATGAAACACCCCGATCAGAATCGCGCTTGCCCCCCGTTTCGGATCCAGAGGCTGAAAACACTTCGGTTCAGGTCAGCAAAGAGGATGATTTCCCAGGTGAAGGCTATCCCAGTCGTGATTTAGTGAATAGCCACGAGGCCGAACACGCCTTGCAAGATGGAATGAATAAGGTCCGCGAGGCATCCTATTATCTTTGGCAACAGGATTTGGCGGTAGCAGTTGCCTATCGGATGACGAGAAAATCGGCCTGGTACACTGTGGAGGACCTCCCGCCGACTGTAAGCGGAAGAACCAGGATTCCTCCTCCAACCACCGTGGAAAAAAACCTTCTCTTCGAACTGAGAAACAAAGGAGATGCCGAGGCACTCCTCAAGGCCGCCGAGGCACGGCTTACCCAGTATATTTTCTGGCTGGATCTCAATCGTCTCTCCGCGGAGGCCCTCTTAAGGCTCGGGACACGATTTGAAAGGGCCCATCAGGCCGTGTGCCAGGAGACGGCATTCCTGTTGCTCCGCCTGCCAGGGTTGGAAGAGCTCTCTTTTTCCGACGGAACCCCTTTCGCAACTCCGGAAACCAGGCAGTGGCTGGAGAGTATTACCTGCCAGAGAGCTTCACTTGGCAAGACATCGCAGTCACTCCCCGATACACCCCTCGTGGAGATGGAAGAAGTTATTGGGAAAAGCATTGATGAAATACAGCTGTTGCTTCGCAAGGGAAAACTCATTGAAGCAATGGAGAATGTCCAGGAAAAACTTCGAGCATCTTCATCCCGGCGGGAAATACTGCTCTGGCGGTTGGCGCTTTCCAGGATGCTGGTGGACTTGGGGAAGCCGAAACTCGCCATTCCCCACATCGACCAGATTATGATGGATATGGACAAACATGGCTTGGAAGAGTATGAGCCCGCATTGGCCATGAGGGGTCTCAGGCTTGCCTGGTTCACGCTCGACGCTCAGTCAGAGCAAAAATACAAGGATCGAGCGACGGATGTGCTGCATCGGATAGGGCGGGTGGACATGCCGGAAATGGTGCGGCTGGCGAAGGAGTAGTTGTTACCATAAGCTGCACTGGTTTGTTGTGGGGATTTTCCAGCCTGAACCGGGATGGTGTTGGTGTGTCGCGGTAAAAGATGGGCTTGCAGCCGTTTTTACATCGTAAGGAAATACTGAAAAAAGGAGTGAAATGATGGCAAAGGAATTATCCTTGGCGCCGAAAGAAAGAGTGAACATCGTCTATCGCCCATCCCTGGGCGATGCAAAAGAAGAAGTCGAGCTCCCATTGAAGATGCTGGTGATGGGCGATTTTACCGGGAATCATGATGCACGCCCACTTGAGAAACGTGAGCCGGTAAATGTCGATAAGGACAATTTCAACGAGGTTCTCAAAGCACAGAAAATCGCCTTGAACTTCAGTGTTCCCAACCGGCTGGCTGGTGACAAAACCGATGAGTTGAATGTCAGCCTCCGGGCGGAGACGATGAAAGACTTCGGCCCCGAGGCGATCGTGGCACAGGTGCCGGAATTGCAACGGCTGCTGGAACTTCGTGAAGCTCTCAGGGCACTCAAGGGGCCTTTATCGAATGTTCCCGAATTCCGGAAAAAGATCCAGGAGCTCATCAAAGACGACAATGCCCGGCAGAGGCTGTTGGCCGAAATCGGCTTGGACAAGTAAGGGGGATCTATGAGCATGGAACAGGTGAATACTCCGGAAAATACTGAATCTGCAGCTGTGCAGGAATCTTTGCTGGAAGAGATTGTTCAGGCTACGCGCCTGAAACCGGTTGATGAAGCGTATTCCATCACCCGCAAGGGTGTGGAGGCTCTGATTGCCCAGCTCCTTGAACCGGGGCGTGAAGTTGTGAAGGTCTCCAAGGCAAGTTTGGACGATATGATTGCCGAGATTGATTGTAAGATGAGCCTGCAGCTTGATGAGATTCTTCATCACGGTGACTTCCAGAAGCTGGAGTCGGCCTGGCGCTCCCTTGACTTCCTCATTGACAGGGTTGATTTCCGGGAAAACATCAAGGTGGAAATTCTTCATGTGACAAAAGATGAGCTGTTGGAGGATTTCGAGGACGCCACCGAGGTGGTTCGGTCCGGGTTGTACAAAACAGTTTACACCAGTGAGTATGGACAGTTTGGTGGAAAGCCATACGCCTGTCTGATCGGAAATTATGAATTCAATGCCGGTCCTCAGGACATGCGGCTCCTGCAGCACACGGCGGCGGTTGCCGCCATGTCGCATACTCCCTTCTTTGCCGCCGTTGAGTCTGAATTTTTCGGTCAGGAAGATTATAATTCCTTGCCAAACCTCAAGGATATCAAGTCGATTCTTGAGGGGCCGCAATACATCAAGTGGCAATCGTTTCGTGAGACCGAGGATGCGCGTTATGTTGGCCTTACACTCCCCCGTTTCCTGTTGCGCCTCCCCTTCGGGCCGGAAACCCAGCCGGTGAAAAGCTTCAACTACCAGGAAAAAGTCTCTGCTAACCATGAATATTATTCCTGGGGCAATGCGGCCTTCGCCTTTGCCACCCGCATAACCGACAGCTTCGCCAAGTACCGCTGGTGCGCCAACATCATCGGACCGCAGGGCGGCGGAGCCGTGGAAGACCTGCCACTGCATCAATACGAGTCAATGGGTGCCATCCAGACCAAGATACCTACCGAGGTTCTGATTTCCGAACGGCGGGAGTTCGAACTTGCCGAGGAAGGGTTCATTGCCCTTACCATGCGGAAGGGCAGCGATAATGCCGCATTTTTCTCGGCCAATTCGGTGCAGAAGCCGAAATACTTCGGCATCGGCAAGGAGGGGAAGGAGGCCGAACTGAACTATAAACTGGGACTACAGCTGCCCTATATGTTCATCGTCAGCCGTCTCGCCCACTATCTGAAAGTCATCCAGCGGGAAAACATTGGTACCTGGAAGGAACGCGGCGACCTGGAACTTGAACTCAACAACTGGATCCGCCAGTACGTCTCCGACATGGATAACCCAATGCCCGGTGTTCGGAGCCGCCGGCCTTTACGTCAGGCCGAAATTGGTGTCGAGGAAGTGCCGGGCGAGCCGGGTTGGTACCGGGTTTCCCTGAAGGTCAGGCCTCATTTCAAGTATATGGGGGCGTATTTTACCCTGTCACTGGTCGGCAAGCTGGACAAGGAGGTTAGTGCCTGAGATTAACAGGAGCACGGCTTGCTGCGCCGTGCTCTTTTTAAAGCCATGTTGTCTAATGAAAATTAATTGGTTAATCAAATTAATTGGTTAATCCAATAGTTTTTACCAAGGGGGGATACCTATATTCCCTTCAATTAAACAAAGGAGGAGTTTTATTATGGCAATGCCAGCACACCTCACCCTTACGGGTGAAAAACAGGGAAAAATTGATGGTTCCTGCGAGATGCAGGGACGGGAGAAGACGATCCTTGTCTACGGGATGAATCATGACGTTACTATTCCCCGCAGTCCAACCGACGGTCTTGCCACCGGCAAGCGTGTTCACGGTCCGCTCACAATCACCAAGGAGTTTGATAATAGCTCGCCAAAGCTTTATCAGGCACTGTGCACCGGCGAACACCTGAAGGACGTAACCATCAAGTGGTACCGGATCACCAAGCAGGGAACCGAGGAGCATTACTTCACCCATAAATTGGAAGATGCCATCGTTGTCAGCATGAGCCCGTCCATGCCGGTAACCCTCTTGGCATCCAACGAACCGTACCGTCACATGGAAAATGTCTCGTTTACCTACAAGAAGATCAAGTGGACGTGGGAGCCGAATGGAATTGAGTCTGAAGATTCATGGGCTGTACCAAAATAAGACAAATATTTTCCTGATTACTACCCATGTCTAAAGTAATTGCCTTACATGGTGTCGGACCTTATCTAACTTTCAACTCAAAGGAGGCCATGTGAATGTCGCAGTTTTATAAATACTTCAAAGAGAATATGAAAGCGATGCACCTTTCCGCCCCAGAAGAGTTCTTTAGCACTCAGGAAAAGGCTCTTGGTGCAGCTTTATCAATTACTAAAGCAATTGATATGTTTGGCCCTAGAGTCACCGTTGGTGAGTTAATTGGGGCAGGAATATTGAGTGAAAAGCTCTACATAGCAGTGAATATGGGGGCTGCTTACTATTTGGGTGCAGTGATTGGGAGTATTGCTGTTGCAACAGGACGTTCGATTTCTGGTGGTGTAACTATTGCCGATGTGTTGTTTGTCGCCAACGAACATAACCTCAATAGACCTTGGCTACCAGATGCTATTGCTAGTGGCGGGTGGTAATACAATGAAAATTAAAGATTCTATTCTGCTTCTAACAACAGGCATTCTTTGCTCGATAGCTGCTTGGATATACTGGTCATCTACAGGCAGGTACGGCCTACGAATAATAATAATTGCATTAGTGATAGCTCAATTTGTTGACAACCTGAATCTAAGACGAAAACTAAAAAATGTCGAGAAACAACAGGATCTTCATTGATTACTTAGTCATTACTAAAATACTAACACTAGCCAATAAGTAGATTAGAAAATGAAATATTATGGCGTAACACCATGAAAATCAAAGATTCTGTCCTGCTTCTGATAACAGGCATTATTTGCTCGATAGCTGCATGGATGTACTGGCACTACACCGGGAAATACGGGGATCGTATCTTCATTATGGGTGTGGTGATCGTTTTGATATTAGAAAACCGTCAATTGAAACGCAAATTAAGAGAGCAAGATAATTCTACGAAGAAACTGTGATTCAATGAACTTTTTGCCGGGCAGTTCCTGCAACCTCTCGAAAATTAAGCATATTACAATGCCGCAGAAGACGGCGAACTGCTATCACAAAAACTAATTAAGGAGGTATCTAATCATGGCAATGCCTGCACACCTCACCCTGACGGGTGAAAAACAAGGGAAAATTGATGGTTCCTGCGAAATGCAAGGCCGAGAGAAGACAATTCTTGTCTATGGGCTGAATCATTCCATCATTATTCCCCGCAGTCCAACCGACGGACTTGCCACCGGCAAGCGTGTTCACGGTCCGCTCACAATCACCAAAGAGTTCGACAACAGCTCGCCCAAACTTTACCAGGCCCTCTGTACCGGCGAACACCTGAAGGACGTAACTATCAAGTGGTACCGGATCACCAAGCAGGGAACAGAGGAGCATTACTTCACCCATAAACTGGAAGATGCCATTGTTGTTAGCATGAGCCCGTCCATGCCGGTAACCCTCTTGGCATCCAACGAACCGTATCGGCACATGGAAAATGTTTCCTTTACTTATAAAAAAATCAAGTGGACGTGGGAGCCGAACGGAATTGAATCTGAGGATTCATGGACCGTGCCGAAGTAGTCCAGTGTAGAATCAAGGATTCTTGCTGACGACATAGAAATCGGGAAGTATTCAGCAGTAATTTTGCAAAAGCGCAAAAATAGTAATGTCCGTTAATAGTTCGATGTTTATTTCGTCATTCCTGCGTAAGCGGGAATGACGAAATTTCAAAGGGGTTAAAACAGTCAGGATACCCACTTGCGCGGAAATGGCGGCTTTTTTGGGTCCATTGATGAACGATTACTAGTTTATCCATGAAAATCAAGGGAATTACAATGACTATAGAAGACAAGAAAAAATCAGCAAAAAACTTCGAAATTACGAGGTTTTGATATGCAGGAAGAACGATTAACTGAAAGAATCCGCTCGCAGGAGCGGGAGCCCCTGCGGCGCGGCAGCGCGAACCACAATCGTTGCATTGATTCGATTCTTGCCCACCTGCAGCGAATTCTCAACACTCGACAAGGGAATGTTCCCATTGCGGAAGATTATGGAGTGCCTGATTTTCTCAATTTTCTCCAGTCATATCCGGATTCGCTGCATCAGATAGAAGCAAGCATCCGGACTGCAATCAACAGATACGAGCCCCGACTTTCCGGTACAAGCGTTACCTTTATTCCTCGGGAGGACGATGACCTTACCTTGCGCTTCCAGATCATCGCAAACCTGACAACGGATGGAGAGCGTCAGGTGCTGCTTGAGACAGTCGTGGACACAGATGGCAGGGTTTGCGTTCGAAGGTGATACTCGCTTCTTCTGGGTGAGAGGGTCCCCGCGCTGTGCTTATTCCGGTTTTTCCCGGGCTGGAGGAAGACGTTTGACAAAGAATTCATTTCATGTGGAGTTGAATCGACTCAGGGAGCTCGCGGCAGGTTTCGCGGATGCCAATCCGGCTTTGGCGCCGCTTCTGAATGGCTCCATGACCGACCCTGATGTGGAGCGGCTGCTGGATGCCGTGGCGTTTCATAACGATCTGCTCGAGCGGAAGCTCAGAGTCGATTTTCCCAAACTGATCCGGCAATTGGCCGATATTATCCTTCCCCATTATTTGCGGCCGATTCCGGCTACCACCGTTATCGGCTTTAGCCCGAAAGCGAATCAGGAACAGTCCGTCACCATTCCGGCCGGCACACAACTGACCTCCGCTCCGGTGAATGGAACCCCGTGCTGCTTTACAACAACCGTCGATCTGGAGATTCACCCGCTGGTGCTGAGGGAAGCATCGTTCAAGCAGACATCGGGCAGGAATGCCGAGATACGTTTGACACTGACCTCAACGGGGCAACCCCTATCGTACTGGCAGCCCCGTAGCATTCGTTTGTTCCTCGCCGGTGATCGAGCATCCGCCACTGAACTTTATCAGCTCCTTCGCCTGCACGTTAAAAGGATAGTCATCACGCCTTCCGAAGGCGGCGCGGGAGTGACTCTGCCACCCGAATGCCTGAAGCCGGAAGGCTTCGATGATTGTGAAGCTCTTTTTCCGTACCCTCAGCAAGCATTCCCGGGGTATCGGCTTATCCAGGAATATTTTCATCTTCCGGAAAAATTCCTCTTTTTCCAGCTTAGTGGCTGGGAGCGCTGGCTGCACCGTGGAGAAGGCAGCCATTTCACCGTGAGCTTCGAACTGGACGACATTCCATCCGTTCTGCCGCGGATCGGGCAGGGAAGCTTTGTTCTGCACGCAGTACCGGCTGTCAACACATTCACCCATGACGCGGACCCGATTCATATCAATCACCGCGTAAGCCACTATCATATCCGACCTTCCGGACCTGCCCCGGACCATTACCGGATTTTATCCATTGACAGGATACAGGGTTATTCCCGTGAATTGAGCCGAGAACGAACCTATGTTCCCTTCGATCTGTTCAGTTCGGACAACTTCGAAGCACCGGTTTACCACATGAGTCGGGAAAAATCCCGAGGGTGTGACGCATTTGATACCCATATCAGCGTTGCGTTTCCCTCCGGAGTCCCTTTCCCCGACAAGGAAACACTTTCCATCAGTATCACCTGTACCAACGGGACGCTTCCCGAAAGTCTGCGCATCGGGGATATAAACATTCCTTCCCCGACAATCCCCGAGTCGGTCTCGTTCCACAACATCACCCCGGTAAATCCCGGCTATCCCCCTTTCCTGGAACCTGATCTTTTGTGGCGGCTCACCTGCCACCTCTACCTGAATCATGTGTCGCTGGGGTCCGCTGAAATAATGCGGATGTTACTCCAGTTGTACGTGCCCCATGGAGGGCCTGAATCTGCCAATCTGAAACGAATCTCAGGAATAGAGGAAATTCAGGTGCTGCCGTCTGAGTGTCGGGTTGCGGGAGAAATCCTGAGAGGGAGCGAATTCCGCATGGATGTTCGTCAGGACCATTTTGCCGGGTCGGGCGATCTGTACCTCTTCGGCTGTGTCATTGACCGTTTTCTGGCGGAGTATGCCTCAATAAATTCCTACACTAAATTGGTGATGCATGAGGTTTTGAGAGGGGAGAGTTGTCAGTGGCCGATACGACAGGTGTGAAAACTTCTCCTCTCATGAGTGAACTTTTGGCCCAAGGCCATGCCTTCTCCTTTGTCCAAGTCCGATTAGAACACGTGGCAAAGTACGAAAATCTTGGGCACACCTGGAAATTCGAATCTATTTGGCAATGAACCACTGTCCCGTTTCTCACGAATAATGCTTGTCTTGAAAGGACACAAATGTTGACTGTCGATATCAAAAATCTGCTGAAAAGACTCAACTCTCTTTGCACCCGCGCCCTGGAGGGGGCGGCTGGACTGTGTGTCTCCCGGAGCCATTACGATGTTACGGTGGAACACCTGTTCGCCAAGTTGCTGGAGGAACCTCAGGGTGATCTGCAGTTGATCTTGCGCCACTTCGAAATAGACCCGGTACTTGTCCAGCGCTCGCTGGAGCGGACTCTTGAGGAGTTTCATTCGGGCAACACCGGCAAGCCGGTCTTCTCCCCTCTTCTCATTCAGTGGTGCCAGGATGCCTGGCTTATTTCTTCCATAGATCTGTCGCAGCGACACATTCGGTCCGGAGCCATGCTGGCAGCCCTTCTGGCAAAGCCTCTCCAACTGGCCGAAGGAAAGTATCTGGACACCCTCCTGCCCATCGGCAGAGAAACCCTGCTGAAACAATTCGCCGGTCTGGTGCAGGGGTCGCTGGAGCAGTCGTTGCCTGACGAGAGGCCGCTACGGGAGGAAGCAGCACCTGCCGGAAGCACTGCCCTCAGCCGTTTCTGCACGGATTTCACCGGCAAGGCCAGGGCTGGCGAGATCGATCCGGTATTCGGTCGGGACCGGGAAATATCACAGATGATCGACATTCTGGCCAGAAGGCGGAAGAACAATCCCATAGTAGTCGGTGAGGCAGGGGTCGGTAAAACGGCTGTTGTCGAAGGACTGGCGCTGCGAATTGTGGAAGGAGACGTGCCTGACATTCTGTCCGAGGTTGCCATCCTTGGGCTTGATATGGGTCTCCTGCAGGCAGGGGCCGGGGTCAAGGGTGAATTTGAAAACCGGTTGAAGTCGGTAATTGCCGAGATCAAGGCGTCACCTCGGCCAATTATCCTGTTTATCGATGAGGCCCATACGATGATCGGTGCCGGAGCTCAAGCGGGCGGAGGCGATGCCGCCAACCTGTTAAAGCCGGCCTTGGCTCGGGGTGAACTGCGCACCATCGCCGCCACTACCTGGGCCGAGTACAAAAAGTATTTTGAAAAGGACGCGGCACTGGCGCGCAGGTTCCAGCCGGTAAAGCTCGACGAACCTTCGGTGGAGACGGCGGTGCTTATTTTACGCGGACTGAAGGATAAGTACGAACAGGCCCACGGCGTAACGGTGAGCGACGACGCCATCATCGCAGCCGCTGAGCTCTCAAGTCGCTATATCTCGGGAAGGCAGCTCCCGGACAAGGCGGTCGATCTCCTCGATACCAGCGCGGCAAGGGTAAAGATTCTCCTCACTGCCAAGCCTTCGTTACTGGAAGACAAGGAACGCGCTATCCAGGCGCTGGAGCGGGAAAAAACGGCCCTGGCGCGGGACAGCCTGCATGGCCGGGAGACCGATGAGGAAAGGCAGCGGGAACTTGATGAAAGGCTGGCCGTTCTCAAGGAGGAGCTGTCGGAAGTATCTACACGCTGGAAAAAGGAACAGGAGCTAGCTCATCATCTGATTGGGCTGCGGGGGCAATTGACTGAAAATGTGGGTCGGGAAGGAAGCGAAGAAGAGCTGAAAGAGCTAAAGAAGATGCTGTCCAGCGTTACGGCCGAGTTGGGGCTGCTGCAGGATGGTTCCCCGCTGATCCGCATCGAAGTCGATCCGGACATGGTGGCAAAGGTCGTTTCCGACTGGACCGGGATCCCTTTGGGCAGAGTGCTCCGTGACCAGGCCCGCAACGTCGTGCAGCTGGAAAGCGACTTGAAGCAGCGGATCAAAGGACAGGACGAAGCGCTTGCCACAATCGGCCAGATAATCCGCGCCGCAAAGGCGGGCCTGAATGATCCCCGTCAACCTCTCGGAATCTTTTTGCTGGTTGGACCCTCGGGCGTTGGCAAGACAGAAACCGCCCTGGCCGTAGCAGACCTGATGTTTGGTGGCGAGCGCTTCCTCACCATGGTGAACATGAGTGAGTTTCAGGAGGCGCACACGGTCAGCCGCCTGATCGGCTCACCGCCCGGTTACGTCGGCTTCGGTGAGGGTGGTGTCCTGACTGAGGCGGTACGGCGCCAGCCCTATTCGGTGGTGCTGATGGATGAAGTGGAAAAGGCCCATCTTGATGTGGTGAACCTCTTTTACCAGGTGTTTGACAAGGGGACCCTCGCCGATGGCGAGGGGCGGGAAATTAACTTCAGAGACACGGTCCTGTTTCTAACCAGCAACCTGGCTTCCGAGATCATCGCACAGCACTGTTCCGGCTCTGACAGGCCTGATCCGAAAACGCTGGTCGAGGCTATCCGTCCGGTTCTCTCACGGCATTTCAAGCCGGCACTGCTGGCTCGAATGACAATCGTCCCGTTCTATCAGCTGGACCCTTCATTCATGAAGGAGATCGTTACCCTTCGGATGCAAAAGCTTGCAGACCGTCTTCGTGAAAGTAATAAAATGGAGCTTGTCTATTCATCAGAGGTGGTAAAACGGATCGCAGTCCGCTGTCAGGAGGTTGAGACCGGGGCTCGCACTATCGACCACATAATGCGAGGAGCGATCCTTCCTCAACTTGCGGCTGAAATCCTGTCCCGGATGGGCGAGGGGGCCATGCCATCGTCGGTCCGTCTTGGTGCGGCAAAAGACGGCGGTTTTTCGGTTCAATTCAAAGAGTGACGTGATGCGTGATTGTAACGCGGCTGTCGCTGCTGGGATCTTTCTACGTTGACCGACACATGATTTCACTTGGTGTTTTCAGTTGCTTCTTGTAACTTCGGTTACTGCCCTTGCGGTTTTTTTCGGCAATGCTTATAATGACGCTGAGGATTGTCAAGAAGGTTTACCAGAAGGTAGAGAGGTAACTTTATGAACACACTGAAAACGACATTTTTGTTAACCCTGCTGACGGTGCTGCTGGTGATGGCCGGCGGCGCCCTTGGCGGCCAGAGCGGGATGCTGATGGCCCTGGTTTTTGCCGGGGTGATGAATTTTGTATCGTACTGGTTTTCCGATAAGATTGTGCTGAAAATGTACCGGGCGCAAGAGGTCACCGAGGCGGAGAGCCCGGAGTTTTACCGTCTCGTCCGTCAGTTGACGGTTCAGGCCGGTTTGCCCATGCCGAAGGTCTATATCATCCCTTCGGATACTCCGAATGCTTTTGCAACCGGAAGGAATCCGGAACATGCCGCTGTCGCCGCGACCAGCGGGATCCTTCGAATTCTGTCTCGCGAGGAGTTGATGGGGGTCATGGCCCACGAGCTTTCCCATGTGAAGCATCGTGATATCCTGATCTCCACCAT
>Ga0105099_10000232_pt1 | contig 38008 bp, 32 predicted proteins | sample PPLLak3cmMay2015_2_FD_79138 | JGI IMG/M metagenome (GOLD analysis project Ga0105099, IMG submission 79138) | Freshwater sediment microbial communities from Prairie Pothole Lake near Jamestown, North Dakota, USA - PPLs Lake P8 Core (1) Depth... | ecosystem: Environmental > Aquatic > Freshwater >... | reverse complement strand
TGCTCGTGCTCGTAATCGTACTCGTAATCGACAACAACAGGAATAAAAGCCTTTCACCTGAAGGGTGCTTAATCTGTAAAGCTATGAATTTATTAAACTACTTTTCAAATCAATCGATTACGATTACGAGCACGACTTTACTGCTGATTTTAGGATTATATACGCAGGATTGGCGTACGAATCTGTTCGCAGACTATAAACAGCATCCGTTGAAAAACAACAAATCGTCCGTCGCAGGAAAAATCGCAAATGCTCAATAATGACCTATATAACCCGATAAAGAGCGAGCTGCGGGAGGTAGAGGCTTTTCTTAAAAGGTTTCTGCTTTCCCACGAAGGCGTTATCCCGACCGCCGTTCCCCGGATATTCAATGCCGGCGGCAAGCGGCTGCGACCCGCGCTGCTTCTGTTATCCTCCAGGATGTGCGACTACCGGGGGGATAAAAACGTCGTGCTGGCTGCAATGGTCGAGATGATCCACACCGCAAGTCTGATTCACGACGACGTTATTGACAACGACACACTCAGGCGGGGCGTACCCACCATCAACGCAACCTGGGGCAACAACCTTTCGATCGTGCTGGGCGATTACCTGTATACGCTGGTGTTCAGTACGCTCGCAGACCTGGGTGAAACGGACATGCTGAAATACCTTGCCGCCACGACCAACAAAATGGCACGCGGCGACCTGGTCCAGCACCAGACGCTTTTGAACATGGACATCACCGAAGAGCGGTACCTGTCGATAAATTCCGATAAAACCGCGTCCCTGATCTCCTGCGCATGCCGCATCGGCGCCATGCTCGGAAAAAGCGCCAACGGCGAAGTCGACGCCCTCGCCCGGTACGGCCAGAACCTCGGCATGGCCTTTCAGATAACCGACGATCTTCTTGACCTTGTCGCCGAAGAGAAGGTTCTGGGCAAACCGCCCGGCAGCGACATCCGCAGCGGAAAACTCACGCTGCCCCTCATTCACGTCATGCGCGAGGCGGACAAAAAGGATAAAGAGTGGATTACAACCGCCGTCAGGTCGCAAAAAATCGACAAGCCGGTGTTTGACAAAATTCTTGCCATGGCAACCTATTACCACGGTATAGAATACAGCCTCCAAAAGGCGCATGAATACGGCACAGCCTGCAAAAAAGAGCTGAAATCGCTCCAGTCATCCGACGAGCATGTTTCGCTGGAGAGGTTTGTCGATTATGTGGTTGGGCGGGCAGGATAGCTGCACGCCATTTTTCGTACACCGGAAAAACCGATGCCTGCAAGCAACCTTATCCATAACATCAGGAAAAATATCTATTATGCGTCCTATTATTGCGCTGCGCGTCTCGGACACCGCCGCCCCCTTCTTGCCGGCATAAAACTCACCCACGACTGCAACCTGCGCTGCGATCACTGCCCGTTCTGGAAAAAAACGGGCGCTCGACTCTCGTTTCAACAGGCACTCTCTGCAATGCAGGAACTGCATAGAAAAGGGGTCAGGCTGATTATCTTTGAAGGCGGAGAGCCGTTCCTGTGGAGAGACGGGGATTATGCGGTTTCCGACCTTGTCGCCGAGGCAAAAAAGCTGTTCTTCAGCGTGGGTATCACAACCAACGGAACCTTTCCCATCAATGCAGACGCCGATATTGTCTGGGTAAGCATTGACGGTTTACGGGAAACGCACAACCGCCTGAGGTGCAACAGTTTTGACAAAGCAATGGAAAACATCAAAAACTCGACTCATACCAGGATATTCGCCCATATAACCATCAATGCTGTTAATTTCAAAGAGACAGCGGAGCTGGTCAGGTTTCTCTCAACCAGAGTCAAGGGTATAACCATACAATTTCACTATCCCTATCAGGAGGGTGAAAAGGAGATGTCGCTGAATCCCGAAGAGCGGAAAACGGTTCTTGAAACGCTTATCCTGCTTAAAAAACAGGGCCTGCCGGTTTCAAACTCCTATGCCTGCCTCAATGCACTCAAGGAGAACAGGTGGAAATGTCATGCATGGATGATCGCCAGTGTGGAACCGGACGGAACCATTACCCACGGCTGCTATGTGAGGAACAGGGGCGCAGTATCGTGCGAAAAGTGCGGATTCTCGGCGCATACAGAGATTTCGTTGGCATACAGCGGGGTTTTGGAGTCAATCCTGCAAAAAAACAGGATTTTCGGCTGATATGCGCCGATTTTTCATTTCGTTACCCATACTTATTACATTTCAGACTACTATAATGTATTTTTAATCCAACATACTATTAGCTTCCGTATATATATGCTCCAAACCTATCATAAAAACGCGGCGTTAATACGCAATTTAAATTATATCCTGCTTATTTCCAGCATCATTGCTCTTATAAGCCTCATATTTCAATACGGTTTTTACCCGACAAAGGGGTGGGAAGTACTTGTTACACGGTTCAATTTCCTGTTTGTTGAATATTATGTAATCCAGTTCTTTCTCAAACTGCTTCTTGCGGAAAAAAGGATCACCTATCTTCGCGCGCACTGGTACGAGGCGGTTTTATCCGTTCTCATCATTCTTGAAACTGCCATTGTTGTGCGTATTCTCGGTATCAACCTGATAGCCCGTTACTTTTCCGGTGTTAATATACGGGTCATCACCGAGCTGTATGTCATTATCGCTCAGGTTATGATTCTTCTCTCGTTCATACCCATCCTCATCCGGTATAATCAAAAAATAAGCGAACTCCGTTTTCACCCCGGACAGGTGATAATACTCTCGTTTCTGGTCACCATTCTTGCCGGCGCACTGCTGCTGCTGCTGCCGAAATCAGTGACATATCCGAATAGACTTACCTTTATTGATGCGCTGTTTTCCGCAACCAGCGCGGTGTGCGTGACCGGCCTTTCCGTTGTGGACATCGGCACCTTCTTCAGCCCTCTGGGACAGATAATAATCCTGCTGCTCATTCAACTGGGCGGCATCGGCACCCTGACCCTCACCTGTTTTCTGGCACTTCTTTTCGGGAAAGGTATGGCGCTCAAAGAGCGTGTCGTGCTCCATGATTTCCTTCTGACCGACAAGCTCGGTCTCCTTTCCAGCACGCTGCGTGACATCATGGTCATGGTTTTTTCGGTAGAACTGGCCGGCACGCTGCTTCTCATGCTTCTCTGGAAAGAGCACTTTCATGGTATAAGTACACTCTTTTATTATTCCCTTTTCCACTCTGTCTCTGCATTCTGCAACGCCGGGTTTTCTTTGTTTCCGGACAGCCTGATCCGGTATAAAGAGAGCATGCCCGTAATGCTGGTGTTCTGCGCATTGATAATCATCGGCGGTCTGGGCTTTACTACAATCTCCAATCTGCTTTCCACAACAAGCCAGAGATTGAAGCATGAATTCAAGCCTCACTACAGGGTGCATACAAAACTTACCGTGTATATCTCTCTGATACTTATTGTGTCCGGCGTGCTCCTGTACCTGTTATTGGAGAGCAGGCAAAACGGAATTTCGCTCTATTCGGATATGCTAGCCGCTCTCTTCACGTCGGTAACAGCCCGGACTGCCGGCTTCAATTCCATTGATATGGCAACACTTTCCATTCCCTTTGCACTTTTTGTTGTCGTACTCATGTTTATCGGCGCCTCTCCCGGCTCAACCGGCGGCGGCATAAAAACAACAACGCTCGGCATCCTGCTTATCAGTATTTATTCCATAATGTTAGGGAAAAGGCGGATTGTGATATGGGGCAAGGATATTCCCTTTTTGGTGCTTAACCGTGCACTTATCGTATTTACAGCAGCTATTTTTCTGGTAGTAACCTCGACCATTCTTCTTTCAATAACCGACTCTTTCCCGCTGGTCGATACTATATTTGAGGTAGTATCGGGTTTTGCAACCGTGGGATTGTCCAGAGGCATTACTGCATACTTATCGGTTCTGGGAAAACTTATTATTATTATAACAATGTTCATCGGCAGGGTCGGGATTCTGACCATGGCGTTTTCAATAACTTCTCTGCGGGATCAGAAGGTGCGGATAGAGTATCCGTCGGAGATGGTTGGGGTCGGATAGCGGTTCGATACGACCGGCGATAGTGATTGTATGAAGAGTTTGCTGGTAGAAAGTATTTTTATATATACGGTAGATAGTTGGTTACGGTCAGGGTTAAGAAGCCCGTTTCGCGGTTGGGTTATGTTGGTCGTCGTTTTTCAGTACCGCTCGACGATTTCCTGCTGAATTACTTACCTGTATAAAGTACTAATGCAGGCATTATAACCGTAACCGAACAACCGCGAGGTTCTTAACTGGATGGGCGATAAACGATGACAATAGGCGTATCACGAATCGTCCGGCTTTTTTTAAAGAGGACGAATTACGTTACCGCTCGACGAAACGGGCATCGTAACCGTAACCGAACAACTTTTTTCAAATGGGGTTTCAATGAGTAAATATATTGTTGCCGGATTGGGAGTGTTTGGTTTTAACGCTGCGCTGAAACTCGCTGAGAGAGGCGAAGACGTACTTGCCATCGACGACAAGATGGACCTTGTCGAAGAGATTCAGGACAAGGTATCCCACGCCGTATGTCTTGATACAACCGACGAAAAGGCGTTAAACAGCCTCGGGTTAAAAGATTTTGACGCGGCAATCGTGGGTATCGGCGAGAATTTCGAGGCGAACCTGCTCACCTGCGTGCTCCTTAAAAGCGGCGGCGTTAAAAAGGTGATCTCCCGCTCTTCCAATCCCATACACACCAAGATACTCAAGGCCGCGGGAATTGACGAGGTGATAACCCCCGGCATCGAGGCCGCGGAAAAGGTCGTGTTCTCGCTCCTGCACCGCAACCTCATCGACATCATCTATGTCGACGAAAAACTCTCCGTTGCAAAAATAGAGGCGACAGCCGAGTTCATCGGCAACTCGATTGGCAAACTGAACCTTCGAGCCAAATACGGTATCAACGTCATCGCCATTCACAAGGCAGCCTTAGACGGAGAGGGCGCGTCGCGGGATGCAATTAACAACCCCGGAGCGGAAACAGTCATTCAGAAGGGTGATCTGCTGCTTGTTGTGGGGGATACGGATGCGCTTGAGGCGATTACCAGAACTTAGACCCTATAGCTAGTTAGTTTCTGTTCTAAATTGACATCTGCGCCCCCTAAATCCCCCGAAGGGGGACTTTTGTTGAACAGGACTTTATAATAAAATCAAGACCTTACAAGTCCCCCTTCGGGGGATTTAGGGGGCGTGATCAGGCTATTTTAATTGTGAAGTAAGTATGTGGGTAGTATAATCCTCGGTATTGAACCAGAATATAACCATCTTCCCTTCAACCGTGAAGCAGTCATCAAGGTTCCTGCGCTGGGTACAGGGGAAGATTCTCCGGTACTTCCGTTGCGCTTCAGTTATCATTTGTTTCTTTATTGCATTCATACACTATATGTATCGGTTGAATTTGTTTTTTTTCTTAGCCTGCTGTTTAGCAGCACTGTTTTTACTTTTTATTTGATATTGTTGTATCTTTTTCCCTGTCTCAAATCCTAAATCTTACATCATAAATCTTAAATTTATTTATATATATATCAATCACTTACTTCCATTAATAAGCAGCTCGTCCGTAACAACATGCGTGCTCTGATCCTCTGTATCAAACCACAGAAACAGCTTTTCCCCATACTTGGTAAAACACCCGTTAAATGTCTCCCTGCCGCCAACCGGATAGATGTTTTTGTATATCGACTGAGCCTTTCTGATCAATTCCTTCTCTTGCCTACCCATATAACCCCCTATCGCAACCTCCTGACTCCTCTAATATGCAATAACAATGCCAAACAATAACAGGCTATTTATTATATAAAACGCAATTTAAGCACTTAAGTTACAGGGGAAAGGAAGATATTTCTTTTGGGTTGGGTAATATTTGCAGGATGGGAAGGTTAAGGGTTCAAGGTTAAGGGTTAAGGGTTAAGGGTTATAAGATTTGGGCGTGGCCTTACTGTCAGGCAGACTATTTCTGATGAAACCAAGTTTTTTTCGTGCTCGTGCTCGCTACGTCCCAGAGCCCGCGATGGGATCATCGTGCTCGTAATCGACAACAACAGGAATAAAAGCCTTTCACCTGAAGGGTGCTTAATCCTTAAAGCTATCAATTTATTAAACTACTTTTCAAATCAATCGATTACGATTACGAGCACGAGCAGGAGCACGACTTAACTGCTGATTTACTGTACGTCAAATTATGCTACGCTTCGCTCTGCACGATGTCTACGCTCGCCGCGTATATAATTTTCCTACAGTATCTAATAATTACCGAAAAACCTGTAATCAGCGGCAAGTTCCAACTGCTATCGTATCAAAACCTTAGCTGCAAAACTCGACGCACTGTCTTTATACCTGATCACCGCTACTGAATGTGCTGGCAGCACGTTATCCTTTCGGTTCCAGGTAATTGTTGCTGTCTCGCTGGAAGCCTCTCCTAAATTAAAGCTCTGCAATACTCTTCCATGCAGATCAAAGATATCCAATACTGCGCCTGAACCTCTGTTTTTATTGCCTATTGAAATCACCAGTGCGCCCGCACCAGTCTGTTTCCAGGTGATTGCAGGTGAATTATTCCGTGCAGATACCGTAGTAATCGGGACGGCGCTGATCGGATTCGCATAAAACGCAGTAACCAGCAGCCCGGTTTTTGTTGCTCCGGTTAAATGCGTTGCGTCGAAACTGCCGGGAATAGTGTCTGAGTTCGCCGTATGGATGCTGCCGTAACCCGATCCCCAGTTATGCCACGCACACACATACCCGTTCTCCCAGAAAGGCGTCACGTCAGTGGGCTGCGAGCTGGTGGAGGTCGCTTTCACGCTGGTCACGTTATAGGGTTTGTAGGTGGTTACCAGCTCGTTGACACGAGAGACAAACTCCGCCGCGCCGGTGTTCCCGTCATACGCCTCATACCGTATGCTCGTTCCTTTCGTGCCGAGCATGTCGTAGCAGAACACGCCGCCCTCGACTTTTGCGTCAACTCTTTTTAACTCTTTTACGATCGCTTTACCCCCAAGAAATCCGACCTCTTCACCGTTGAGCGCGCAATAGAGTATCGTATAGTCGAACTTGTAATACTGGTGCACCCGGCACGCTTCCAGCGCACCGACAGAGCCGGAGCCGTTATCGTTCGCGCCCTGATGCCTTGCGGTCGGGCCTCCGTCGCACTTGGTATCTGAATGTCCGCCCACCAGAGTGAACCGTTTTATCGTCGGATCCTTCTTCCCGAAGCGCACACCTGCAACCATGGTGTTTCCCGAACTCCCGTCAATGGGCAATTCAATGATGCTGTCACACCCATACTCCCGGAATTTCTTTTTAAAATAAGGGATTACTTCGGCTTTGTTATACGTGCCCTTTATATCACGATTCCGGATTGCGCAAAGATCGCGAAGGAATTTTGCGCAACTGTCCTTGCTTACCCTGTCAAGAATCTCCTTCAGCAGCGGATTATACGGCGCAGGCCTGCTCCGGTTGTCGACAAATGTCCTGCAGGTATAATCGATCGGCTCCCGGCCCAGAGCGATAAACCGGGTGTGGTATTCCGTGATTGCATCAAGTTTTGATTGATCCGACTCCATCAGCACACATGAGGTAAAACAGGCCAGAACCGTACCATATTTTTCAAACAGCTGTTGATTATATTTCACCGGAATCACCGGATCGCCGTTCAGAGGATACACCAGGAAATACTCTTTACCGCGAGTATCCGTATCAAGCATGGAATACGGCATTCGTCTTGTTTTCAGGCAACTGAGCTGTTGCTCGTCCGCGAACACAATGCAGGTATTATCAACCTCACAACTTACCGGCATCTCATATCTTGCCGGGCCTGCATCAGGAACAAGAATCAATGCATTTTGCGCAGCAATTGAAAAAGAGAGCGATAAAAGAACGGAAATTGAGATGAAAAGAGCAGAACTACGCATACTCCCCCTCCTCGTAAAAATTTTTGACCCCCAAACAAATTTAATTGAAACTATTCAGCCCCGCCGGACTTAAATAGCTTCCTGCGCCCCTCATCAGCTCCCAATATTTTCTACAACAGAAAAATGTTGATACAAACAACTTTGCCTGAACGAAAACAGGACATCCGCGCCTGGTTTTACTTTTTCTACCCCCCTCTATTATGCGGGAGAAAAGTCATATAAGGTGTGATTTTTTGAATTAACGGGTCGCCCGGATGCCGCTATCATCAATAATATAGCGTGTTTTAACAGAAAATTCAGAAAAGAATTATATTAATAACCCGGGACACATTGACTGACAATGCATTGTTCTGCTTATGCGTGATAGGAAATGCTTTATTTTCAGAGGACATATAATTTTTTTACAACCGACACCATCAAAATGATGAAAATCGTAATTGGAATCCTATTGCTGTCAGTATTTGGCTTACCTCTGTCTGAAACAATAAAAGACACGGCTATCGCTCATGACAGCCTATACGAATATAACCGCAAACAAACACTTCTGTTAAGCGCCCTGTCCATCGCGCCACAAATACTATGGAACGCTGAACTTGTAATCCCCTCCGTGAGAGATTTCAAAGAGGAACATGGAACCTACCCGTGGTTTGTTCCAGCAACGCTTGCACTTGAACCAGCGCCTTTATATTGGATCGATTATAAAGAAGCATTGTTAATAAACGGCATACAGGCCATTTGCCTGTCAACAAGTTTGATCGGCAATACAACAAATCCATACACTGATTTTGCCATGACGGAAAATTATCTTTTCACCGCCATGCTTTCAAGTTATCGGATATATACTACGATGAGAAGGAATTCTCAAAACCCGTACTACAGGCAAAACGTAAAATATTTCAGTACCGCTGATTTAATGGTTGCTCCCTATAAGCCAAAAAACCTGTTCCATCCGGTTAATCTAATCACCATCGGCCTTACATCAGCAGGTATGGCAATCGCATACGCTATCAGCGACGGATCAAATTCCGTCTGGAACTCATCAAAAGCATATTACACCAATGGCAAAGAGATCGACGCCTCCCTCGGCGCCGGTTTGGTTGCCATAGAATGTTTATCCCATAATTTTACCAAGGGATTTGAAGAGGCTTTCTGGAGAGGCATGGTGTATGAGGAGCTTAAATTTAATTTTGAAAAAACATTCTGGCCGCGTTTTATCAGCGCGGGGTTATTCGGCCTGTGGCACACAGCTCCGATGTACACAGAATATGGCTATACAAAAGAATCAATTCCATTTGCTGTTATTGCTGTAACACTCGGCGGTTATATTATAGCGATAATTCATGATACCTTCGGACTCGAAGTTGCTTCCGCCTGCCATGCCTGGCTAAATACAACTATGGCACTGTCAAATTATCTGTTTTTTACCGGAAGCTTTAAAAAACAGGAGCCAACTAATGAAAATCCTATGTTTTCAAAAGCAAGGCCGCTGTGTTTAGGATTTACTTTCCAATTTTAATCTGCCTTGCCCAACACAGCTTTTGCGAACACCAACTCACCTCCCCTCTAATAAGGAATTTACCCTTTCTTAATTTTATACCTTTAATTTCTTGTCTTTTTGAATGGGAAATATTATTTACAAGATGTATGACAATAAACAAATTGCGCTGTGAAGTCATGGGGAAAAAGATATGAAGAGGCGCGGAAGCGGATTGATACCGGAGAAGCTAAAAGGCTGATTCTTGAACGGTGGCTGAAAACCTTGCATACTACTGTGAACGAATATCTGGCGCAGTACTAAAGGGATTTCAACACCACAGTCGAAAATCTCTGGGAGAAATACAATCAGCCCCTTCATGAAATATTGAAGCAACGAGATACAGCAAGTACGGAACGTGCGGAATATTTGAAGGAGTTGGGGTATGAGTGACATTTCGATGCGAAACAGCCAAGACTACATCATATGGCTGGGTAACCTGAAAAACCGTATTCGTACTCTCCAGGTTAACGCTGCCGTTACCGTGAACCGCGAATTGTTGATGTTCTATTGGGAGCTTGGCGCAAATATCGAAGAAAAGCAGAAGCGCGCCAAATGGGGTGACGGCTTAATAAAGCAATTAAGTTTTGACCTGCAAGTTGAATTTCCAGAAATGAAGGGTTTCAGCATCGCCAATCTCAAATTCATACGACAATGGTATGCATTCTACGCCAAGTCCGGCCCAATTGGCCAACAAGCTGTTAGCCAATTGCCGACACCGGCACAATTGCCAGAAAATCAATTGGTTACCACAGGCAAAAGGCAAAGCCAACAACCTGTTGGCCGATTTGTGCAAGAGGCTATTGCACAAATTACAGCCATCCCGTGGGGCCATAATATTGCAATTATTTCGAAGTGCAAGCAGGTGGACGAAGCGTTTTTTTACGTCCGACAGACAATCCAGAATAACTGGAGCCGAAGTGTCCTGATTCATCAGATAGAAAGCGGGTTGTTCCAAAGGGAAGGGAAAGCCACCAGTAATTTTGCGATTACTCTGCCAAAACCACAATCGGATCTTGCACAGCAAACGCTGAAAGACCCGTATATTTTCGATTTTCTCACAAGGGTTTGTACCATGAAACGCAGCTTTTCCGTTTTTTGTGCAGCAGCAATCGGTTTGATGATACATTCTGCGACAGGGCAATATATATCGCACGACGCGCCGGTTTCGCATTCTATATATTGAGGCAAATACACCGCTGGCAGCCGGGATATATTTCTATGCCGTTACCAACGGCGCAGAGCGTTTTACAAAAACAGCCCGCCTTATCAGGTAACTGCAGGGTGACATTCCAGTATAGTGTTTATCCGCTATACCCCTCCCATTTCACGCTATTAAAAAAAATTAAAAAATATGCAAGAAATATCTATTTATTTCTATATATTATGGGTAAGAGAGGAGTATATCGTGCTATTTGAGGCGCCTGTTTCCAGCAGGATTATAAAATAATGACAACACTATCGTTTGCAAAAAAAACCTGCTTTATCTGCAAATCGATCGGCAGATATGCCGAAGGCGGCATGCATGCTGTTGGTACATCGCAAGATCTTGACGGCAGAGCCGGCGATGCGAGCAGGTCTTCGATCTATATGATCATCAAGCGCTGCATCTCGTGCGGATATTGCTCGGCCGACATCTCTTCCGGGCCTCCTGCCGCACCCGACATTATCAAAAGAGCGGATTATGTCCTGCAGTTGAATAATAAGGAGTACCCCGACACGGCCAATTCGTTCCTGTGCCAGGCGTTGATTTTGGAGCACGCCGGCAATTACCGCGATGCGGGGAACGCCAGCCTGTGCGCTGCGTGGGTATGCGACGACAGTGGCGACCACCGTGAAAAAGCCGCGGAGTGCAGAAAAACCGCTCTGCGCTTTTTTCAGAAAGCCGGCGACGCGCATCAGGATTCCGGTAAAAGCGAATTCGACGACGACCTGCTGTATATCGAGCTCTACCGGCGGTCTGCCCAGTTCAAAGAGGCTGCGGCATTGTGTAAAAAAGCGCTCAAGAAAAAATGCTCCGAAAAAGAAAAACTGATTCTTTACTATGAAGAAGATTTAGTGTCCCAGAAAGACTCCCGTCGTCACACCATTAAAGAGGCAACCATGACGTAAGGTTACCGAAAATGCATATTTTAAAAAAATATTGACAAACGTTGTCCACCAATTAATATTTTTGTGACAGAGACATACAATCCCATGCAACCAATACGATAAGGAGGTGAACGGGAATGCTTCTGGAAGAGAACTTTGACGCGGATGAGATTTTGCGGGAGGGTGAAGAGACCTTTCTGGACGAGGACGCCATCAATGATGAAGACGCCCGGGAATTGAATTTCGGAAACGCGTATGACGAGAAAGCCAATTTCAGGGATCTGGAAAGCGATTTGAATGTTCCCGAAGATCTCTGGCAGTAACAGAGCACATATACTTATTTTATAGTAAGTGAAGATATGATGCAAAGTCTGATAGGCGGTTGCCTGTCAGACTTTTTTACTTAGGAACGAGTAACCATTCGCACATGAAAAAAACAGCCTATTTTATCTCGGATGCGCACCTGGGAATCACCCTGAAAACGGGCCTGAACAGCGAGAAGTATCTTATCGGGTTTCTGCGAAGCATTGCAGACACCGCGTCGCATCTTTTTATCCTCGGCGACCTGTTCGATTTCTGGATCGAGTATAAAAACGCCATACGCCCGGACTATTTCATTATCCTCCACGAATTGAAACTGCTGATCGACAAGGGCGTAACCGTCTGCTATGTTGCCGGAAACCATGACTTTGCGCTGGGGCCATTCATGCAGAAGACGCTGGGGATTACCGTATCCATGGACGCCATCGATATAACGCTGCAGGGAAAAAAACTGCATCTGCGCCACGGGGATGGAGCGGTACCCGGTGAGAAATGGTACCGGTTCTGGCGTTTCGTGCTGCGCAATCCCCTGAACCAGCGACTCTATAAAATGCTGCACCCTTCGGTGGGTATCGGCATTGCCGGCCTCTTTTCAAAAACCAGCAGGCGCCTGAGCGAAAACCGGTATTCGGAGGCACGAAGGCTGGCGTATCTGGGTGCGGCAACCGCATTACTGCGCCAGGACAAGGATATCGTGCTCATGGCGCACACGCACCAGCCCGAACTATACCCTCTTGACGGCAAGATTTACTGCAACATCGGGGACTGGATGAAAAATTTTACCTATGGAGTGCTCGAAAACGGCTCATTCAGCCTGCTGCAGTACCGCCCCGATCAACCGCCCCTTCGCCTCGAGCCTTTTACCGCAAAACAGGGCGCCAGCGCATCGTAGGTGTCCCACAATCCCTGCGAAATGACTTTTGTGCCGCATATCACCGGCATGCAGTTGGTATCGCCGTTCCAGCGCGGCACGATGTGCTGGTGAATGTGCTGGTCGATGCCGGCACCTGCAGCGCGGCCGATATTCATGCCGATGTTGAAGCCCTCCGGATGAAAAGCCCTGGTCAGGGCCGCTTTGCACATATTTGTCAAGGTCCACATTTCAAGCGCCGTGTCATCCGTAAGCCGGGCGCTGTCAGAGGCGTGTTTGTAGGGAACAATCATGAGGTGGCCGTTATTGTAAGGATACCGGTTCATGATGACGAAATTTTTTTTACCGCGAAACAGAATAAGGTTCTCCCGGTCGCACTTCTGCTTCGGCTTTGTACAGAAAATACAACCCGTCTCTTTATGATCGATAGTGCGCAGATACTCCATGCGCCAGGGAGCCCAAAGTTTTTTCATGTGTCTGAATCCCTCGCTACAGTTTGACAACGTTTACAGCGATGCGGCCCGTTACGCACGAGGTATCGGTGCCTGTTCATTGGTCTTTAAGCGCCGTAATTAATTATACATACAACACCGGATAAAATACAATCGTGATACAAATCGTTACTTCGCAAAAAAAACATACCTGAGCGGTTTAAATAAAAAACCTCACCCCCAGCTGCAGCAGCCGGTCCTTGCTGAAACGGGGGTAACCCTGGTACTTTGGGAGATCGTCGAGCGTGACGTTTAAAAAAATCATACCTCCCTTGCCCCCGCGCCTGAAGTTGCTCTCCAATCCCAGGTCAAGGCGCCAGTAGGCGCCATCGTCCTGCGGCTCGCTTTGCAGGCTTTTCCAGTAGCCGATCGCGGTTATGGCATGCAGGTTCAGTATCCAGCTTCTTCTCTGATAGAAGGCATACCGGGCGTCTATGGTAACATCAAGAAGGTTCTTGTTGATGCCGTTAATAGAGGTCTCGCTGACCAGGCCGAAGAACTTTCTCATGTAATAAGACCAGGCTGCATACCATGATATTCTGTTCCTGACCGTCCACCCATCCTTCTGGTTCAGAAGCGCAAAATAGTCCGAGAGCCGCATGTTCTTCGATCCTGCCGCGACAAACAGCTTGTTCAGGTACACCGTCGGAAAATCCTTGCGGTCGATCTCATGATAACAGTGGTGATTGAGCCCTGCCTGTATGTTGAGCGGCTGCAGGCGCACCTCGAATGCCGGTACAATGCCGAAGTTGATATCCATCGGATCAAACACGACATTGCCCGGCGTCTGTCCCATGCCGGTCTGAAACTCGAAACACCAGACCGAATACACGATATCCCTGAAAGCCAGCAGCTCAAGCTCAAGATTGGTATTTGTCTCAAGGTAATACCGCTGCCTGAACACGGAATCCTTGTGATTGAAAAACATGAATATGTCCGTGGTAAGATGATACTGCGGGAGGAAATCGAAGTCACGGTATATATAGTCAAAAAGGGAGTCCAGGGCAAAGGCGTTCGCCTGTCCGGGAACAAAAAACATACTGATAAGCGCAAGCAGCGCCAGGCGCTTTTTTGCGGCTCGAAACAGTGTACTGATACAACGTACTATCATACTATGATTACCTCTGTTAATGTTGTCCGAAGCGTATCTCGCCGGAACACAGGGTTTTCGATGTCCCGTCGTCGCACCGGAACAGGAGCGTGCCGTCCGGGTTTATATCGGCGATACAACCGGTAAACCTAAGGTTGCCGTCAACAACCGTTTTTTGCTCGTTCAACCATGCCAGTCTCTCTTTTAACCTCTTCCGAAACGGAGCGAAACCGAGGGCGCGGAGTTCGCCGAAACACATAAGCATCCTGTCAACAAGCCGGGCGATAAGGCCGTCCAAAGGGATGCTTTTGCCCAGCTCGATATACAGGGATGTGGCCGGAAGGCCGACGTGTTCAAGCTCGTCGCGCGTGCTGTTTACGTTCAGGCCCACGCCCAGAACCGCGTACCAGGATCTGTCCGCCTCAATGGTCTCGCACAGAATGCCGCATATCTTTTTGCCAGCAACCAGTATATCGTTGGGCCATTTTATCAGATTCTCCAGTTCATACTCCAACAGGGTGCCCGATATTGCACTGGCGGTAATCTGCGGGATATTCTGCCAGAGCTGTTTTTTCAGGCCTTTAAGCGGAACCAATACGGAAAAGGTCAGGTCTTTTCCGCTAGCGGAGCTCCATCTCCTCTCAAAACGGCCCCTTCCGGCTGTCTGATTATGCGCCCAAATGACGGAATATTCTTTAAAATCGCGTATATGCTGCTTAAGAAACGTATTTGTGGAATCAAGCGTGTCGTAGGTGTATATAACGTATGGTTTATCAATGTGTTCGACAGGACGTTCATGCGGCATATATACCCTTCAAGCCGGCAAAGCCGGAAACTTCTTTAGCACTTTGAGATCATATTGAAAATAATATAGTTTTATGGTTTTTAAAAATTTTTATGATCGCAAGCCATGCATGTACTGCGCACAGAAAGAGTTCACCATTCGTCGCCCTGAAAACGCCGGACACCAGGGACAGAAAAAAAGTTGCGGTTTTGTATTATTTTCCTTGCACATACTGTATCCGGTTTATTTATTTTAAGATATACAGGTCATGATTATTTTTCATTAGGACATTGTCCGGTACTACGCGATGAGTAAAGAATCCATCGAAAACCAGAAAAAAGAGCTCATAGAAAAAGCACTGAAAATCTACGGTAAGATTTATCCCTGCCTCAACAAGCCGTCGCTGAACGAATGTTTCACCGTGACAAAAGACAAAGGACTCATTTTCTGGTTCAACACCGAGGACAACTCGACCCACATGGTTGCAAACATGGATGTCGCGGTATACGATATTTACAAAACAGGCGTCGCTAAAAAGAAAAAACGGAGCTAGGTTCCCCCGGCTACTCCCCGACCTCAATGTTCGCCCCGGCTTTTTTGAAATCATCGGCAAAACCCGGATACGTGACCGCCGCAGCCTCCGCAGTCTCTATGATCGTCTCGCCCTCCGCAATCATGCCCGCAAGGCAGAGCGCCATAACGACCCGGTGATCATAATGGCCGTTCACCCGGCACCCGGTAAGCCTGCTCGCATGAACAACCAGCCCGTCTTCCCGCTCTTCCACCAGGGCGCCCATCCTGCCCAGCTCTTCGCACATGACCTTGATCCGGTCAGTCTCTTTGATTCGCGCCTGTTGTACATTACAAAGAGCGGTTGATCCTTCGGCAAGGCACCCGAGCACGGCTAAGGCCGGCAGGGCGTCGGGCATCCGGTTCAGGTCGATCGGTGCGCCTTTCAATGTATCGCTTCTGCTCACCACCGCGGAATCGTTTCTCTTCTCCACCGCAACGCCCATGTGCTCAAGGACGGCAAACACCTCCTTGTCGCCCTGGGGGTCGGTAAAATCTATATTGTCAAGTGTTACGGGGCCTCCGGTCAGGGCTGCGGCGACAGCGCCGAACGTCGCCGACGAAAAATCGCCCGGTATTCTGCGGCGAAAATTTTTATACCGCTGGCTCCCCGGAATGGTGAATACGGTAAAATTTTCTGATACTGCATAGGATATATTCATCCTGTCCAGCCACCACAGGGTCATCTCAACATAGGGCTTTTCATGAAGGTTTTTCACGATGATAATCGTCTCTTTTTCCGCCAGCGGCGCGGAAAGCAGCAGGCTCGAGAGAAACTGCGAGTTCACCGCGACAACCTCGGTTTCCCCCCCCTTCAGCGGCCCGGTGATGGTAAAAGGAACATCTCCCTTTTTCTGATGGATGGCATAGCGTGCGCCCAGACGGCCAAGCGCCTCAAGCAGGGGCTTCATCGGCCTGCTCCGAAGCGACTGGTCGCCGTCGAAGGTGCGGGGTTTTGAGCCGAGCGCAGCAGCAGAGGTGAACAGGCTTGTTCCGGTGCCCGAATTACCCAGATAAAGACACTCCGGGCCCCTGGACATATCAGGCCACACACCTTTGAGCCTCAGCGTGCTTCCGGCAATATCCGCCTGTGCGCCAAGCCCCAGAGCAGCATCCAGCGCCGATTTTCCGTCGCCTTCAAGCAGCGGGGATTCTATGATGGATTCACCGTCCGCCAGTGTAGCAATCAGCAGCGCCCTGATGGTATGGGATTTTGACGGCGGCACGGATATCGTGCCTTTTAACACGGATTTTCGTACTTTCCAGATCATACAATTATAATACCCTTTCGTTCTGTTGTCAGAACTCTTTTATGCAAATCACATGACCAAAATAGTATTTATTGGCTTGTCCGGGTTACGCCAAGAAACGGTAAATAAACCCCGGCACCATTTTAAGCAGCAATGCGATAATCGCCCATCGTCTTGTGATATAGGCTTTTTTCTTTTTCTTTGCTATTGCCGTATATATCTGATCAGCCGCCTTTTCCGGCGAACTGACCCAGAACAGTCCGTCTCCTTTTGCCATTGCAGTATCGACAAAACCGGGTTGAATGTCAGTGATAGTAACCGGGAGTCTCTTTTTTTCTACCTTTACCCTGAGACCCTCCAGATAATTGGCCATAAACGCTTTTGACGCATTATACGCTGGGCAGATACTGCTGCCGCGGATGCTTGCAATTGAAGATATGGCAACAAGATGTCCCGATCCCTTTTCCATGAAATACCGCATTGCGGCGTTGGCAACCGCAGCAAAGCCCAGAACATTGGTTTCAATGGTCTCCTTTTCTTTATCCCAATCCAAAGAATCGTTCAAATATCCGGTTCCCGCGCTGATGATGATCAAATCAACACCCTGCATGTCATGAATCAGCTTTTCAAAAGCTTGTATGGCAGCATCCGTGTCTGTTATGTCTGTTGTGAGAAGATACGCGTTGGTTGGTATTTCGGAGGCAAGCGTGTTGAGCAATCCGGTTCTTCGACCCGCAATGCCGACGTCATATCCGTTGCGGGAATATAGGTTTGCCAATGCTCTGCCAATACCCGAGGTTGCACCGATGACAATCATTTTTTTCATATAATACTCACCTGCCATTTCTTATCTGCATGATACCGTACTTAATAAAAATACAACGCCTCTTTACCGGCGTGCTTAAAAAGAGTTATGAAAAAAGTGCCATACCATGCCTCGACCGTGAGGGAGGGGTTGGTCACAAAAACCCCTCCCTCACGGTCGGGGCACGGCATTTTATTAACTTAAAGACCCATGTCTCTTGTTATGCGTATCTCCCCTCACTCACGCTCAAAGCGCGGCATTTTACTAACTTAAAGACCCATGTCTCTTGTTATGCGTATCTCCCCTCACTCACGCTCAGGGCACGTCGTTTTATTAACTGTCTCAATGTTGTTTTCATAACCTCCTCCTGGTACGGGTTGCCTTTTTTTGATATTTATTAAATTTATTTTGTTATCAGCCGTTTTTTTTATTAAATTTATATACAAGGGGCTTCGTAATCGTTTATAAACAATGATGTTACTACACCTTCTTCCCGCAAGGAAGATACCTATGCTGAAACAGATAAAAAACAAGCGGCAAGCAAAGTATGTCGACGCAATAATCTTCAGCAATCCCGATGTCAGGTCGCTCCTTCAGATAGTCAACATCATAGCATTCTATTTTGAGTGTGTTCGCGACGCCATAACAACCAAAATCGACCGCGCGCAGAATATCGGCAAGGCGTTATCAAGCACCGAAAAATTCAAGAAACTGATCAAAGATAAAAAAATTGACGGAGCGGACAATCAGGCGATAAACGAATTTTTAATGGAAGCGGATGTCATAAACAACACAATCAGAAAATATCAGAACTCTTCCGCGGGCATAGACCTTGACGAATCCTCCCTGCTCTTCTCGAAGCTGTTCCGGCTGCAATATATCCTCTCGATTCTTCGCGCGGAGATGAGATAGCAGCTTCGATACGACCCTCATTGTAATTTCTATCGTATAATTGTAATTTTTTGAATTTCATCATTCACGTCAAATAATGCTCTGATGTAATACAATCCCGGAGCTATATTGTGCTCTTTTAATGACAAAGAATATTCCCCCGCCTGCTTATAAGCATTAACCAGCGTCTTTATTTTTCTTCCGGAAATAGCATACAGTTCTAGTAAAGTTTTTTGATTGCCCGGAGGGACTTTATAATGAACGGTGTTATTTGCGCTGGAGTTTATAAAATTTCTATAAAAATTATTTTTACAACTAATTTGATTTATTTCTGTGGTAGGAATATACCCACCGATTTTATAAACACCCTGGGATGTTCCTATATACAGTACAAAGGAATTGAGATAGTTGGGGTTTCCGTTCATAAGGCATAGAGAAAAGGCATCTAACGGTTTTGAACCAATAATACGCCATTCTTTTAACGGGCCGGAATACCCACTATATGAGAAAAAAGCACCATGAGGAGTCGCTGCAAAAGCAAGATCCGGATAAGTTGATCTGGTAATATATCCGATTTTCAGTGATGCAATACTCCTTATTGAATCATTAGTACTTTGATAAATTAGTTGCGGGAAATAATTCGGTTGATTTGGACCAAAGGATGAATAGAACATTACTCCAGGCATTACTGTCGCAGCGGAAATCAGCTCGGGTCCGGGAATTCGTATATTTTCACTGAAAGAAATCGATTTTACGCCCATTTTTACTGTTTCTTTATATTCACCTGAATCGGTATTGTAATAGAATAATGAGCTTTGATAATCAGGATTCTTTGAATCGTAACCGCCGGCATATATAACATTATATTCTTTCCAATATTTTATATCTGCGCAATGGGGTTCAGATTCACCAAAGCATTTATCAGGCACAACAATCTGTTCCATGTCTGAATAACTGCCGTTTAAAAGCTTATGACATCTATATATTTGGTTGCCGCTTCCAGCGCAGACAATACTGTCACTATCACCCCAAAACGCGATCGATTGCAGGTTTTTTAAGGTATTACACTTTGTGAGACTGTACCATGGTGAACTATTTGTTGGTTTTCCTATTACGATGCAACCAGAACTGTCAGATTCTCGTACTATTGCCGCTATAAACAAACCGCTTGATTGTGAAATTTCTATGTCGATCACTTTTTTCCCGGTGAAAAAAGAATTGGAAAGAGCGTTCCACTTCGCTGCGGTGTCAGACTTGACAAATATTCCTTTGTCGGTTCCTGCGAGTATGAATGTCTGTCGGTGATTAAAATTAATTGTGTTGATACGCAACGAGTCCAGTCCGATAGGAATTAAATCAGAGGTCCAGATAAGATCATTGGCACACGCTTGTGAAAAATATCCGATTGAAATCAAATATATCACGATTATACCCCATAAAGACAGGGCATGCTTTCTCATAGAGAGACTCCTTGTTTTGTTATATCTTATCAATCAATATAGTCCTTTATCAGATAATTATCAATGCTGTATAAGGCGTAAAAACAAGAAATCGTTTCCTGCCAGAAAACACCTCTTCGTATCAAAAAACCGAACAACTCCCCGCAGGCGTGTTATTTTTCTGCATAATATATTTTCTTCCTTTCCCGAAAAACCCGATCCGGCCCGTTTTTTCGAAGAAATACTATTTACAACAGGAGTACGTGTAATTCAATGTCACAATCAAAAACCGACCTGATCCTCCTGCACGCCCCCAGCATCTACGACTTCCGCAAAACCAGCCAGATGTTCGGGCCCATAAGCGACGTGGTGCCGTCAAGCTCCATATTCGAGATGTATCCCATCGGGTTCATGATCATGCTCGGGTATCTGAAGCAGCACGGGTATTCGGTGCGTATAATCAATGTTGCGCTGAAAATGCTGAAAAACAGAAAACTCGATGTTGAAAAACTGATAAGCTCGCTGCGCGCACATGCTTTCGGTATCGACCTTCACTGGCTTCCGCACGCTCAGGGATCTCTGGCAATCGCGGAAATTATTAAAAAGTATCATCCCGATACGCCGGTGCTGTTCGGCGGCCTCTCGTCGTCCTATTTTCACAAAGAGCTTATCGCCTATCCGCAGGTCGATTATGTGCTTCGCGGGGATTCGGTTGAAGAACCCCTGCACATGCTGCTCGAAAGGATTAAGAGCCGGCGCTCGCCAGAGGACGTTCCCAACCTGACATGGAAAAGCAACGGCAAAACGGTTGTTGTCAACAAGCTGACACACTCGCCGGACAATCTTGATTTTTACCCATTCGATTATGGCGCAATTATAAAATCAACAATAAAACACGCGGACCTTTTCGGCCACCTGCCGTTCTTTAACTGGCTGAACTATCCGATTGTGGCAATGCTTCCCTGGAAGGGGTGCGTGCATAACTGCATTATCTGCGGCGGCGCAGCCCATTTCTATAAGAATTTCTGCGGAAGATCAGCACCCGCATACAGAAGCCCGGCGCTTATTGCAAAGGATGCGAAGGCAGCGTCACGGCTGCTCAAAGGCCCCATAATCCTGCTGGGCGAGCTCAGGCAGGCGGGTGACGCATACGCGCAGGAGCTTCTTACAGCGCTAAAGGCGGAAAAAATCAGCAACCATGTAGCTATCGAGCTGTTTTATCCTGCATCGAGGCTGTTTCTCGAAGCAGTTGCAGACGCACTCCCGCGTTTTAACATCGAGATTTCGCCCGAGTCCCATGACGAAACGATACGCAATACGTTCGGCAGGCACTACGGCAACGAGGCGCTTGAGCAGACCATACAGCATGCACTGGAACTCGGCTGTAAAAGAATAGACCTTTTCTTCATGATCGGCCTTGCAGGTCAGACCCCGCAATCGGTCATGGATACGGTAACCTATTGCGAATACCTGATACAGAAATTCCGATCCTTCGGAACCGGCAAGGTTTTACCGTGCATATCTCCGCTGGCGCCTTTTATCGATCCGGGGAGCCTGGTGTTTGAGAATCCCGGTAAATACGGATACCGGCTGTTTTACAAAACGCTTGAAGAGCACCGCCGGGCATTGTTGATGCCGAGTTGGAAATACATGCTTAACTACGAGACACAGTGGATGAGCCGTGACGAGATTGTAAGCACAACCTATGAAGCGGCGCTGCGGCTTAACAGGATAAAAGCGACCTCCGGGATAATCAGACAGCAAGAGGCCGACCTTATCGATCGACGCATTACCGAAGCTAAACAACAGATTCAGCAAACAGATGCTATGCTTGAAGCGAAGGAAGCCGGTGAAAAAATATCGGCAGAATACGGAAAAAAATTCAATGTCGCAACGATCTGCAAAAAGGATGAATTACAATGGCCGCTGAATCCATTACGATTTAACCCGTTTTCGATTATTAAAACGTTACTGTCAAAAAAATAGCCTTTACAAAACACCCGCAAAATAGTATGTTATTGCTTCTTTTTGTTACCCTTCGAACAATATAAACAATTTTCTCAACAAAAAAAGTACTATTTTCACACTTAAAACGGAGGTTCGCTTTGAAGAAGGTTTTTTCGTTATTGCTTTCAGTTTCTGTTTTTTGTCTTGTTTCTGCCGAAGGAACGGTCGATCAGAAGGTGACTTTTGCGCCGTACGGTTTTGTTAAAGGTGACATGTATTACGTGTCCGGCGCAGCAAAATCATGGGCAAAGCCGTCGTTAACCTGCGTTCAGGTTGCTGCTAAAGATGACAGCCTGGCAGGTGAAGGCATCGCATTTTCGGCCCAGCATTCCAGAGTCGGTCTTAAGGGGAGCGGCGCATTCGGCAGCATAACCATGGGCGGGCTTGTCGAGGTGGACTTTTTCGTTATCGCTGCAAACACAAACGCAAAACCGAGAATGCGGCTTGCCTATGCATGGTGCCAGCCGTTCAAAGGGTTCGAAATCAGGGCAGGACAGCAGTGGGATCTGTTCTCACCGCTTAACCCGACCACCAACAATACAAACGCCAATCTCTGGTATGCAGGCAACTATGGATTCCGCCGCGCGCAGATCTATCTTGGCTATACCCTGGATTTTGATAAAGTCAAAGCTGGCGTGCAGGTGAGCGGCGGCGAAGGCGCACGGGAAGACGATCTTGCCGCTAACGGCGGTACCTGGCTGGGTGATGATAATAAATCCGGTATTCCCATGATTCAATACCGCGGATTCTGCAACCTGTTCAACAAAGCCATCATCGGTTTTGCCGGTATCTACAGCACCTTTGGCAAGGATAAAGATTATACATCCACAGGGTTCAGCGCTGATTTAGATCTGCCGATTCACAATTTCTTCTCCCTGAAGGGTGAGTTTGCCATGGGCACGAACTTGAATAACTCCAATATATTTACAATTGCAGATAATAAATATAAGAAAATAGGCACTGTCATTGATTCAACGGATAAGAAAAACATGGGTTTCTGGGTTAATGTAATCACAAAGCCCATAGACTTCTTTAATCTTTCGCTTGGAGTAGCACAGGAAAAGAATACAACAGATAAATTGGCTATCGGCCAGCCGGAGAGTAACTTTACCTTCTACAGCGACTTTATCTTCCCTATCGGGAAATATTTCTCATTGTCGGTCGAGTATCAATTCCTGAAAACAAGCCACAAAGATGCTGATGACTATACAACCAATGTTGTTGATCTTGCAGGAACGGTTACCTTCTAACAACGAATACCGTTTTTACCTGATTTAAGAAAAGGGGTCGAACACTCGATCCCTTTTTTATATAACAATTTTGAACATTTTATCATTTATGAAGTATATTTAAGATGAAGCTGCTCTGATTCTATCAAACAAAGGAGAACCCTATGGGCATGATCGGCGGACAGGAACTGCTTATAATTCTGGCAATCGTCATTATTCTTTTCGGCGCAAAGAAAATCCCGGAACTTGCCGCCGGCCTTGGCAAAGGAATAAAAGAGTTTAAAAAAGCGACTAAAGACACCAAGGAAGAGATTGAAAATGCTCCAACCGTGGCGAAAAAAGAGGTGAAAGAGGTTGAGGAGAAGAAGGGATAATTTGTAATACCGGATTTCTTATTTTTTAATCTGTTTATGGAAAGGGCGTGTCCTTCGAATATCAGGGTTCCACCCTTTAAACAAATATAGGAAACTTTCCATCTTTTGTTATCCTGCAGTGAAAACACATACTATAGCCTGTTTTAACCTTCATTTTGCCTGCCACCATATTTCAGCTTTTTAATAGCCAACATTACTATTACAGCAGGGATTAATTGGAATAGGCCGGGTATGTAAAATTTTCATACACACCGGTTGCCCGGGTGAAACAATACTACAAAAAAAGCATAAACAGCCCCATGTTTTGTCAAAAATATGCTGAAACAGGTACCTGTTTAGTCATTGTTTGTGACCAAACAGCCACCTGTTTCGTCATTTTTCTTGCTAAAGTATTGGTTTATAATGTATATTGAGTGTATATGATTAGAAATTCAGAACAATCACTTAAAAACTGGTATAACAAGCAAAATCGTAAGCCATTAATCATACGTGGTGCCAGGCAAGTTGGAAAATCATACCTTGTACGACAATTCGTAAAGGATATGGGAATACCGCTATTTGAAATTAACCTCGAGAAACACAGCACTCTTGATAGCGTGTTTGCAACACTGGACATGAAAAAAATTTTGACAGAATGCGAGTATGTTTGCAGTACCAGTTTTTCATCTGGAAAGAATGGCGGGGTACTTTTTCTTGATGAAATTCAGGCTGCTCCAAACGCAATCGCCGCCTTACGGTATTTTTTTGAGGAAAAACCGGATTTACCCGTGATTGCCGCGGGTTCTCTGCTGGAGTTTGCCTTATCCAGGCATTCATTTTCGATGCCGGTAGGCAGGGTGGAGTTTCATTACCTCGGGCCAATGACATTCTCTGAATTTCTGGTCGGGCTGGGAGAAGAACAACTTTGCAAATATATCAACGGGTATACTGTTGAGAGTACGCCTTCCGACGCTGCACATGACAGGCTGTTAATGAGGTTGCGTGAATATTTACTTGTCGGGGGTATGCCTGAAGCGGTCAGGGAATTTGTCGCCACCGGCTCCATGAACTCCGTATCGCCGGTGCACGAATCCATTATAGAGACCTATCGTTCGGATTTTTCGAAATATGCGGCTCTTGATGATCTTGTTCTGTTGCGCCGCGTATTTGACTTTGTGCCTTCTGCAATAGGGGAAAAATTTAAATATGTAAACGTTGACCCTGATAGCCGCGCACAAAAGGTTAAAAATGCCTTTGAACTATTAACGCTTGCAGGTCTTGTTGCACCCATCAGGCACTCGTCTGCATCCGGAATTCCTATTGCAGTATCTGCAGACAGCAACGTGTTCAAACCATTATTTCTGGATATCGGTCTCATGAATGCCGTAAGCGGAATACGAGCATTACCATTAAGCATTTTTCAATCCAGTCGTTTTATAAATGAAGGCAAAATGGCCGAACAATTCGTCGGTCAGCAATTATTATACATAAACAGCACCATGCGCCCGGAATTATTCTACTGGCTTCGTGAAGGTAAAAAAAACAGTGCCGAAGTAGACTACCTGATACAACACGGTGTTCACATCATTCCTGTAGAGGTCAAATCCGGTAAATCAGGCACCCTTAAATCACTTCACCGGTTTATGGCGGATAAAAAGGGGTTATTAGCTGTTCGGTTTGATCAGAACCAGCCATCACTTAATGAGGTGAATATTCACGTTGCCGATAGTGCCGGCGTTAAAACCATTACCTTCAAAATGCTTTCACTCCCCCTCTATTTCGCTGAACAGTGCGGTAAACTTATACAGGAAATTTTGCCGTGAAGTATGCCCGATGAATTTCCTTTTCAACCTGTTTAAAACTCCGCAAATCCGGTATACATTAGACTCTGTACGCTAAATAATCTACGTTTTTTGCGTAGATAATTTAGCGTACAGAGTCTTACCCCAAAGCCGTACAATATCTTACAAAAGTTTCCGGCTTTGCCGGGTTAGAGTATATTATATTCATAGGCAGGTTACTATAGTTTATACGAAATCTATAAATATTCGGATATAGTATGAAAAAAAGTGTTTACCTTGATTCTACAATCCCGAGTTATTACTGGGATAAAAGGAATAGCAATGTATCTGCCAAAAGACGACCCGATTGTTAAAGAAAAGCATGCAACACAGGAAAAACTTTTAAATGAGGTTCGTGGGGATTTGCACCAATATAATAAGCGAATTGTAGAGCAAATAAAAGAGCTGAATAAACAATATAAAATCCGTTTTAAAAAGGCCGTATTTTCGAAATAGCTTTTTTTAACATATCTGGGTACGGAGACAAGGCTGTAAAATACACCGACTCACCAGGTGTGTAAAATTTTCATACACACCGCCTGCCCGGCAAAAGAGCACCGCACTAAATAGGTTCCTGCAGGCAATGGACGATTTACGCTGTCAAGCCTAATCGCAGTACCGTTATTAACTACTGAACGTAATAAACGCTTTCCAGAAACAGTGAATACCTCGACCACAATCCGGCCAGCCCAGGATGCTGGGATGATTAGCTTTCCGGCAGAGTATTTTAATGGAGTATTGGGTATCAGCTTGTTGCTGTTTATTATTGGGGTTGGTTTGAGCCTGTAGCGGGCGAGGTAGGGGGAAAATTTGTCGCCGGCGGTTAAGAAATTGCCGCCGACATACAGGTATTCATTTGATTTGTCGATAGCAAGGGCATAAACACAATTATCCACCCCGGATCCTAAAGAACTCCATACCTTGCCGTCCCATTTTGCTATGCTGTTTGCCGAAACACTGCCAGCAGTGTCAAACCTTCCGCCAGCATAGAGGTTACCCGAATTGTCAATGGTTAAAGCCCGTGCTTTAGCATCTAATTCCCCCTGCAGCCCAGAACCGAGAGTATACCAGGCGCTTCCATCCCATTTTGCGATGCTGTTAGCCGCAACGCTACCGGCAGTGTTAAAACAGCCGCCAGCGTAGAGGCTGCCCGAATTGTCAAAATATAGAGCATAGACAACACCACTTGTTCCCAATCCAAGACTGTTCCATGTGGTACCGTCCCATTTTGCGACACCCCTTGCATGAACCCCGCCGGCAGAGTCAAACCATCCCCCGGTATAGAGGTTGCCCGAATTATCGAGAACAAGAGCATAAACATGAAGATTCACACCTGAACCAAGGCTGCTCCAGCTGCTCCCATCCCACAGAGCTATGTTTTTTGCAACAACTCCACCGGCACTATCAAAATAACCCCCAGCATAGAGGTTACCAGTATTATCAGTAACCAGGCCAAAGAAATAATCCACCTTCCATAAACCGAGAGGACTCCATGAGTTCCCATTCCACTTTGCGAGGTAGTGTTCAAAGACACCTGTAGGAAAATCTGCAAAATGCAGGCCGGCATAGAGGTTACCCGAATTGTCAATAACCAGCGCATCGGATTGATAAAACTTTGAACCGAGAGCACTCCAGTTTTTACCATCCCACTTGGCGATTCCACCGGCTAAAACTGTTGCGGCGACAGGAAATCTCCCTCCTGCATAGAGATCGCCGGAATTATTAATCACCATTGAAGCGACATAATCTGACCTGCCGGAACCTATACCCACACAGACAGCAGACCAGGCGCTCCCATTCCATTTCGCAATGTTTAGTGCCGCAATTCCACTGATACTGTCAAAATCTCCTCCGGCAAAGAGGTTACCTGAATTATCAATAGTAAAAGCGTGGAATGTGCCATACGTATTTTTATTCATACCGGAACCGAGGGCGGTCCAGGAGCTGCCATTCCATTTTGCGGCTCGATTTGCGGCAACGCCACCAGCGGTATCAAACAATCCCCCGGCGTAGAGATTATTTGAATTGTCAATAGCTATAGCATCGACGGGACCATTCATCCCTGAACCGAAGGCGCTCCACGTACTCCCGTTCCATTTGGCTATGCTTTTTGCAACGACACCTCCTGCCGAATCAAAAAATCCAGCGGCATAAAGATTGCCCGAATTATCGAAGGAAAGTGCAAAGACACTACTATCAAGACCTGAACCAAGAGCTGCCCATATATTCCCATTCCATTTTGCAATGTTTCTTGCAGTCATTCCGCCAATAGAATCAAAGACACCGCCAGCGTAGAGATTCCCGGAATTATCTATCGCTAATGCATAGACATAACTATAATCATTCAATCCATTGCAGAGACGAGACCAGGTGCTGCCATTCCACTTTGCTATATAGTCATTATAGGCACTGCCAGTGGTATCAAACCAGCCATTTGTATAGAGGTTACCCGAATTGTCACAAACCAGAGCTGTAACAGGCCCCGCTGTTCCGGAACCGAGAGGACTCCATGAGCTGCCATTCCATTTTGCTACGTGGTTTGCAGAGATGCCTCCGGCAATATCAAACCTTCCTCCGGCATAAATATTCCCGGAATTATCACACGCAAGTGCACAGACATCAGCTTTGGGCGAAACGTTACAACCCACACCAGAACCCAGGGCATGCCAGGTGCTGCCGTCCCATTTTACGATATTATTGGCAAAGGTATTTCCGATTATAGAAAAACTTCCACCAAAATAAATATTAGAACCCTTGCTTACTACAGCTAAAACCGTTTTATCAGCGCCAACAATCCCCGGATTCACCACCTCCCAATTCTCATCACCAGGCACACTTTTCGGCACACAGGTTTTTCTTTCAGCATTTGCAATTTGTTTACCAGCCTGCGGGTTTCCAAATATTCCGGCAAGAAACAGCGCTGCAGTTATAGAGGATATGGACGTGAAGATTTTGTGAATGTGTCGTTTCATACGGTATTCCTTTAAATCTCTTGTTATTGCCCTACAGTAATATATACAATATGGGCACTAAAAGAGCAATTTATTCAGGTCATCTCACAGCGGCAATCGGTCTGCAAGGAATAATGGATACGAATGAAGTTTTGATCGCGTGTTGAGTTCAGGGTTATGGGCGCTGATTTGACTTCAACCGGGATAACCGTACCGTCTATCTCACGTATGAATTCCCCAATCTTAACATATTGATTTGCTTTATATTATACCCCGGAACCGCCCTTCATATCCCCCGCATATTCCTGAATCTTTTGCGCCAGGGTCCGGATCGTTTCCATGGTGGTATCGGGATTCATTATAGTCATCCGCAGATATCTTTTTCCATTAAACAGTGTCGTGGACAAATAGAAACTTCCTTCTGCGATCAAACGGTCGCGTATCTTTAGCTGGAGGTTATCGCTGCCGTCTATTCTGAAGCAGAGAATATTGCTTTGCGGTTCTACCGGGCAGAAAAATCCCGGCAGGTGGTTTATGTATTGATATGCTTCTGCGGTCAATGCATACTGGCGTTCGATATAGTCGGCCAGGCCCTTTTCGCCCAGCGATGCAAGAACCATAAAAAAACGCAGGCCTAAGCCTGCTTTGGTGCACTCGACGGTACGGTGCAGGAAATCGAAACCCGGCTGCTCCTTGTCATGAAACAGGTAGCTTGCCTCCTGCCGAAACGCGGTATCTATGTCCCGGTGGTCGCGGAACAGCAGGGCAGCACAGACGGCAGGCACGCGCAGCAGTTTGTGGGCGTCCCAGGTAAGGGAGTCAATCTTTTCCACGCCTTTCAACAGATGCCGGTGTTTTCCGGACAGCAAAGCGCTGGCGCCATGCGCTCCGTCAACATGCAGCCATAGTTTGTGAGCTATGCAGAAGTCTGCGGTTTCGTCCAGCGGATCATAGATTCCGACCGCGGTGCTGCACGCGTTGGCACAGAGTGCCACAGCGCGCTTGCCTTGATTATGGAGCTTTTCAAATACCGATGGGAGCTTGTCCGGGATTATGGCGCCGCGGCCATCTACCGGGACATGATAGACAGATTCCACTCCTATGCCAAGAATGCCGGCCGTGCGTTCGATTGAATAATGAGCCCCCGCAGGGACCATAAGAGCCAGGTTGCCCGGATTTCCCTTGGTCCACGCCTCCGGCGCAGCCCTGTTTCGTGCTGCGATCAGAGCGGTCAGATTGGCCAGGGACCCGCTGTGGGTTAAAACGCCGCCGCCGAAATTGCTTTGACTCTTTTCTGCGAATGGCGTGAGCGGTGACGGCTGCCACCCGATTTTTTCCAGCAGCCAGTTTATGATGAAATACTCGATGCTGGTTGCCGCCGGACCCATCTCATAAATCGCCATGGGATTATTGGTAAACCCGTCAATAAGCGAGCCCAGACTGCCGGCATAATGAGGCACGGCAACCTGATGCGCAAGGTAGGAGGGGTGATGCAGCCGTGTTGTTGCGGCAAGGTATTTTTCCAGAAAAGCGGACAACCGCGCGCCGGACAACCCCCCGTTCTTGACGTATAACGACAGTTCAAGATCCTTTATCAGGCCTGCCATGGGGGCCTGACGTATCACCGGCTTGCACGACGATACAGACTCTTTCCAGTAATCGTTCAGCGCTTTGATGACGCGGTCCGCATCAGAGATAAAAGACATGTTCACACCCTGTGTTTATGAATTGTACCTAATTTCCGGCAAGGTTGCCCCTCCTCCGATTACGGTGGAGGGAGAAATTACCGGTGTGAAGGAAATTAAACCTAAAATCAGCAGTTAAGTCGTGCTCCTGCTCGTGCTCGTAATCGTAATCGATTGATTTGAAAAGTAGTTTAATAATTGATAGCTTTACAAATTAAGCACCCTTTAGGTGAAAGGCTTTTATTGCTGTTGTTGTCGATTACGAGTACGATTATCCCATCGCGGGCTCTGGGACGCAGCGCGCACGAGCACGACTCTAACTGCGGAATTTAGGATTAAAAAGAGTTTCGGGACACTCTGTCATACAGCCATCTGCGGGCAAGCACAGTTTGTCTGTGCCCCATAGTCCCGAAATTTTACACAAAACAGGCCGGTTCTTCGAAAGGATTTCGAAAAGCCGTGTCTGTAAAATAATACACGATACGGCAGGAGACAAACAACCGGTGGCTATGCGCCACAAAAATAAAAACGGCCCCGAAGCTATTCAGGGCCTCATGCGGTAATCGGCTAAGGGAGGCGGCGCTTTGACGGCGCCGCCTCTTTATTCGTCCTCTACCACCGTTCTCTTCTTTTTTGAGGCTTGTCGCTTTTCGGACGCGCCTCGTTTACCGTCAGCTTTCTTCCTTTGAACTCATACCCGTTGAGCTGGGACATGGCTGCCTGTGCCTGATCTGCCTGGGGCATCTCGATAAAAGCAAAACCCTTGGACCTGCCCGAGTCTCTGTCGGTTATGATGTTGGCGGACGTAACGTCGCCATGCTGCGCGAAAAGGGTCTGAAGATCGCCCTGCGTCGCGTCGAAAGAAAGGTTACCTACATAGATATTCATTACGGACCTCCGTTGATCCTGTGCTGTTGTTTATAATCCGCCGGGCTCCTGCTTACAGCACAAAACCAGGTCCCGGGCGTGCTGGACTACCAGCCATTAACCATTAACTGTATTTGCAGCTTCCCGCGGCCTCGCGGGTTTTTCCAATAGCTCCATCTTCAATTTGCTCCGCGCCGTGGCGCGTTTGCCAGCGTCAAGCTCCATTTTGCGCAGCCGCACGCTTTTGGGCGTTACTTCGACCAGCTCGTCTTCCGCGATGAATTCGATGGACTGGTCCAGCGACAGCAGACGCGGCGCCCGGAGCACGACGGTCAGTTCTGCGGTCGAGCTGCGTATGTTGGTGAGCTTCTTCTCCCGCGCTATATTGATGACCAGGTCGTCGGGACGGTTGCGCTCGCCCACGATCATGCCTGCATACACATCGGTGCCCACCTCCACGATAAGCTCGCCGCGGTCGGTCATGCCGAGGCTTGCGTAGGGGGTGACTCTGCCTGCGCGGTCTGCCACCATTGCGCCGTTTCTGCGCTGCGGAATCGGGCCGAACCACTCTTCGTACCCTTCAAACAGCGAGTTCATGATACCGGCGCCCTTGGTCTCCGTCAGAAACAGGCTGTTGAACCCGATAAGACCCCGCGAGGGTATCAGAAACGACATGTTGACGCGGCCATGCCCGTGATTCTGCATCGAGATCATGCGTCCTTTGCGTATCGAGAGGTTTTCGGTGATAACGCCGATGCGCTCCTCCGGTATATCAAGAAATACGGTTTCGACCGGCTCGAGCGTCCTGCCGTTTTCAACTTTGGTGATGACGCGCGGTTTCGACACCATGAACTCATATCCTTCGCGCCGCATGGTTTCGACAAGGATCGCCATCTGGAGTTCGCCGCGGCCGCAGACTTCCCACGCGTCGGTGCGGCCGATGTCCCTTATTTTCATGGATACGTTGCTCAGCACTTCGCGCCTGAGGCGATCGCCGATGTGGAGCGAGGTCAGGTAGGTTCCTTCCCTGCCCGCAAACGGGCTGTTATTCACCAGACAAATCATTGACACCGTAGGCTCGTCCACCCGGATGCGCGGCAACGGCCGCGGATCAGCGTCGGATGAAATGGTATCGCCGATCTGGACCCCGTCGACGCCCGCCACCGCGATAATATCGCCGGCAACCAGTCTGTCCGCCTTGATTTTCTGCAGTCCCTGAAACGTATAGCATGCGGTGAATTTAAGTCCGTGGACAATGTCGCGCAGGCCGCACATGCTGTAGGTTTTATTCATTTCGAGCGTGCCGCTGGAGAGCCTGCCCACGGCAATCTGCCCCACGTAGGGGTCGTAGCCGAGGTTGGTGACCAGCAGTTGCGGCACAAAATCGTCGTTTGCCTCGGGCCCGGGAATTCGTTCTAAAATGGTGTCAAACAGCGGTTGGAGGTTTTCCGACCCGTCGCCGATGGCGGTGTGGGCCACGGCTGTTTTTGCGTTGGTATACAGGATCGGGAAATCGATCTGCTCCTCGTCCGCGTCCAGGTCGATGAACAGGTCGTAAATCTCGTTGATGACCGTTTCGATACGCGCGTCGTGGCGGTCTATCTTGTTGACGACCACTATGATGGGCAGTTTTTTCTGCAGGGCTTTTTTGAGCACAAACCGCGTCTGCGGCAGGGGGCCCTCGCTGGCGTCGACCAGAAGCAGCGCGCCGTCCACAAGGTTCAGGCTGCGCTCGACCTCGCCGCCGAAGTCCGCATGCCCCGGTGTGTCCACCACGTTGATTTTAACGTTGCGGTAGCGGAACGAGGTGTTCTTCGCCATGATGGTAATGCCGCGCTCCCGCTCCAGGTCCATGGAATCCATGACACGATCAACCAGCTCCTGGTTTTCGCGGAACGTGCCGCTCTGTCTAAGCATTCCATCAAGTAGCGTTGTTTTGCCATGATCAACATGCGCAATAATGGCAATATTGCGAAAATCGTTTTTTCTCATACGTTGGTTTTTTTACTCGCCGGTATTTGACACGCTACTGACTGAAGCTACATAAGCAGGAGGTACATAGGAGAGATCCGAAGCCTCTTACAACCTTCGCCGGGAATCATCGGAGTCGCGGTCCGTACTTTTTTCCTTTTCATTCGAGGTAAATAAACGAAAAACGGATACTTTATTTACTATTGACAATATAACTCATGACCACGCACAAACACAAGAGGATTGTGGAATTTTGGCGCGGGATGTTTTTTAATGAGCTATGAGCACAGGGTGTCGCTGATTCTTACTGTTCTAACCCAGACAAGCTGGACTTTAGTTCTTTAACCTTTTATTCCAAACAGCAGAATAAGAACCTTCACGAAACAATTTTCTGCCTAAAAACATCAGAAAATTATTTCTAAGGTTCTAATATTTCTATCAGTTCCTCGCGAGTGAATATTTTTTTCGCTTCGGGCGAGTCTTCAGGAATCACTGCCGAAACCAATTCACGCTTTCGCTCGATAATAGCGTCTATTTTCTCTTCGATGGTCTTTTCTGAAATAAGTTTAAACACCTGAACACCCCGTTTCTGTCCAATTCTATAAACACGATCGGTTGCCTGCTCTTCCCGGGCAGCGTTCCACCAGCGATCATAATGTATAACAACAGAACCGCCGATAAGGTCGATGCCATATCCGCCGGCTTTCAGACTGCCGACAAAAACGACGCATGCGGGGTTGGTGTTGAAAGTATCAATGACTTTTGCACGAGCCTGGGTTGCGCCGGTTAAAACCGTATATCCGATACGGGAATCAATAAGATACTGTTCAATTAAGGCTATCATGCTCAGATATTGTGAAAACACAACTATCTTTTGACCGGAACCGAGGCATTCGGCAAGTATTTCTTTAAACAGCTCCCATTTCCCGGAAATATACTCAGTATATCGCTCGGTACAATTCAGGGCGCATGCCGGGTGATTACAGATCTTTTTCAATGTGTTAAGCAGAGAAAAAATATGCAGATAAGGAATATTTTCAGCGGGATTATGAAGCAAGGTTAGGAGCGAACGGCTGTCTCGTGATATTGTTTTTTCATACAAATCACGCTGCGCCGGCGGTAATTCGCATAGCCGTCGATCAACAATTTTAACGGGCAGTTCCTGCAGAACACTCTGTTTCAGACGACGAAGAATAAACGGTTTTATTAATTGTTGAAACGTGCGCCGGATTTCCTTGTTTTCACAGCTTTCAATGGGTTGAACAAATTTTTTCATGAAAGAATCATCCGAACCCAGATAGCCGGGCAGTACCAGGTCGAAAAGGGTTTTCACATCAGTCAGGCTGTTTTCAAGCGGTGTGCCGGAGAGGCAGATTTTTATCATAGCGTTAATAGCGAGCGCTGATTTTGCAATCTGTGCGTGAACATTTTTAAGATTTTGCGCTTCGTCGAATACCGCAACTACAAAATGTATACTACGCAGAGCGTTACATTCGTTACGTAATATGCCATACGAGGTAAGCAGGATATGATAATCATCTCCATCTCCGGTCGTACTGCGGTGTGACCCGTGGTACACATTTATTTTCAGGAGTGGCGCGTATTTTCTAATGATAGCAGCCCAGTGACCTATTACCGTTGTCGGGCAAACCACAAGAAACGGGCCGCGAATGCCTCGCTGTTGCTGCAGAGCATAAAACAGCCCCAGGACCTCGTGCGTTTTACCAAGACCCATATCGTCACAGAGAAGACCTCCGATCTGATTGTCTACAAGGCACAAAAGCCATTCTACGGCAATTTTCTGATAGGGGCGCAATGTAGTTTTAAAATTTTCAAGCTCCTCAAGCGGTTTGGAAGGAGAAAATTCCAGCAGCATTTTCAACTTTTGACGGAGAACGTCATTATCTGGCTTTCGAATCTCCATCAAACCAGACTGCCAAAAATAGACCAGTAAAGCCTTGTGAATTATTAAGCAGCCGTCTTGAAAAGCGCCCTGAAAGTTTATTAACAGAGGGATAATTTTATCACTTTTACAGTCGACGATGCATCGGTCAGTTATGGCAAAACGCCGTCCAGCCTCCCGCGACTCCAGCAGTACATTCAGCGGAACGGTTTCGTTTCCTGCGGTGTATTCCGCCGATACCCTGCACCGGGGGCCGTTGATTTCCTGTATTGTAATTGCTGCAGTATCAAAGCGATCAATAAAGCACATGGTATACAGCCGCCTGAAATCAAAAGCTACGGCGGTGGAGAAAAGATCCTGCGTAATAGTTGCGTCAGCCGACCCATTCTCATCCATGGAAAGGGCGGCGCTCTGTTTTTCAAGGAATGCGGAAATCTCCGAATACGGTACGAATTTTATGCTGCCCCATCTCGAAGCTATTAATTTACGACTCTCATGATCGAAACTGAAAAAAACACGGCGCTCCGGCGAATAAACCAGATAATCATAAAAAAAACGTTCCTGTATCGGCACATACTCCGTGCGGTTATTATCTGCAGCAAATTCCACAACCGGAATAAATTCATAGCCGTCACCAGCGTTCGCTTTCCCGAAGCTGAAGAAAAGCCTTTTTTCTTCTTTCAGAAGCTGTATATGTTTATCCGGTAGCAGGTGCTTATTAAGGGTAGAGATAACATCAGGTACAGTATCCGGCGGTAATACTATTTTCACATAAATATCACCACTTTCGGAACCGATAGTAAGAGAAAAAACAGCATCTTTTTCATCAATATGGTAATCAAGCTCTCCAACAACATCTGACATTTCCTGAAAGCAGTGATAAGCGAGCACCAACCAGAGGCTCTCCTCTTGTGCCAACCTGGTGGTCGTATGGCCGGTTTTCATAATCTCTTTTTCAACCTCGGTGAGCACTAACTCGCGGGCATGCCTGCGTAGGTCATATAATGACAAAGATGCATCGGGCGATTTTTTAACATTAAAGCGGCTGAATAATCTGCTGCAATCTTCCCCTTTCGAATAGTATTCAACAAATAAACGTCCCTGCTTATCGCAGAGCCGGATTGGACCGTTTTCCGAACAGGAAAAGTATATCAGAGCCGTCGAAAGCGCATGTGTTTTTGAACAGGAGAAGAATAGTTTATAATAAAAACTTTCTTCAAAGATGGCGTGAGGAAACGTTTCCCCGTGTGCTTGATAGTAGCGGTCCATTTCTGAGGCCAAAGCAGCGGCATGTGCGCATTTTGGATGCGAACCTCGTGTACAAGAACAGAACATCCGGGGCTTTTGCGGCTTTTTGGAACCGGTATGTGCTATATAGAGAGTTTTGCCCCGCTCGTTGTTTTCATAATACGAAGAAATGTAACAATGCCTGTAGAATTCAATGGTATGAGTAAGTTCCATACTTAATTAATAATTATTTTTTCAGGGACGTTTAGCTGATTTTTGTTTGGGTAACAATATAAATTATATTTCATTACTGTACCTCTAATTGACGCATTAAATGTTTTTGTTCCTGTTTAATTGATAAATACACTATTTTCAGAGACACCTTTTCTTAATGTAAGACATCCTCGCAATAACTTATTGGGAGTCAAATACCATGAACCTTTCAACCATAGAAACCCCCTGCCTTGTTTTGGACAAACCGAAGCTTGAACACAATATCGCCGGTTTCTGCACTCGCATGGATCGCGAAGGCGTTGCATTGAGGCCGCATGGGAAAACAGCAAAAAGCATTGAAATCATAACAATGTGTCTGAAGGGATCAAACCGGGGTATTACCGTTTCGACCCTGAAAGAGGCCGAATACTTTTTCAACAACGGCATCAAGGATATTGTTTACGCGGTAGGCATTGCCCCGGTAAAACTCGACCATGTCGCGTCTCTTATCAAACGAGGCGCGGAAATCAGCGTGATACTCGACTCTGTCGAGCAGGCAAACGCCGTCAAGACAAAGGCGCACGAACACGGAGTGTGCATTCCGGCTCTTATCGAGATAGACAGCGACGGGCTTCGCAGCGGCGTTGCTCCGCAAGACCCGTTGCTTCTTCAAATCGGACGTATACTGCACACCGATCAGGGTGTTTCCCTGCAGGGTGTGCTCACGCATGCCGGCGCCTCCTACTCAAGCAAGAGCAGAGAGCAGATCAGGGACTTTGCGCGCGCAGAGCGCGATGCTGCGGTACATAGCGCCAAAATGCTGCGAAAAAACGGGCTCCCGTGCCCCGTCGTGAGTATCGGCTCGACTCCGACGGCAACTCATGCTGCTGATTTTGAAGGGGTTACGGAAGTCAGAGCCGGGGTGTTCATGTTTCATGATCTGGTCATGGCAGGGCTGGGAGTGTGTGCGATTGGGGAGATTGCCATTTCAGTATCAGCTTCGGTTATCGGTCATCAGAAACAGAGAGGCCAGGTAATTATCGACGCCGGATGGATGGCGCTTTCGCGCGACCGGGGTACCTCTTCACAAAAGACAGATTGCGGCTACGGGCTTGTCTGCGATATCCGGGGAAACCATATTCCCGGCCTTGTCGTATCATCCGCCACACAGGAGCATGGCGTCATCGAATCACGAACCGGCATGCCTTTGGATACAGACCAGTTTCCCCCCGGCAGCTTTGTCCGTGTTCTGCCCAACCACGCGTGCGCAACGGCTGCGATGCACGAGCGGTATTATGTGACCGACGGCTCTACTGAGGTTGTTGCGCAATGGGATCGTATTAACGGATGGTAGGTTGATTGCACTTTTTTTGCTTGAGTATTAAAATGTTTGTTAACCAAAAAGGTAGTATGGCTTTATGGTTCGAACAATAAAACCCTCCAGGATTCGTCTTGAAGCAAGCACCTGTTGTCAGCTGAAATGCCCCTTATGCACAAATGCAAACAAACAAATTGAATCTGGTGTCGGTTATGGCAATATCGATTTTGAGAATTTTAAAAAGATTGTTGATGAAAATTCTTTTATTAAGGAAATAGAATTGTCCAATTTCGGAGAGATTCTGCTGAATCCTCATCTTCAGTTGATATTGGAGTACGCATTCAAACACGGGATAGCACTTTCGGCGGAAAACGGAGTAAATGG
>Ga0105099_10000231_pt1 | contig 38168 bp, 26 predicted proteins | sample PPLLak3cmMay2015_2_FD_79138 | JGI IMG/M metagenome (GOLD analysis project Ga0105099, IMG submission 79138) | Freshwater sediment microbial communities from Prairie Pothole Lake near Jamestown, North Dakota, USA - PPLs Lake P8 Core (1) Depth... | ecosystem: Environmental > Aquatic > Freshwater >... | reverse complement strand
GTCAGAGGCTCTCCGTTGATGAAGACCACATTATTCTCAACTTTAATTGATTCGCCAGGCAGGCCTATGACTCGTTTGACGTACTCCTTTTCCGGCTCTGTTGGTGACTTGAAGGTGACGATCATACCCCGTTTGATGACCAGTTGCGGGAAGAAGAGGGCATCAATATCGCTGACCGACTGGGAGTAGGAGAATTTATCCACAAGCAGGTGATCGCCGATGAGCAGGTTGTCTTGCATGGAGCCGGTGGGGATGACAAAGGACTGTAGCAGAAAGGTCATTACAAAAAAGACATAGATGAGGGTTTCACTGAACAGTTCGAAGTAGGCGCGAAAACCCTGAGGCTCTTTTTGTTCTTTCGGTTTTTTTTCTTTTTTAAAAAATTTGAGCATGATCCATTCTACTCGATTTTTCAGGTATAAATCAAGTTTGTGTGGGCGGGGACAAGCACTGAGGCATTAGGCCTGGGAGAAAAAGAGCCTGGCACCAGATTTCTGTCTCTGAAAACCAGGCGAAGTCGTATCAAGCGGCAGAACAATCGATAGGCAGGCCTTTTTTAATTTCCGGTATGATGGGGATGTGGTCCTTTTTTAAATCGTCCGGAGACAAAGACAATGGTGCGATCCTCGGATCAACATGAACAGCCAAGCGCCAAAGGATCATATTTTGCTCGATTTCATCTGCTGCAAAGGGGTGGCAGACAATGGCCAGATCAATATCGCTGTATTCATGGGGGTGGCCATTGGCATAAGATCCGAATAAAAAGGCGCTAAGCACTGACATCTGATTTTTTTTAGTTCTTTCAGATAGGTATTTATGACGTCTATAATTTCTTGAGTAGACAATAAAATTGGCCTGGCACCAAATTTTGCACTTCTCTTTAGTTGACAAAACAAGTAAGGTATGATAATTGTACTTTGTTATGCAAAGCACTTTGAATGTGGAATGTTGGTGGCTGTTGCAGACAATGAAATTTGCCTATAAAACTTGCCTGACTCCAAATTTTTTCGAATTGTAAGAAATATGGTTTGTCGGCGACTCTTAGGGTGAAATGAAAAATTTTGAATCGAAAGAGGTTTGATATGAACAAGAAAGCGAAAACCAGGGTGATCGCAAGTGGAGTGAAATTGGCAATTTCTAATGACAAATGTCACTTTGAGATGTGATATTTCGCACTACCCTTTGATTATGAACTGGAATACAGTCAGGTCGCTACTGTGTCAAAAAGGAGGAGATGACGTGCCGGAAAAGTTAAGGGGCTGGATCAATATTGGCACTGGGCTGCGCAATTTGATAATACAGCCCTGCGAAAGGTTCGTTGCCGACAACAATCTTATCTCTTCAACCCGTTTTATATTCAAAAATCCAAGAGTTGCAACCATTGGAAATACAAAAAGGAGAAAACAATGAAAAAACTAAGAAAACTCACCTTGGCAAAAACCACCATCTCAGACCTGACAAAGAAAGAACAGGAAACGGTGTTGGGCGGATTGCACGATGACACAAGAGGCACGGGCTGTAACACCCATTGTTGGTATGATGGCCCAAGCAAACCAAAAACAGAAGTCATGTGTTAAAAAGAGGTTTCATCCTGAACTGATGTTCAAAATGATGTCTGAAATATAGGTTATGGACAATCAGAATTAAACATCTTTAAGGAAACCGGCAAGCGACGGGACGCCGTCGCTTGCTCTTTGTATTTATGGTGAACCATGCTTTGAAACTGCGACAACCTGATGATGTGTTTTCAAAGGGATTTAAAATTGGAGGACTCGAAATGAAAAGAATGATGATCTGTTTGTGTATTACGCTAATGATGGTGACGAATATATCTGCCCAAGCCGAAAAACCAAAGTTGGCTAAAATCGTACCAGTAGTCGATGATTACTTTGGGATCAAAATCACCGACCCTTACCGTTACATGGAGAACCTGGAAGATCCATATGTGAAAACCTGGTTGAAAGACCAAAGCCTTTATGCTGAAGCGGTGTTGGGCCAGATACCAGGCAGAAAAACCCTGGTGGCTGAATCGACAGACATGAGCAAGAGAGAGATCGCTGATGCATACAGTGTGACTGTACTCGAAAATGATTGGTTCTTCTATCTAAAAAGAGAAGGGGGGGCTGAGCTTGAAAAGCTCTGCTACCGCGATGGGTACAGAGGTGAAGAAACTGTGCTTTTTGACCCTTCTGAACTGAGTTCTGGGGATGACAGTCTGACTTCGATTGCGGCTTACTACCCCAGTCCGAAGGGAGACAAGGTGGCCTTATGTCTGGAATCGACAGATTCAAACAAAATGCACCTTCGCATCATGGATACCCAAACCAAAACGTTTTTTCCAGAAACCTTCAAGCCAGGTCTCTGGATTATGTGTTCATGGCTTGCAGACGGAAAAAGTCTCCTTTACAGCCAATTTGATCACCGATTCATCGATACAACCGAAAGGGACAAGCATGCAGGAGTGTTTTTACATGTCATGGGTGAACCTGTTGAGCGAGACTTTGAATGGCTCTCAAGGAAAACAAATCCCGAGCTTTTCGCTTCCGACTTTGAAATCCCATATGTTTTCCCCTGGCTGCAAAGCGATTATTTTTTCGCTTACCTCTACACAGTTGATCGCAACCAAAAAATATACTTCACCCCACGATCTGCCATCAAGGGGAAAAAGCCTCAATGGCAGAAACTTTGTGATCGGGACGATGAGGTCAAGCATATCTACGCCGCCAAGGATTTGGTTTATCTTTTTACAACCCGGAATGCACCCAATTTTAAATTGATGAAGGTGCCTCTCACACAACCTGACTTAGAAAAGGCCGAAACCGTGATTGATCATCATGAGGCCGACATCCTTTCTGATTATCAGGTTACGAGCAATGGGGTTTACTTTGTCAGGGTGTCGAACGGACTCAAGAAGAATCTCTTCTTCAAAGCTCATGGGAAAAATGAAATTCAAAAAATCGAGCTACCCTTCGCAGCTGGTGCGATTCAAATACAAAATAAAAGCCCACTTTTTCCTGATTTGTGGGTTTCGCTTTCGGGATGGACCCAGCCTTCCCGTCGGTACCGGCATGACTCCAAAACACATGAATTCATCACGGAAGAACTGATCACTGCAACTGTATTTCCTGGAGTAGAGGACCTAGAATGTGAAGAATTGATGGTTCCTTCTCATGATGGTGTGATGGTGCCCCTGTCGCTTGTTTATAAGAAGGGCTTAAAAAAGAATGGGGAAAACATTGTTTTCATGAGCGGTTATGGAGCTTATGGCGTCCATCAGGATCCCGGATTCAACCCCAAAAGGCTGGCTTTGTACAAAAGAGGAGTGGTTTTTGCCCTGGCCCACGTCAGGGGTGGCGGTGCTTTGGGAAGCAATTGGCACAAAACCGGTCAGAAAAGCAGCAAGTCCAATTCCTGGAAAGACCTGATTGCCTGTGCAGAATTTTTGATAGAAAAGGGCTATGCCGAACCAAAAATGATATCAATCTTTGGCGGCAGCGCTGGAGGTATCCTGGTCGGCCGGGCCATGACGGAGAGACCGGACTTGTTTGCTGCGGTTATTCCCTCTGTCGGTTTGATGAATACGCTGAGAATGGAAGCGTATCCAAACGGTCCTGTCAATACGGCAGAATTCGGAACCGTAAAAAACGAAGTGGAATGTAAGGGGTTGATGGACATGGATGCCTATCTGCATGTTAAAGATGGGCTGAGTTATCCAGGGGTGCTTGCGTTGGCGGGTATGAATGATGTCAATGTGGTCGCCTGGCAGCCGGCGAAATTCGCTGCCCGCTTGATGTCCGCTAGCGCTTCAGAGAGGCCCATTTTAATGCTGACCGATTTCAATTCTGACCATAGCCTCGCCATCAGTACCTCCCAGGACATCATGCAGACGGCGAATATTTATTCATTTGCGTTATGGCAGACAGGCCATCCCGAGTTTAAGCCCCATAAGGATTAATTGGGAATGCTAAAGTGAGGGTACAGCTGACTCACCAATTGTCTGCTTGGAATTTTCCATTGGCCAGAAATGGGTTGACATTCTTCAATCGCCTTGTTTATGATGTTGATAATGGGAGAAAAGCATTTTTGTTCCTTAAACGTAAAATAATGATCATTTTTCAGGGAGGTTCTATCATGAACTCAAGTAACAGATTATGGATGAAAATCCTTTTACTCATTTTGATCCCGCTGCTTTTTGTTCCATCATTACGGTCCGAAAGCCAGGAATTGACCCAGGAAATCGTCAAGGCCAAGGAAAGCTTGCGGGGAGAAGCGCTGCTTTCTCACATCGAATTCCTGGCCTCATCCTTTTGCCGGGGTCGTGAAACCGGTGAAAAGGGAATGGACTTGGCTGAAACCTACATCACCACGATTCTCAAAGGTGCTGAAGTCAAGCCAGCAGGAGAATACAATTCATTTTACCAGGCCGTCAGGCTAAGTTCGTTGGACTTGGGTGAGCCCCTGAAATTGCAGATCGATGACGCCTCCGGCTGCACCACTGCTACCTTGGCCTGGGATTTTCTGCCACTGGAATTGTCGGCAGAAAAACGGGTTTCGGGACAGCTGGTTTTCGCTGGATACGGCATCACCGCCCCGGAACACCATTATGATGACTACAAACAGATCGATGCCCGTGGGAAAGTGGTGCTGGTTCTGCGCCACGAGCCGCAGATTAACGATGAGAACAGTCTTTTTGAGGGGACAAAAAGTTCCAAATATGCCCCTTACCTCGCCAAAATTCACAACGCTCAGAAACATGGAGCCGTGGGTATAATCTTTTTCAACGGCCCTCTAGGCACCCAGGACAGTGATTTGGCCAACGGCTACACCTCCGGTGCCTACTGGCCTTCCCTGGAAAAAGAAAAATTCAAGGAAGAAGAAGACTATCGTTTTTTTTCTTTTACAAGCAGCATGAATCTGACTGACCTGAACCTGGGTATCACCATTCCCGCTGTGGTTGTCTCCGGAACCTTTGCCCAAGCTCTGGTGGGTCCACAAAAAAATCTGGAAACCATTCAGAAACAGATTGATGACACGCTTATCCCTCAATCCTTTGCAATGAATCAGAAGGCGATTTTGGATGTCCATTTCAAACACAAACCAATCAAAGCTCGGAACATCGCCTTCAAAGTTGAAGGCTGTGATCCGAAACTGAAAGATGAAACCATCATCATCTGTGCCCATTACGACCATGTGGGGAAAGATGCCCGGGGCCGCGTCTTCGGCGGCGCTGACGACAACGCTTCAGGAACATCGGCGGTCATGGAGATTGCAAAAGCCTTCAAAGCCTGTTCCGACCGCCCAAAACGCACCCTGCTTTTTCTGCTGTTTACCGCCGAAGAGAAAGGCCTGCTGGGATCCCGATTCTACTGTCAACACCCTCTGGTCCCACTGGAAAAAACCCTGGCCGTCATAAACCTGGACATGTTGGGACGCAATGACATCAATCAGATGGGACTTTTGGGGAAATACCAATACCCCAAACTTTTCCAAGTCATAGATGAAATCAACACCCACGGAATTCATTTCGAATTCAATTTCACCGTTGAGACCTTTTTAGGAAACTCCGATCATTTTCCCTTCATGGCCCACGGCATTCCGTCATTATTCCTGAACTCTGGTAATCACGAACAACTGCACCGCCCGGAAGACACTCCTGACCGAATCCTGCCTGAAAAAGTGGAAAAGGCAGCCAAGTTGGTTCTGGAAACAGCCTGGACGCTGGCCAATCTGCCTGCAGGCAGCCAACTCAAATAGGGAGAAAAACATGAATAGCATCAAAAAAACAACGGTTATTGCAGCCCTTTCTTTTCTGACATCAGGCTTTTTATCCGCCGATTCAGCCCGGGATTTCGTTGATCAGGCGATCAACGCCATGGGGGGTAAAATGGCCATTTCGCGAATGCAGCATTTTCAGGCCCAGGGCAGAATTGAGTTGGAAAGCTGGGGCATCAGTTTGATCGGTAAGCTTGAAATATGCGTCGACAATAGCAAAATACATCGTCGTTTGGATCTCCAGTACGGTAAACGCTCCTTTCCCATGATAGATGCCTTTGATGGAAAAATCGCATGGCAGAATCAATTCGGCAGACTCATGGACGTTCCGGCCCTGAATTTTCAGAATGAACAAGCCCACGACCTCTCACTGCTCATCAATCCGGAGGTCCAATTTGTGGCCAAAGAAAAAAAGGATCTGGCGGGACAGCAGGTCCAGGCCGTAGAAGCTATTCTCGGACAGCAGAGAACCACATTCTATTTTAACATCCAGACCCACCTGCCCGTGGAAATTGATTACAAAGATTTCTTCTATGACGACAAAGGTACCCGGGATCTGATCGACCGCAGTGTTCGCTACGAAAAATTCGAATCCTTTGACGGGATTCTTTTCCCGACTCAGATCGTCAAAAATAAAAAGGGAAAGAAAGAGGAAACGATTACCATCACATCCATCAATTTCCATCCCAAAATAAAGAAAGATCTTTTTGATCGCCCGATTGAACCCATGGATTTCCGCTGGTACGAGGAGATGATGGAATAATCATCATGTTGTTTATTTGATGCATGAGTGATGGTGCTGATGTGTGCCGAGCAAGCTGGAGCGCCATAGCTCCAGCACAGAAGGTTTTTTTGTTTGCCTGGCACCTGATTTTTTCACTGTTTGTATCCTTATGCTATAATATCCAGGCAGTGTTTTCGGGTGATGCTATGTCAACCCGCAATAGAACGATGAATTGGCAGGAATAATTTGGATAAATCTGTCATGCATGAATACCAGGTACTATTTTTATGGGAAGGGATTTAGATCTAAAAAGAATATCTGAGATGGTACTAAACCAATCCGGCTGTATAAAAATTCTTTTTTGGTGTTCAATTATTCTTTCTTTGCTACTGAACGGCATGATCTGGACCGGTAAGGTATTGGCAGAATCCCCCAAACCATTGTTCGGCTTTCGGGTCAATGCACTGGATCTTAACGGGACTGCCTGGCAGAGAATCGCCTGGCCGGACCTTCGAAGTCATAATCTGCCAGAATCGTTATTATTTTCGCGGAGGCTACAATTTCAATCTGATCTGTATCTTAGTGAAGAGATTTCTGTTCTATGGCATGTATCCGGCAGTGGGTCCGTTTCGTTGAAAGTGAATGGAAAAAAACTGGTGCCCAAGCCGGATCAGATTTTCCTCAGTGTCGGGCTAAAAAAGGGATTCAATCATGTGTCTATCCAATGGAACCGGCCGCCCAAGGCTGATGACCTTTTTTTTGTATTGAAAGGGTCGCTTTTCGACACCAATCTGCCTTTTTTTCATTGGCAGATTCCGGGAAATGGTTTGTCATCTTTTCTTGGGACGGTTCTGACCAATATCCGACCGTGGAAATCCAGTGGTTTTTATTTGGCTTTGTGTATCCTTTTGGCTACTTTTCTCATCTTTTTATGGAACAACAGCGGTGTGATGCGCTCTGAAATCATTAGCAGAGATGTTTTGCTATCCTGGTCGTCTGTGGGTATGAGGGTGCTTTCTGTTTTTCTGTTGACGATTTATTTCAATCAGTTTCTGGAATTTGGTTTTTCCAATTTGACTCTGATGTTGGTTTGTATATCGCTCTTATTAATTTGGTTTTCAGTGAACAAAACAAAGCCCCAAGCCATTTTTTATAATGCCTTAACTAAAGAAAAGCTGTTTGTATTTTTCTCTGCGGTTTTGATAACGCTCTTTTCCAACAAACTGATATACAAGGCTTGGATTCCTGTTTTAAATTTCGAAAACAGTGATCTTTCCACCCACTTGATGATGGTTGACCATCTGCAGAAAACCGGCACATATTATAGGGAAGCGACTTTTCTGATTTATCCGCAAAGCCTGCACAGTATTATGGCTTCATTGTCTGATTTTTTCAATTTATCGGCGCAAAACATTTTTCTGACCTTTTCCATTCTGTTCTTTATTTTTTTTCTTATGGTTCAATTCACAATTGGACGCTTGCTTTTTCCAGACCTTAAATGGTTCTGGTTTCCCTTGGCAAGCGTGGTGATTCTGCCAGGTTTCTTTTTCCAAACTATGTTCGGCCAGCACTCATTTCCGGCCGTTGTATCGGTGACTATCTTTTTGTGGGCCCTGATAGAAGAGTATTACGGGCATTTTGGGACTGGTCTGATTAATCTCCTGGCGGCGGTAACGATTTATCCACTTTTTCTCGTCCCCTTCCTGTTCATCTATCTGAGTATTCACCAAGGTATGATGTTTTTTTCTCGTATCAACAGGCTGAAAACATGGCTGACGGTTGGCTTGAGTGGATTGATCATGTTGCCCTACGTACTCAAGTATATGAAGGTTAAAGAGGTTCAACATCAGGATGGATTTCAATTCTTGAATCAGATTGATCTGTTCGGTGTGTTGGGTGTATGGGTGGCGTGCATTCTTCTTTACGGATTATTTCGAGCCAATCTGAAACAGAGTAACACGATGATGTTGGGGCTGACGACATTTATGGGCTTTGGTATTCTTTATCTGCCTCACATCCTGTTTTCATTTTTGTCCCAATATTATATCTTGAAAAACCTGACCTTTCTCATACCTCTGGTCAGTCCATTTTTTGCATACGGTCTTTTTTTGCTTCTGACGGCGATTAAAAACAGGCTGATCTGCCTCTCTTTTTTTATGAGAACCTGAGAAAAAGCATTTTTTGCCTAATTTTTTTGCACCAGTTTTATTGGCTTCTATTCAAAGGAAGCGGGTTCAATTGCCAATGATAACCTCATGGGCTGTCTCTTTCCATAGGTTAAGGAGCGCCAAAGCCACTCTACAGGACCAAATTTAAACCGTTTTAACCACCATTTACTCATGGGGATTTGAATAACATAGATCAGCAATACAAAGAGAAGGCTTGCCGCCGGACCAAATTTCCCATAAAGTCCTAAGCCATAGCTGTAGAAAATTGTCGTGCAAATCAGCGTGTGAAACAGATAGTTGCTCAATGCCATCCGTCCCACAGAAGCAAAAGGCAATAAGTATTTTATAACTTTCGCATTTCTGACCAGTAATAATATGGCTGCTATATAAAACAGAGATAAGGCCGTGGCTCCAATTTGATCACCAATCATGGAAAGCATGAATAAGAAAGAGGTTGTTGAGTTGGTAAGTGCTCCACAAACCACAAAAAGAGCATTGCCAGCCAGGCCAATCGTTAAACCTATTATTAATATCCGCTTAATAAAAGGGATATGGTTTTCCGTTTCTTGAAATAACTTTTTTCTCCAGGCCCAGACGCCCAGGAGAAACATTCCCAGTATGCGCCAACCGTAGAATATAGCTGCCTTTTGTCTGTTTAATGTCGTTTTGGTGCGCACTGCGATTTGCTCAGCAAAACTCCCCTGAGCAAATATCCTTAATTCGTCCTGAGCTTTTTTTATTCTTTTTTCTTGTTTCTCTGTTTTTTCCTTAACCATTTCAGCGGTCTCAACCTTTTGCGGAGTAAATAGTTTCCAGGCAGTGAATCCAATTCCCATTAGCAGGAAAGGAACAATCAGGGCAGATGCCGCCCAGATCATAATGGTTTTTTGTGTCCGCTTCTTAAAGGCAAGAAGAGCAAAACCAATGAGCGCATAGGTCATCAGGATATCTCCATCCCAAAGCACAAAGCCATGAAATAGGCCAATACACAATAAGATCAGCAATCGCCTTGAGAAAAATGGTGTGAACTTGGTGTTTTTCTGCATACTTCTGTCAAACAGGACGGCCATACCCACACCGAATAATAATGAGAAAATAGAGTAAAATTTGGTTTGGAAGAAAAAAGCTGAGCCCCATTTAACGACCTGATTCAGTATGCCGGGATAAAAATCTGCAAAAGCAGCATTTCCGTAATCAGGATAACTGAAGAACTGAATGTTCATAATTAAAATTCCAAAAATCGCCAAGCCCCTGAGTATATCCAGAATGGCTATACGATCACCCTTGGCAATGGGTGTAATGGGTGTTTGCACTAAATCCGTTTGTTCTTCATTTGACAATACACGTTCAACGGCGCTCATTTTTTCTCCTCAAGTTTTGCTTTTTCTAAAAAGGCAGACTTATATCTCTTTTTACGTTTAAAAAAAATGAATGTTCCTTTTGGTTAATTTAAACTAATTGGCACTGTTCTTCTGTAAGGCAATAATTTTTTATATTTTTTGCCTGGCACCTGAATTTATTTGTTCTTCTGTAAGGCAATAATTTTTTATATTTTTTGCCTGGCACCTGAATTTATTTTACAACTTCTCTGCGTTTCAAGTCTTGTAATAACACTCGTAGGCAATATTTTTTGCCTGGCACCTGAATTTATTCCGTACTACCAGCCTGTGGCTGATATTGAATTATTAAAGCGGTTCTTGATGACTACAATGAAAAGCTGAAAGGCAATTGAGAAGGCCAAAAAACAGATTTATTACCTGAAATTCACTTTGGAATAGCTGTCACCGCTGATGATGAAAGGGGCCCAGTAAAACGGATCCCTGTACTTTGTTTTGATCATCTTCAGTTTGGCAAGCCTCAAGGCTTCGGCTTTATTCCTGCCAAGTTTTAGAAATTTATAAAAATATTCCATAAAAACAGCACTCGCCTTATCATCAATTTTCCATAAACTGGACAGTACGGACCGTGCCCCTGCGTAAAAAAATGCACGGGTCAAACCGAGCACACCCTCTCCTTTTTCCAATTTACCACGGCCTGTATGACAGGCTGAAAGAATGGCCAGGTCAGCATCCAGTTTTAATTGATAAATTTCACGAACCTGTAAAAATCCATCCTCCCGGGGATCTTGATCCAAGTTGAACACCAGAGATGACCGCATGGGATTGTTTATATCCAACAATCCGTGTGTGGCCAGGTGGAGAATCTTGTAATTTCTTAATGGAAGTGTTTTAAATACATCTTCCGTTGCCTGATCTTTAACATAGACACTTTGGTCATTTTTCTTGAAAAACTTTGAAATTCCCTCAATCTCTTGTCCACTGTAATACAGATTGGACAGATCATCTTCCCAAAAATCCGGACAACACTCTCTGAACAGATTATAAATCTTATCAGTCAGGGTCTCTTTCTTATATACGGGATCTCCGATTGCTAACAGATCCTTCCTGCTCTCATGTGAGGGTTTCTGTTCAATAAGGTCACCCAGTGAAGATGCCGAAGGCGCATACGCTATGTTGAAATCCTCAATCAAATACGGTATGTTTCCATCTCTTTTTTCAGTGATTAATGCTTCAAAAGGCAGATAGCATAAAGAACCGTGTGGAATAATGATTAAATTCTTTATATTTTTAAGTTTATCTTTTATAGGCCCTATCAGTTCGCCATAAAACTTTTTTGGTAAATCAATCCCAATGGATTGATTATCTCTGTCAGAAAAGGTTCCTGCATAATTATGGAGTGATTCTTCATAGCCATCTGATATCGGTAAGCGGTGAACTTTGAAATCATCTTTTTTAACCAGAAAAATAAAGAGTTCTTCACTGCCCACAAAATACTCGATAATGGCCGTCTGCTTATCCAGGAGATTTTCCCGGACCTGTTCCACCCCATAAGGTTCCGGGTAAACCAATTTGTCGTATTGGGGATTTGTTGTTTTTATTTTCAGTCTCAAATTATTTGCTTCAACATCCAGTTTTTCCAATTCCTTTCCCAGGCCTATTCTGTCTTCCTTTGAAAGGTCTGGATTCTTCCATTTGGTAAAAATCGAGTTGTATTCATCGTTTATCTTCTTCTGTTTGAAGATAAGTTCATGGTTTATTAGCAGGGTGTCCAACTGTGATTCCTTCAATTGATCCAAAAATGCCCTGGCCTTTACTTTTTCGCATATTTTGAAACTTTCCCTGTCATGTCCTTGTTGGGGATCCATTCTATGCAATTCAATCAATAGGCTGATCAACTCTTCATAAACCTCTGATCTGCCACCCATAAACCCCGCTTTGTTCTCTTCCAGTTTCAGTCTATCCCTGGTTTCTTCAATAATCTGGATGGACTTTTTGTAATGTGCCAAAGCCAGGTCATACTTTTTTTGTTTTCTGAAATTTAAACCCAAACCATAATAAGCATCCCACTTCCCGTCAGGTTGGTTTATTTCCATGGCCAGTTTCAGAGAGCGAGTAAAAAAGTCAATCGATTCTTCATGTTTTTTTTGTGAATAATAAACAGAACCCACCCCTTGCAAAGAAGTTACATATCCCGATTTATCGCCGATTTCATCCTTGATCTTCAACGATTCAAAATAATATTCCAAGGCCTTGTCATACTTGAATAATTGTTCATATAAACTGCCAATATTGTTTAGCGAAACTCCCAATCCTCTTTTATAACCCGATATACCAAAAATCTTTTGTGCTTCATTATAAAAATCCAAAGCCTTTTCATAATTTTTTAATTCTTTATGAATCAGGCCAATATTGTTGAGAGTTAATGCAATGCCGATCTTATTGTCTATTTCATACATGAGATCCAAAGAGCGTAAATAATACCCCAAAGCCTTTTCTTGATTGCGTAACCTTCTATAAACATTACCAATGTTGTTCAAGCATTGAGCAATCCCCGGTTTACTCCCGGTTTGCTCCTCAATTTTCAAGGATTTGAAAAAGTATTCCAATGCTGTCTCAAAATTTCTTATATAAAAATAAACAGACCCAATACCATCAAAGGAAGCTGCAATGCCGGCATGATCCCCTAATTGTTCCCGTATCTTCAGCGATTTCAGATGAAATTCCAAAGCCTTTTCATAGTTACTTAACCTACAGTAAATGAATCCAATCATATACAAAGATTTCGCATTCCCATGTTTATCACTTAATTGTTCCATAATTTGTTGTGATCGTGAATAATAAGCCAAAGCCTTTTCGTAATTACCTGATGCTTTACTTAGTTCTCCAAAGTTTTTAAGGGAATTTGCGATTTCTTTCTTGTCCCCCAAAGTTTCATTTATTTTCAAAGATATTTGAAAATACTTCTCCGCATCGTCATACCTGGAATTATAATAGTAACCAATTGCAATACATTTTGAGGCTTTCGCTTCTCCTTTTTTGTGATTTATCTTTTTTGATAAGCTCAAAGCATTTTCGGCATATTCAATGCATTTTTGGGGAGATATCTGGTAATATTGCTCTGCCAGATCAATCAACATATCCACTTTCTCAATTCCCGAAACCGTATCCAGAAGTTTCTCTAATTCAATGATTCGTTTTGTCTCAGGCTTTTGGGAAAAAGCCAATATGGGAGCTAAAATTATTAATGTCGATACGATAAATTTCATTTCTTTCAACAGCATCTCGTCTCCATTTCGATGATCAATTTTTGTTTTTTCCTCAGTCAATTCAACAAAAAAATAAGTTTTGAAATATATTATGTCAGAAACTATTTGTCGGTCAACAAGCAATAATTTTTGTCTGGCACCAAATTTATTTTATTGGCCCTCTAGGGGGCTCGTCTGGCCAAGACAAGCATTGCGTCTGATTTCCTGCGGATTTTTTCAATGATGTTGATGCAATAAAAAACCGGAACCAGCAGCAGCGCCTGCCACCTGGGTATCGTATTGTCCATTAATAATCTATTGATGACTGTGCTGTTTGGCACTTCGGCAAGATATGTAGCTTTGATCACTTCGAAGCCATTTTTTTCTAAAAAGGATTGGAGTGATTTTTGATTGAAATATACTCGGTGGGGATATTCGTATTCAGATTGCCACAACCTCTTTATGACGCCAGCCATGAGCCGTCCCCCCAAGCACTGCAGCTTGTGAGCCAAGGAAAAATATAAGCCTTCAGTTGCCGGGACTTTGATGATCTACAGCCCGTTTGCTCTCAACTTGCGATACACCATGCGGGCAAAATCCGTGATGTCGTTGACGGGGATATGCTCAAGGACATCAAGCATGGACACAATGTCGGCACTGTTGTCTGGTCTGAGTGAATCGCTCATCAGCGCATGCAGGACGGCGCCCTCACCCACGAGATTTTGCGCATGAAGAAATGCCGTTTCATCCGGTTCAATCCCGAGCACCCAAAACCCGGATTGCCTGGCCTCCAGGAGCAAATAACCGAAACTGCAGCCGATATCGAGCCAGTCTCCCCCAACTCTGGCATAGGGTTGAACAAAATGAAGAATTTCCCTGGCTTGATGTTGGCGGACTTTTCCTATTGATTGCTGATACGCTTCATCGTTGATCCTTGAAAATTCTGGTTTAACAGTCTCTGAATGTTGTATGTCTCCGATTAGAAAGCCACAAGACAAGCAAGTTGAAACCGTGATTTCCGCTGTAATTTCTTTGCTACAGAATTGCGTGTGATGACATGCTGGACATTTCATGATTTTATCCTTTTAAAACCGGGTTATTGACTTCAAACACAGACGAATCCGTCCTGAACCGCTGGTGATCCACTATAGGTAAAAAAAGCAAAATAGCAAACCAGTAGCAAAATTCAGAAAAGCTCATTTTATTATGAGTTTCGATCTGTTGCATATTATCTTTTTATCAGCTGATATCTCAGGACATATGTTGGAATGATGCCCACACCTCGTAGTACCTAAGTGATCGCTGTAAACTAGAATATTGAAACCGCTTCAAGTTAAGAGGTAAAATGCAAAGGTATTTTAAAGTATCTATACAGTGGGGTCAAATTCACCGGTCTTGACATACAAGACCATCTCAGATTACGATTAATGGAATTGGCTCATATGAAATCGATAAATAAAAAATGTGGAGTCAAATCATGAATGGCAGAGTAAGCTCAATCCGGTTTAGTGCTTACGGACAAAGTGATGTCGGCAATGTATGTGAACCCAATGCGGATGCCTTTACCATTTCTGAGCAATTGGGATTATTCATAGTCAGCGATGGTATTGGTGAGCGCAAAGCGGGTGCACTTATATCGGCTATGATGATTCAGGCACTACATCTACAGATTAGGGCAGAACGACTGGCTCGAAAAATTGAAAGCTCATTATCCTCTGCGGCTGTATCCGAAGGACTAGTACGTGCTATCGGGTTCGTCAACGACATGTTGTTGGATAAGACAAAGGGGATTCCTGAGTTAAAAGGGGTTGGGGCTACTGTGGTAGTAGCCTATTATGCAGAGGATGGCTTAATGGCATTGGCGCATTTGGGTAACAGTCGGGCGTATCTTTTGCGTCACGGTTATTTTGAACGGCTTACTTCAGATCATATTTCTGATAAAATACTTTGTCAGACAGAGCAAACAGGTAATCAACAAAAGGAAAAATATCCGTCTGGGCATACCCTTACTCGACATGTCGGAAAAGAGGAATGTGTGTCCGCTGATGTTGCTTCTCTGCCTTTGGAAGCTGGTGACCGAATCCTGCTTTGCACTGAAGGCCTGACGAGTATGATCAAAGACCGTGAAATTGGAACAATACTTTGGGAAACAGAAAATCGTAAGTCTGCTTGCCAATTATTAATTGCTCGAGCCAAGAAAGAGGGGGGCATAGATAATATTACGGTTCTAATAGTGGATGTTGAGGATATACGCCAAAGACGTCGGAGGAAAAGAATTATTGTGCGACGTAAAATTGGTCGTTCCTTTTTAATACTTGATAAAAATCAGAATTCGAAAGAAGATTTGTTTTCTTCATTCTGAACTTTTTTGATATGGAGGATAATTAATGAGAAGCAAAGATGTTTGTCTGACCTCTTTGGCAAAAAACTTGTGTATGAAGAAGAGTAATTTCAAGAAACAAGACTTATATGTGATTTGCCGATTTTAAAATGTCATTTGAATAATTTTTGAACAGTTGCTTAAAAGAGATTGCTAATGATATGAATATGATATTGATATTTTAGTTAATGTTAAAGACGCACGTGGCGTAAAAGTTTCTCGAGGTGATGAGAAATATAACAGGAGAAGTGATATCTAAAATGGAAATTGGAATCAGCCTTCAAATGATGTTTCCGCTGGCGGCACAGGAGTCTATTGCTGGAAATGCTGTAGAAATCGAGCCGGTTCATCTTTTTTGCGGAGCATTAAAACTTGTGGAGATCCCCTCATTATTTCTTCATGAAGCATTGCCAGATAAAGGCCTTGTCGCTAAAATCGAAGAAGATCAGCAGAATCTCAACCAGATTTTAAATGAATATGGTGTCAGTGTACCGGAAGATTCAACAGCACTTCGACGGGGTTTACGAAGCTTGCTAAGGAAGGAAAAGGCTGTTTTTACTAAGAGCCATGATGGGCTTATTCACCGATCAGCAACAGCCAAAGAACTTTTTTCTAGAGCAGAAGAAGCTGCCATTGCAGCGGGCGAAAAAGAGCTGAGTGTTAGCCGTCTGATCGCATTGTTGCTTAAAAGCCCAGATGAGGTTTTGGCCGGGGCCTTTGCAAAGATTGGTCATATTCAAATAACGGCAAAGCCCCAAGGTGATAAAATGCTAAGTTCATGGATTGACGAATTCGGGTGTGATCTGACTGGGCGTGCTAGTATTGAAAAGGTTGATAATAGCTGTTTGGAAATAATCAGACGAGATGCTGTTAATCGGGTATTGGTTGAAGTTTTATTTAACAAGACGGGTGTTACCCCCCCACGGGCATTGCTCGTTGCACGGGGCGAGAGGTTGGTTTCCTCTGTATTAGAGGATATTGCAATCTGGTTGGTTTCTCCAAAGCCACCAAATGGAGTTCGAGGCGGGTGCATTCTTGAAATCTTTTCTGCAGTCATTTTGAACCGAGAAGGAAAAGGATCGCCAGAAGCAAGGTTGGAACAAGTTTTTCAAAACATATCTGAAAGCCAATCTAAGGTTCTTTTTTTTAATGATTTTCATTCCTATCTTACTCCAGTGGTAGCTAGTGAAAGTTTGTCACGTCGCTTTCAAACACTTTTGAATAACACAAAAACTGCTTGTGTTATGGGCATGACGCTGAAACAGTACGAACAGTTTATCGAAAAAAGCGCAACTTGGCGCAAATATTTTAAAATAATATGGGTTCATGATGCGATCCCAAACTTTCAACTCTGATGAGTGTGATGAAAATCCACTCGGTTTGATAATTGTTAAAATGATGGCTATTGGGTTTTTGAGTAAAAATGTAAGAGTGGCAAGAGTTGTGATTAATCTGCTGGGACATTTAGAAAAAAACTTTTGTTGGGGGATCTCTTACTGATTATGGAATATATTTTTGTAGAAGGCAGCTTACACTCGGGTTTTCTCGTTACAATAAAGGGGACTTTTCAATGAATAGCACAAAAATGCGTGGATATTTCGATTTTAGGATATTTTTCTGGCAAATTTGGAAGCGTTCTAAAGGGAGTTTGACTTTGGTAATACTGGGCGTTTGTGTTATTGTTTTTGCCACGACCGCCTTTCTTGACATATCAGGATTGGTGTCTCGGGAGTATTTTTTCTGTCTTTTTGGATTCTCGTATATGGGTGTGATTCAGCGGTTTTGGCTCCATCAGATTTTAACAGCCCCTTTATTGCACAGTGGTATCAGCCACTTCCTTTTCAATATGTTGACTTTGTGGATGCTTGGTCCGAGTATTGAAAAAAAATTAGGCCGAAAGCGCTATTTCCTCTTCTCTGCTTTGTGTGCTATAAGCGGAGAGATAGGTTTTTTGTTGGTTAACTGGGGTACTGGAAACCCACTTGTCGGTTATTCTGGGATTGTTTTTGGTATTCTGGTTGCGCAGGCCATTTATTTCCCCGACAGCATAGTTCATCTATTTGTCTTCTTTCCTCTCAAAATGAAGAATGCTGTTATTCTTTTGGGGGCGATCGAGCTATATCTGACTCTGTCTCCAGAAAGAGGCGGTATAGCTCATGCAGCCCATTTATTCGGTGCTGTTGGTTCTTTTATCTATTTAAAACTTTATCTTGACATAGGCAGATGTAAACCTTCGATATCACCTGGTGGAAAGGTTGGCAAAAAACGGATAAAATCTGGTTGGGGTTTAGGTAAAAAAGGCCCTTCTATTCCAAAGGAATTGTAAGTAATTGGTAAAAGGTGCTGGAAAATGATATACCTGAACATAAGCAAGAGAATCATAATGCTATTACTCAAATTGGGAACATGTAGTATTCGTGCATACTTTATAGACGCAGACTTGATGCGAATTCTGTTTCTTTTTCAGCTAAAAGTTATATTGTAGAATTGTTTGATGGTAAAAGGGAAGGAAACAAGGAGAAGAGTATGTTTACTGATAAAACAATGACGATTATCGAACGGGCCAAGTGCCGTGCATCCTCTTTGGGGCGTGACCGAGTCGATCTGGAATCCGTTTTAGCTTCTGTTGGCGCCGATTCCGAGGCCGGTGTTCGTTTGGCTGATTGTCTAACTGGGGGCGATATTCTCGATATTCGTGGTCGTTGTCCTGAGATTGGTGGAGCGTTATCGGCACCAGGGAAAATGGAGCCAGATGATGATCTGCGACAGATTTTGGAAACAGCACTCAATCTGGCATCTGGTGAAGGTGTTCCTGATAGTACACACCCTGGTTTTATAGCTCTTGAGCATTTGGTGTGTAGTTTAGCAATGGCACGCGTGGTGGTGGAAATGCTGGGAGAGGGGCTAGCTCCGTTAAAAAGGGAGGAGGCGATTCAGCTCCTTACAAGTTGGTTGAATGATGTTGCGGGAGGTCTTTCCCTCGGTGAATTGGTTGGACGTCTTCGTGGATTGCGAAGTGAATTGCTATGCAAGGTTTTTGGACAAGATCATGCAGCACAGGCTTTTGTAGAGGGCTTATACAACGCACAGGTTACTGCAGTAGCTGATAAACAACGTAAGCGCCCTGAAGGGATTTTTGTCTTTGCTGGACCACCTGGAGTAGGCAAGACATTTATGTCGGAGCTTTGTGCTGCACGCCTTGAACGTCCCTTCCGTCGTTTCGACATGACTGGTTATTCCGATCATCAGGCCCATAGTGATATGGTTGGTTATGCCGAAAGCTATAAAGGTGCCCAACCTGGGCAGTTGACTGGTTTTGTTGATTCCAACCCCAATGCAATCCTGCTATTTGATGAAATCGAGAAGGCACACCTGAATACCATGCAGTTGTTTTATCAAATACTTGACGCTGGTCGTCTGGAAGATAAGTTTATGAAAAAAGATGTGTCATTCCGCGATACCATTATCATTTTCACAACTAACGCCGGACGTTCCCTTTACGATGATCCTAACCGTATGGGTATCGGAGTCGCCAATTCCACTTGGCACAAGAGGACTATTCTGAATGCATTGGAAAATGAAAAGAATCCAAGTGATGGCAGACCCGCTTTTCCTCCAGCTATCTGCTCGCGTCTCGGTCAGGGTTATGCAGTTATGTTTAATCATTTGGGTGTGAACGAATTGGAGAAGATTGTTAATGTGGAGATGCGGAGGGTTGAAACTCTTCTTGAACGTCAGTATTTCAAGTCTTTTAAACATGATGATCGATTGCCTATTTCATTGGTTTTTCGTGAAGGTGCTCGGGTGGATGCCCGTCAATTACGTGCTGAATCTGAAAAATTTATCAAGTCCCAGCTTTTTAGATTCTGTAGTTTATATGCCCATGACCGTATTGCTGAAGTACTAGAAGGAATTGATACTATCGACTACTCAGTAGAACGTTTAGATGGGATAGAAAGTAATATTATTGAGGAATTGTTTCAGACAAGTAATCATCCAAAAGTTTTATTGGCATCTGACTATGTTTTTATGGATTTATGTCGAAAACTTATTGTGGACATAGATTGGGCGACTGCTTCTTCACCGCTTGAAGCGATGGAAATACTGGCCGTTGAAGATGTTGACTTTGTGCTTCTTGATTTGTGGCAAGGAGCGACAGTTTGTTCAAATAGAGGGAGTTCCGATTATATGGCCCTTGAATCAGGAGAACTGAGACAGGGGCGAGAAATGCTCAAACTTCTGCATGCGCGTTTTCCTTTGATTCCTGTTTACCTGCTCTCATTTGTTCACCACGAAGAAGAAGGTGAGTTCATAAACAGTCATCAGGAAACAGAAGGACAAGCAGGTCCTAGTGCAACTATCTCGATGGATGCAAATCAGGGGGGGGGGAGGGCAGCGTTATTTAATGACGAAAATCAGCGTCGCCCAATTGACGACGAATTATTTTTAGCTTGTGTCCAGGCTGGTGGAGCTCGTGGACTTATCAGTACTGATTTCGGAATGAACAAGGGAAGTTCTCATGATACCAGTGCCTTTGAATTCGGTAAGACAATAAAGGATATTCATCACAGACTGTATAGGGAAAAAAAGGCTCGAACATTGGCAAAGGAAAGAAAGGTACTCTCTTTTGATACTGTATCTGATCTTAACCATGATCAACGAAGATTAGATATACGACTTTGTAATTTTAGGCTCAGCCGGGCTCTCGATGCAGCAGATGCTGGTGAAATGGTTGAAGACATCAGTCGCCCTGCTACACGGTTTGGAGATGTTCTTGGTGCTACAGAAGCCAAGAAATCTATGGAGTTCATCGTAGATTGGTTGCGCAATCCTAAAAAATACTATGCATTGGGGCTTCGCCCCCCAAAAGGGGTGCTGATGGCTGGCCCCCCGGGAACTGGAAAGACTTTACTGGCCAGGGCACTGGCCGGAGAGTCGGATTGTGCATTTATGGAAAAATCTGCCACTTCTTTTGTTACCATGTGGCAGGGTAGTGGGCCACAGAATGTTCGTGATCTTTTTTCCAGGGCGCGACGATATGCTCCGGCAATAGTCTTTATTGATGAAATTGACAGCATAGGTAAGGTTCGTACAGGTAGTCCTAATACTCATACAGAGGAAGAAACCCTTAACGCTCTGTTAACTGAGATGGACGGTTTCGGTGCTTCAGGTGGAGATAAATCTCCTGTTATTGTTTTAGCAGCCACCAATCTGGTTGAGCAATTGGATGATGCCCTAAAACGTCGATTCGATCGTATTATTGAAGTTGATAAACCTGATCGGGAGGCACGATATTCTTACCTCAAACAGGCCGTGATTAAACGTCGGGGATCCAATGTCAGTGAGCTTACCCTTGACCGACTTGCTGGTCAAAGTGCGGGTATGACCATTGCTGTTCTGGAACGTATAATACAGGAAGCCGGGGTTATGGCTGCGGAGACCGGGGAGACCATTACTGACGAAATGCTTGAGGAAGCTTTTGAAAAGGTCCGAATGGGAGTTGCAAAAGGGTCACCTGATCCTTTAACACTTGAGCGAATTGCTCGTCATGAAGCCGGGCATACATTGATTGCCTGGCTTGGTGGGAACCTACCTGTGCAGGTAACCATCGTTGGGCGGGGTGGTGCTGGAGGCTTTATGGAACGCGAAGCCGACGAAAATCGCATTATTTACACCAAACCAGAAATAGAGCAACTGATCTGTGAATCCATGGCTGGCCGAGCAGCTGAACTCCTCTATTATGGCGAAAATGATGGTCTTTCAACTGGGGTAGGCAGTGATCTTAGGCATGCCTCGCAATGGGCATCACGGATGGTTCAAGAATTTGGGATGGACCAGGAGCTGGGGCAATTGGCTGTGGCTGATATAACAGGAACTCGGGGTGGAGATGGGCCGCTTAATGCTCGGGTGGCACAACAAGTCCGCCTGATTGTTGATGAGCAACTTAAAAGGGCATTGACTGTGTTACAGAAAAATCGCAACGTTTTGGATGCATTGATTGTGGAATTGCTCAAGAAAAATCGGCTCACTAGGGAGGAAATGATAAAAATTCTTGATAAACCCCAGTTATAAAATACAGGATTAGTAAGTACCCAATGGGAGTAGCTGAAATCTCACTGCGCCGAAGGGCTGTATTTATTCTCTTTTTAATGGATGTTCTACGATACAGCTATTTTCGTTTCCTGTTTGAACAGTACCCCTTTGGCCCAAACTCCCCAAGACGCATTTTAGCTTCTACCAGCCAATATCAACAAAATCGGCCTCGAAAATTACCAGTTCCAGGGAAGGTGGAGGGGATGGTGCAACTTAATTATACTTTTTTTTCTTCTCAGGATCCTGCGGGTGCTTCCTGTCCTCTTCCTCGAACGCCATATCCGGTTTGCTGCCGCTGCGGAATTCCGTTGTTTTCCTCGAAAACGAGATCCACGCTTCCTTGGTCCCGGTCTCGTCCTTGACAAAGGCCATGCTCTTGGAAGCCTGGAATCCCACATCCTGCGCCTCGCCGATAGCGACCAGGTCGGCGCTTAGGAAGACGAACTGCCACTCTTCCTTCTCGGTCTTGTCCTTGATCATCTTCATGATCTGGTTTTTGCTGAACTCATGGCTGGCGTTCTCCTGGCCATCGGTTAAAACCGCAAAAACCACCTTCTGGGGCCGGTCCGTTTTAACCATGTCGGTCAGGCTATTTTCCAGATCGTTTATCCCTCGGCCCAGAGCGTCGAGCAGCGGCGTTCTCGCCCGCGGCACGTAGGTCTCGCGCGTCAGCTTGGGAACTTCCTTAATGGGCTTGAAGCGGTGGATCACCTCATAGGGGTCCTGTGAGTCGAACTGCACCAGGGTCAGGGTCGCCTTGCCCTTCTGCGCTTTTTGATCTCCAAGGAAGGCGTTGAAGCCGCCGATGGTGTCGTCGCGGATCTCCTCCATGGAGCCGGTGCGATCGAGGATCACGGAAATGTGGGTGTAATCGTTCTTGATGGGTTCTGTCGTTTTTTCCATATTACTATTATCTCAGATTTGCTCTGTCAATTGGTGACAGAGTAAAATTATTCAATTCCTTCCTAATAGTTGTTAATGCTGCTATTACAGACAAAGTCAAAAACAAAACTGCAAGCTTGAATTGCTTCATTTGAAACCTCCTTTTTACAACACTTGCAACGCAAACCCGATTCCAACTGTTGAGGCAAACAGATTGTGCTATCATATAGGCATAGATGGCGTTATTTCATTCTGAGTTATTGAGTTTGGCGTGTTGATTTGCTCTTCCTGTTTCACTTTATGGCGGGTGATTCCACGTCGTAAACACCAACTCAACGGCTCAAAGCCCTCAGCCCCAGGGAGTCCTACGTCCTGGCCTTCCCCGATTGCTGATTCCCGGGTCGACCGAGTGGACAAGCGAATTCGCAGGCCCGACAATAGGTGATCAGAGCCCGGGATTGACCGGGAAGGCTGGCCGCCTTGGCCCTAGCCTCGTCGTCATGCATCTGCATTTGACATCGGCGCAGGGCGTAGCTTCCGCTTTGAAAAGCCTGACGGGGGCAGGCCTGCCAGCACGGTTTGGAGCACCCTTGGCAAGGTGAGAAGGGGGTTGCACGGGGAACTTTCAATTTGACATTCAGCATCAGGGCCCGCAAACGCAACTTTGGACCCGCTTCCGGGACGAGCAACAGGTTATTGGCTCCAATGGTCCCCAATCCGGCCAAAACGGCAGCGTCCTTTAGAAAGATACCGTTCTTTTCAGGCTGATAGGGCAAGACCCAGGAATTTATTTTTAGCTCCTCATGCAGCCATTGTTTAAGCTGTATGGATATGGTGTGCAATTTTTTGTTGCCGGCAGTGCCCATCTCCACCCCCCACCAATCCAGTTCGGGTTCGGTTTGAGGATGCAACAGGGCCAAAACCAGGACAGCTTGAGCTTCCGGTGGCCACGCAAAGGGTCCGCCAAGTTTGTGGGATGGGGATTTTCGCAGGGCTTTGAGATCCGCAATCCCAGCCAGGGAGGCTCCGAAATGTCGGGCCTGTTCGATGATGGTCTGACAGAGATTCTCTTTGTTCACTCTCCTACCCTAACAGGTTGTTAGGGTCTTTTCAATGTGAACGGATGGCAACACCAGGATAAACCATTCAGAACATCTGATCCATTGCAGCCATTTACAGAATCGCCTATTGTCCTTACAATGGCAGTATGTACAAGACCAAGAGAAGATTGACCACTCGGCAACTCTTGTGGTTTTCAATCATCCTGATCGCTTTATCGATCCATAGTCTGAATGCCTTTACCCGGGCAGAACCCCTTCCTTGGACCTTTTTCATGTTCAGCTTCGCCTGCCTGCTTCTGTTGGTGGCCATATCCATCGAGAGTCAGCGCTTCATATGGCCAATTTTAAAAATGTTAAAAGAACAGGCCTGTCTGCTTTCAACCGCCCAGATCCTGCTGTTTGGCGCATGTTCTCTATATACATCGATGATCTCCATCGGAGATCGTCACATTCTACCCATACTAAAAGACACACTGGCCCAAAGTACTGCACTGCCTCAAATCGGCCACTCACTACAAACTTTGGCTCTGCCGATCTGCCTATCTCTTTTCGGTTTGGGACTCGTCATGTTGATCCCGGGAACGGTTCGACAACGGCACAAAACACCCCAGAACGCCGTCAAAAAGGGGCTCAAAGGTAGTTTGGTGGCCATCATTTTGGGATTCCTTTTCATCCCTGGCTTCCTGATCTTAATCTCCTTCGCTTCATCCATAGGCCATATATGGATTTGGAGTAGATAAAGGATTGATGGCTTCCTGTGCTTCATGCTAAACCGGGGAAACGTCAGAGGGTTTGCATCGCAGCAGAGTGGCCTTGACTCCCCAATGAAGGCCTGGTCGGCTAAGCAGTGTCAGGGTCACAGATTTCATATCCACCGAGAGCTCCAGCTTTAGAAGGATCGACATGGGGTGCCTGGGCCCTCATAGGGAGTGCCACACAGAAGCCTGGGAATGGGTAACTTCAGTAACAAAAGAGCCTTTTGGCCGGCTGGAGACATTTTTTATTTCAACTGTGAAATTTTATCAAGTCTCATTTATCACAGCCCCGAATTTGGCTTAGCGCAATCGGTATACATTGGTCGATACCTCCTCGACAACACTGCTTTCCTCCCAACAGTCAGACCGCCCTTGGAGAAAATATTGGATCTTTTCCTTGCTCCAGCCCAATTCTGTCAGCAGGGCTCGGACTTTCGCCGGTGTCGGTTCTTCTGCAAAGCAGGCCATGAGCTGCTTCCGGCGCATCGATGGCTGCAGAACCGGCTCTCTGTCCAGCGAGTTGTCATGATCGTTGCAATAGAAGGTGGTGTACTCCTTGAGGATAATGGGAATCAATTGCGAAAAAGGCATGAGGAAGAGCTTTTCAGGTGGGTTTTTACACTCTTCGTATGTAAAGAATTTTTGTTCGATACAAAAAAAATAGAAGGTAGACCGCAGATCGTTATCGGTCATGCCGAAGTGTCCTTTTTGCTGGGTCTGGTATGCCTCCACAGCCTGGATGAGTTCCCAGGTGGATCGCTGGGCATCGCCTTCAAGCAGGAGCAAACAAATGGCGACAAAATCTTCCGCCACAAAACCATAGGCCATAGGGCAGCCTCCCTGAACCTGGATTCATTATTGCGGAGATGAAAGTGTTTGACAAGTAAAAAAGTGACTGTCCACTTTTTAAGTCCCCCTCCAGATAAAGCGATAAAAAAAACAATCGCAAAGCAAGTCATAAAAAAGCCTTTGACCTTTGGTCGTGGGTTCCCTCCTTGGGAAGAAGATTTCTCCTGAAGCTGTTTGTATAGTCCATCAAGCAGGACGTCTTCTCCAGTTGTATTGATTATCCCTTATGAAGGGAAAAAAATCCCCCAATAACGCCAGTAGACTGGTCCACCTGCACCTATTATGCTTCCGTACAGGACACCTTGTCCTATTCCACCCACTCCAGGGAAAAAGATACCCAATATAACTCCAATGATTGAACCAATCACAAGCCATAAAATTGTATAAATGATATGATTTTCACGATCTTTCTTACTGAGGCTGAAGAAACCAAAGACGATCCAAGTTAATCCGGCGATAATAGTGACCTTGTGTCCCAAACCTCCTAATAAAACTAAAGGCAAAAATATCATCAACACACAATACCAGCAAGTCGAAAAAAAGTTTTTGATCTTTGACTGTGGTTTCTCCCCTTGGGAAGAAGTTTTCTCCTGGAGTTGTTTGTATAATCCCTCAAGCAGGGCATCCTCTCCAACTGTATTGATTAGTCTGTTAAATTCGGACCACCCAAGGGTTTCTTCCATATGCTTAAGAATTGTTTGTCGTTGCTCATAAGATAATTGGGATATATTGAAAGACATACGACCTCTCTTAAGTCAGTCTTTTGACTTTATAAAAGTGGAATATTTTCATTATATTCCGGTGAAATGATTTAATCAATCTTTCGGGTTATTGCATCACCCCAAAATTACAAGATCAATGATTCAGAAGCGCTATATGTCGCAACAAGCCTTATGCCGGTTTTTTCTGCATCCTTTCTTCTGCCATCAAAGACTCTATGGATGCATTGCAAATATACCGGGCCAAAGAAAGCGTTGAAAACAGCTTCGACGACTTGAAGAACCAAATTGATATGAAGTGATTGCGCATTCACACTTCCGCAGCCATGGACAGTCGCATCTTTCTGCAGTTTCTGGCACTCATCCTTGTATGCCACCTTAGAGATCGATCAAAGGCAGACAAAGTTTTGAAAAACCTGACTTTCAGAGAAATCATGGAGCACATGGAAACATTGGTAAAAATAAAATTCGAGGGGCGCTATGGACAGCTATACTCCGAGATCTGTTCAGTCCAGCGGAAGGTTATAGAAGTCTTCGACCTTGCCTTGCCCACGTAGTTACAAATCTCTGGGAAAAGAGGTAGCTTAGCAATCTTTTGGTGATCTGTTTCATATTTGTTTAATGTTCTGCTAATTGTCCTTGAGTTATCCTTTTTTATAGGGGGTTGGGGGAAATCAACGATTGGGGTGAATTCAGAGGTCATGTATATTGACATTCATTTCCATTTGTGTAATCTATGTTTTCGTGGGAAAATATATTAGCCAGAGATGTATTGTAAAGGATTTTGTACGGGCTTGTGTCATTCATGACTTGGGTTATTTATTTTTCCTTTTTTATATCATTCGTGCTTTCCTAAAATCTTAATAGTGATAATGTATTTAGGGTATAGTAAGACTTTATGACAAAGCGTGTAGGCGGGTAATGAGGTTTTGAAGAGGCAAGGCGTTTTTTTATGAGGATTAAGATATGAAATATGCATTGGGAATCGATTTAGGAACAACAACGTCAGTCGTTTCAACATATCGTCGAGGAAAGGTTGAGACGCTTCTGATTGAGGGCAGTAAAGTTTTTCCTTCCGTTGTGGCCTTTAAGGACAAAGACACCATACTTGTTGGCCAATCAGCAAAAAAAAGGCTTATTCTTGATCCAGAACATTCTATCGGATCAGTTAAGCGGTTTATGGGGAACTCTAAAAAGAAGTATGAAATTTTCGGAAAAACTTATGATCCAGTTACTGTTTCATCAATCATACTGAAGCGGATAACTGAAGAAGCACAGAAAGTACTCGGAGAAAAAGTTACAGATGTCATTATTACAGTACCTGCTTACTTCACTGATTCTCAGAAGGAGGATACGAAAAAAGCCGGCCAGAAAGCTGGATTAAATGTGATACGTCTGATCCCAGAACCGACAGCAGCCGCTATTTCCTATGGTTTGGACAAGGGAAAGGATCAGACGATAATGGTGTATGATCTGGGGGGGGGTACCTTTGATGTTTCCATTCTAAAAATCGTCGGTAACAAATTTGAGGTTATTGCCGTTGACGGTGATTCTCAGCTCGGCGGTGACGATTTTGACAACGCAATAGCTGATTACCTGATGGATATATTCCAAAAAAAAACCGGTATCAACCTGAAAGGTGATATCTCAAAAGAGGCAAAAATAGTTCAACAAAGGTTGAAAGAAGTGGCCGAGAAAGCTAAGGTAGAACTTTCACAAGCTAAGAGTACTGAAATATTTATACCCGAAATAATGGGGCATAAAATCGAAGAAGAGCTCACCTTAAAGCAATACAACGAGTTGATTGCTCCCTTACTACAAAGGACAGTGGATAAGATCGGTTCGGTGTTGAAGGAGGCTGGGTTGACTGCACGCGATATTGATCGAGTCATTCTGGTTGGAGGCTCCACTCGCAATACGGCTGTTAAGGAGATTGTGACCAGAGAGATCAAAGAACCCTTCATCTCAGAGCAAGTGGACGAAGAAGTCTCCCATGGAGCGGCCATAATGGCTGCCAGCCTGACACTTCCTGAAGAAGATTTCACTCCGGTGGAAGTGCAAAACCGCACAGCCCATTCCCTTGGCATTGAGATCCTGGATGAAAACAGTCAATTCTGCTTTTGTCCATTGATAAAGCGTAATTCGGAATACCCAATCCGACAAGGTCTCTTAGTGCTTACTGCGCAACCTTTCCAAAGCAGGGTTGAGGCTTCTGTTTTCCGTGGAGAAAGCCACGATTGTAAAAATAACACTAAATTAGGTGAACTTTCCTTAAAGATTTCGCAATTATCTAAAGATCAAGTACCGATCGGAGCCATATTTGAACTTGACCTCGATGGTATCATGCATTTTACATGTGTTGAACTATCGATCAATATGGGAGATACGGAGGTTATCCAAATAGTCCAAGAAGCGCTTCAAAATAAAGGTATGTTAAACATAGAGAAAATCCAGAGATTAATTGAGAAGAAACGGTTAAAATACGAGCGAGTTCAGATTACAGTTAACAATTGAGATCGCTGAAGAATGAATAAGTACATCCTGGGTATTGACTTGGGGACCACGAATTCAGTGGTATCTGTATTTCGTAAGGGCAGGAGTGAGACTATTCCCATTGAGGGTAGCTGTACTTTTCCCTCAGTGGTCTCTTTTCGGGACAAGAATCAGATGATCGTTGGTCAATCTGCCAAGAGGCGCTTGGTCATCGATCCTGAGCATTCTGTCGGGTCTGTTAAGCGTTTTATGGGAAGCCATGAGAAAAGGTATAAAATATTCGGAGTTGAGTATACACCGGTTGAAATTTCCTCATTCATTCTGAAAGAGATTGTTCATCAAGCCCAAAAGGTTTTGAAAGAAAATATTGAAGATGTGATTATTACAGTTCCCGCCTATTTCAACAACAACCAAAAATCTGACACATTAAAAGCCGGAAAACTTGCTGGCTTAAATGTATTACAGTTGCTTCCCGAACCAACAGCTGCTGCTATCGCATACGGTCTGGACAAAGGAAGAAATCAGACAATTATGGTCTATGATTTAGGTGGGGGCACTTTTGATGTCTCAATTTTGAAAATCACTGGCAACAAATTTGAGGTTATTGCTGTGGGTGGGGATGACAAGCTGGGTGGTGATGATTTTGACAATGCAATCGTTGAATTCCTTATTAAACAGTTCAGTAAGAAAACGGGTTATGATTTTAGTGATGACAAATCTAAAAAAGTCACTTTGGTCAGGCAGAAATTAAAAGAGGCTGCGGAAAAAGCCAAGATTGAGCTCTCACAAGCCAAGAGTACCGAGATTCTTATTCCGGAAATTTTAGGTAGAAAAATTGAAGAGAATTTGACGCTTCAAACCTACAATGAGTTAATAAAACCCTATCTTGAAAAAACTGTAAATATACTGCACTCTGTCCTTAAAGAGGCCAAGCTATCAGCTTGTGATATTGACAGAGTTATTCTTGTCGGCGGTTCCACCCGTAATTTGGCGGTTAAGGAGATCATTGCAGCGGAGATAAAAGACCCTTACATTTCCGAACAGGTTGATGAAGAAGTGTCCCATGGTGCTTCAATCATGGGGGCTAGTATGATTCTGCCAGAAGAAGATTTCACACCTATTGATGTAACAAATATCACCGCCCATTCTCTTGGATTGAGGGTTTCCCAGAAAAGTAATCAGGATCATTTCAAGGTTCTTATCAAACGACAGACCCCGATTCCAGTCAAAGTTGATGAAAAATTTACTACTTTTAGGGATAAACAACGTTCAGTTGAAGTATTGGTTTTTCAGGGCGAAGCTGATAAATGTGCTCAGAATGTCTTTGTTGGAGGATTTCTTTTAGAGGGTATTCCTGCTGAACCAGCTGGTTTACCAGCCATTCGTGTTGAATTTGGGATGGATTCATCAGATATTCTGCGAGTGCAAGCGAATTGTGCGGATATTTCTGGCCAAATCGAATTGAAAATTAACGAAATCGGTCAGAGCGACTGGCGTTCTCGGGTGACAGAGTGTATCATCTTATTGATTGATCTTTCGTATTCCATGGATGGCTGGAAGCTCACGACGACAAAAGAAGCAGTTGCTGAATTTATCAAGATCAAATCAAGTTCCGATGAAAAATGTGATTTGATCGGATGCGTTAGTTTCGATTCTTTTGCTCGAACGGTTGTAAAACCCACATGTCATCTCGATGATATCGTTCGTCATGTTGAAAAATTTACTCCCGAGGGAACGACCAATATGTCCAATGCTTTTGAAGAGGCCTTAACTTGTTTTCGTGATAGAAAATTTGCTGAAATGAAAAAAAGGATTATTTTGTTATCCGATGGTGAGCCGGATTCAACAAGCGAAGTACGGCAGATTTTGAAGACTGTTGTCGAAATGAAGGTGTGTGTGGATACTGTCGGCGCTGGTACCGACTATAATCGAGATCTGCTACAGGAAATTGCTGAGAAGACTGGTGGCCAGTTCAAACCAGCTGAGGACATACAAGGTTTGATCTCTGCTTTTACCAATCTCGCTGAATCTGTTACAATATAAGTAATATACATCCAAAGAAGGAGGAAAATATGGCGCAACTAAATGCCAAATTAAGCCCCTATAAACTAGGGATAGATTTAGGTACCTGCAACAGTTCTGCGGCAATATTTCTGAAAGGGAAAGGTGAGGTCCTTGAGATTGATGGCAAGAAGGTATTGCCAAGTGTAGTTGCTTTCAAGAATGATAATAACACATTGGTCGGTTTTCCGGCCAAGCAGCAGATATTACTTTACCCGGAAAAAACTGTGCGATCTATTAAAAGGGAGATGGGTAACGAAGATTTCAACCTTGAGTTTTTTGGTAAGAAGTATTCACCAGTGGACATCTCTGCGATTATTCTAGCCAAGATCAGAGAAAGTTGCCAGCAACAGGAGAAGATCAACCTGCGTGGTATGATCAAGTTCGCTGTTATTTGTATTCCCGCCAATTTTGATGATAATAAGAAAAAAGCCACTCGAGAAGCGGGTACACTGGCCGGGTTGGATGTACTGTTTTTGCTTGAAGAGCCAGTTGCAGCAGCTATTGCGTATGGATTTGAAAAGGAATGTGATCAAACCATTCTTGTGTATGATTTGGGTGGTGGTACTTTCGATGTGTCAATACTTAAGGTGGATTCGTCGAAGAAAGATACAAACCTCAATGTACTTGCTAAAGAAGGTATTCCACAGCTTGGCGGAGATGACTTTGACCAGAGACTGATGCAAAAGATTGCTGATGATTTTAAAGCCGAAAACGATATTGACATCTTTGATCTGAAAAAGGACCAAGGTGGGGGTATTAGTTCCAAGATTCTTCGTGCGGCGCAGCAGAAGTTGAAGGAAGCAGCAGAGTTGGCCAAAATTGAACTCTCACAAGCCCAGACTGCTCAAGTGACTATCCCAGCTTTTCTTAAAGATGGCAACGGAAAAGAGTATTCTGTCGATCGTGAGGTTAAGGTTGAGGAATTTAATGAGTTGATCAAGGATTTGGTGTTGCAAACCAAAGAGACGATACAAAAGGCTTTGGATAATGCTCAGCAAACCATTGAAGATATATCTCGGATTATCCTTGTTGGTGGTTCAACACGAGTGCCTCTGGTTAAACAACTCTTAACAGATATGTTCAACCGTGAACCTTACAGCGATCTTGATCCAGCAACAGTTGTGGCTGTTGGTGCATCAATATTTGCAGCAACTTTGGATATTCCTTCAGATAAAATAGAGGAAACTGAACAGGCAAATGCTGAAGACAAAATCAATCAGAAAATCAGCACTGTCAATATAGTTTCCCATAATTTGGGTATCGAAATTGTTTCGAGAGAAAAGCGCCAAGTTTTTTCCAAGATCATCTCTAAGGGGTTGGAGTTATCAGAAGAGAAATCAGATATTGTTGAATCCAAGGACTATGCCACCCAGAGGGATAACCAGGAAGAGATGCGCATTGCAGTTTACCAAGCTGAAGATTCAGTTGAATATGTTACGGACAAAGGTGTGGTCTGTATTGGAGAATTCTGGCTGACTGGTATCCCCAAGGGGCCAGCTGGCCGAGAGCTGGTAACCGTTTCCTTTACTGTCAATCGCCAAAATGAAGTGGTTATCAAGGCCCAATCCAAGAGCAACCAGGGTGTAGTGACAGAACTAACCATACAGAGGAACTAATATTGAGAGGCGTTTATTATGGAAGATACAAACAAAAAGATAACTGAAAACACGAGCCTTCCACTACAAGAACCAAAAGCTGGAGAAAATGGAGAAGCAGTAACTCCTCAGGAGTCAGAGACTTCTGTACCTGTTGTCACAGCTGATGCATGTCAACCTGAGGAAAAGAAAACGAATCTGATTCCAAAGGATACTGACATGCAAGGGGACAATGAAACTCCTACCTTTTCTGAACCTGAGGTGGAAAAATCACTAAGCCCTGAACCAGAGACTTGTTCCTCCCGTCAGAATCCAGAGGAGGAATCAGCCGAATTTGACCTTCTGGTAGGGGATCTGGAAATTTCCATTCTTAAAGATATTGAGGAAACCAATGCCAAAGACAATCTGGATGAAATATCGGAAAACAAGGATCTGAATGACTGGTATGCAAAAGTCAAGAAATACTTCCAAGGTTTACCTGAAGCTGTCAAGGGGCTTGATGATGAATTCACAGCAAGCTTAGAAAATGCTAGGCAAGAATTGAATGTGCAACTTCCAGATGAATTGAAGACTAATCTTGAAAATCGTATGGAGAGTCTTGATCTTTGCTTGAAAATGCTGAAAAGGCTGGATCGTTTTTACCCTCGCTTCAGTAATTTGCAGGAGAAGGTGGAATCTTTACCAGAGCTAGATTTCTATACATGGGATCAAGATCCTAAGCTAAGTGAAATGAAACTAAAGGATTTTCCGACGGAAGAGAATCGTCTGAGGAAAAATATTGAAACAATACGGGATCGTAACTACCGTTTGTTGCGACAGAAAAAGGGCGCCATTGATGAACTGAAAAATTTTTTCTTTGAATTTATGCAGAACTACTTCTTTCCAATCATCGATGGTTTAGACAAAGGTAAGGCGTTTTTCAACGAAAATCAATCAAAATGGATTGATCAATTTGCCGAAAATGCCCAGTTAGTCCAGAATCGCTTTGCTTTATATGATACTATAATTGGCCAATTCACCACGTTTTTAAGCAAGTTCAACATTGAAAAGATTGCTGTGAACAAGGGAGACCCCTTCGATGAACGAATGCATGACCCGATTATTGTAGAAGCGGATGAAAATGTGCAGATTGGTCAGATTATTGTTGTTGAAGTCAGTTGTAATGGATACAAGTTTCTTGAACCGGCAACCCGTGAGGAACAGATAGTACGTCTTCCCCAGGTTGTTGTAATGAAAAAGTGATACTCGGAGGTATTTGATTAATGAGTGATAATGCACATAATCCAGTGCTTGGTATAGACTTAGGCACAACCTATAGCTGTATCGCCAGATGGGATGGTAGGGGCCCTGATGTTTATACGCTTGCCTGCGGCAATCGTACTCTGGCATCTGTTGTGTACTACGACGAAGTCAACAATGATTTTTTGGTAGGCGAAATTGCCATCAAGAAAGGAATGATCAACCCTGAGAACTCTGTTTTTGGTGTTAAACGTAAGATGGACAACCGAAACGAGAAGATTGTCCTAGGTGGAAATACGCTTAGTCCAATTGATATTTCACAAAAAATCTTAGAAAAGCTGATGGCTGATGTAACCAATATGTTTCCAAAAGGTGTTTTTAAATCCCAGGGTGTGGTGGTTACGGTACCTTACTACTTCAAAGCACACCAATGTCGCAACACTGAAGAGGCGGCTGAAAAGGCAGGGATCAACGTGCTGGGTATTCTACAGGAGCCGATTGCTGCAGCTCTGGCCTATATGTTGCAGTTAGAAAAGAATCAGTTATTGAAGGATCGCACTGAGGTATTCTTGGTTTTTGATCTAGGCGGAGGTACCTTTGATTTGACTATCTTTGAGTTAAAGGTCAAGCCAGAGAAGATTTTTTTCGAAGTTTTAGCCACTGGGGGTGATGATCGTCTGGGAGGTCTTGACTTTGATTTAGCCATAATGAACTACCTAATTGAATCTGAGAAGCTGATGGATCACTTCGTAGTTCCCCCAAACCTAAAGGGTAATGCCTTGGAAAGAAAACGCAAGGAAATAAAGATTGCTGAACAGGAATTGATGAAAAATGCCAAATTAGTTAAAGAAAGTCTGGCCTTTACACCCAAGGCGTATGTCGCCATACCCAATGTGTTTCCTGGTATAAATGTTGACACTGAGATAACTCTGGATCAACTTAACCAACTTCTAGTTCCTTGGGTGGATAAAGTGCAGGGCATTCTGGAAAAGACTCTCTTGGCCAGTAGACTGAAAGCAACTGATGTGGGCATCGTCATTAAGGTAGGCGGTTCAAGTAAACTTAAGGTTATGTCTGAGCTTTTGGAAAATACATTTGGTAACAATAAGATTTATGGTGACATCAACCCAAGTGAGTGTGTAGCTGAGGGTGCAGCCATTTTTGCTGCCATCCAGGATGCTAGATTGGATATAGGCAAGAAAATCGAGATTCAAGTACGCACATCGCATGCTTTAGGGGTTGAAGTCGGGGATGGAGATTTTCATGTTATTGTTCCTGCTAATAACAAATCACCTTGCCAGGGTTGGGAGATTTTCTGTACAGACACTGATTACATCACTGAGATAGATATTGATGTTTACCAAGGCAGCTCAAACAAAGTGGTACATAATTCCAAGGTGGGTACGGTCCATGTGACTGGTATCAAGCCGTGTCCAAAGGGAGAGCTTGACATCAAGGTTACTTTCATGGTCAGTGACCAACAGGTTGTTACTGTTGTTATCGAACAGAAAGAGAGTGGCATTTATATTGTAGAAAAAATGCAAGTTGCTTGACTTTGACCAATAGATTGCTCGACAATGTGTAGTACAGCATTAGATATATCGTAGGAGGCCGTCATGGAAAAAATGATTGGCAATTATGAACTTGAGAGTACAGAGCCGGTGGAAGAGGCCGGAGTAATAAAATATTACAAAGCTCGGGACTTGAAAGATAACCGGACAGTCATGCTTGGGATCTTAAAGGATGAATATTCTAATGATGCTGATATGGTGAGAAAATTCCGTGAATATTTCCTCAATTTGTTTCAGAAAGTCAAAAAAGCGGCTAATCTGGCTGAAGTATTCAATATTGTCGGAGATACCGGACATAAAGTTTATACCGTCCAGGAATATGTAGAAGGGAAAAACCTCGTCGAATATTTACAGAACAATCCTTCAGTGACGTATGATGAGTTTATACCCATCTTCAAGCAAATCTGTGAAGGCCTTTACAATCTTCACAAACGGGATATTTGTCACTATAGCGTTCAACCTAAAAATATAGTAATCAGTAGCGACAATCGAGTAAAAATCATTGGTTGTGGTAACCTTTATCTTGCGCTTGGGAATAAACACCTGATTGAAAGCCTTGTAAGGGATATAAATGAGTTCATTGCCCCAGAAATTCTCAATGGAGATGGAAAAGACCAGATCACCAAGACCTGCGACATTTATTCGTTAGGCAAGTTAATCCAGTCCCTGCCAATCCCTATCGATAACACTTTTTTACAGTTGATGTTGGAAATTGACCCGGCATCTCGTATCCAGTCATCAAGAGAGTTGGGAGAAAGAAGTGATCAATTGTTCATCAGGCAAAAGCTAGAAATACCCGATGACAAACCCAAAGCAGATCCAAAAGTCGATCAGTCTGCTGTTGACGCAGATTGTGAGGTGATTCGTTTAACGGAAGAGAAGTTGAAGCCCAATCAGCCAAATCCTTTCATGTACAAGTTGTCAGATATTCCAATCAATGCTGAGGTGAAAATAATTAGTGAGCCATTGGCTTATTCGATGTTCAATAGGCAAACCTGCGAATTTAGCTGGAAACCTGGCCCAGAGCATAAAGGGAAGCATCTTGTTCAGTTTGAAGTGTCGAGCGATTCTGGGAAAAAGCGCTATGAACTGCCTATTGAAGTAAAATTTGGTATCGGTGTGAGAACTGATAAAGAGAAAAAACAATCGACTCCCGAATCCGAACCAAACTTAAAGCCTAAACACGAGATCGAAGAAAAGCCCGATATATTACCGTCTCCGAAGACAGAACAAAAGCAAAAAATATCTCCCAGAACAGAACAGAAAACGCCACCCTATAAGAAACCGGGACCTGAGGTGATACCGAAGTCAGAACAAAAACCAATGTTAAAAGAGGGCAGCCTTAATTTTAAGAACCTCTCATTGGTTTTTTTATGGAAATACAACCTGATACTTTTTATTGCAAGTATCATAGGGATTTTCTTGTTTCTTCCTGATCTGCTCATTGGTTGCTCTGCTCTCGTGCTCTTGGAGAGCGTTTTTCTGTTGTTCGCAACTGCGAATCAACGGTTTGTGGATGGGCTCAGGGAGTAAATTTGAGATTATTTGTTTAACTAAAAAAGGAGGCGATATCATGAGTAAAAAAAACAGGTGGAGAGAAGGCAAAATTTCAGTTTCTCACGTCCTTTTAATTTTCTTGGCAATTGCTGCTTTGGTTGTTATTTATTTACGATTGTCTGGGAATAAAGATGGGACTGAAAGTAAAACAAACGGCAAAACAGGGGTTAATTTGGATCGACCCATCCGTGTAGGCATTGTGACTTGGGGTGGTTATGCGGGTGGTGTTATGGCTAACAATGGGTTTGATGCAAATCAAAATTGTGATTTCTACCGTAACTATGGTATAGAAGTTGACTTAAAGGTTATAGATGATTTTGTCGAGAGTCGCAGTGCTTTCAAAGCCGGTGGTGATAAAGGTGGTATTGACATTGTCTGGGGTACTGTCGATGCTTATGCATTAGAATATCCGGCTCTAAAGCTTTTGGGTGTTAAATGTATAATGCAGTACGATTGGAGTCGTGGTGGTGACGCAATCGCTGTTGATGGCAATATTATAAGGACCGCCAAGGATTTAAAGGGTAAGACAATTGCTGTCGCAGAGGATACGCCCAGCCACTACTTTGCTCTCTTTGTTCTAAGTGAGGCTGGCTTACGCCCCAGCGACATTAACTGGCGTTTTGTTAACTCAGCAATTGATGCTGCAAACGTTTTCAAAGCAGGAAAGGTGGATGCTGCGGTCTCCTGGAGCCCCGATGTTTATATAGCTGCCCGTGAACGTTCAGGTGGTAAAATTCTGATGTCTACTCGGGAAGCAACAAACTTGATTGCTGATATATTTATCGCCCGGGGTGATTTTATTGAAAAATACCCAGAGGAAATTGAACGGTTCATCAAAGGCTGGCATGAGGGCGTTGACAAAGTTCACCAAAATCCTGAGCCGGTTATTAAATTGATGGCTAAAGGTTTCAATTTACCAGAAGATGATTCGAGGGCTATGCTTGGTGATGTTCACTTGCCCAACTATCCTGATAATATGGCTTTCTTTGATTCGTTCAGCCCGATAGGCTATGATGCCATCTATAATAATGCATCTAAAATATGGAAAGATTTAGGTAAAATCAGCGAAATTGCTCCCCCAAAGGAGACCCGCCAAACAATCTTTCTTACTAACGTTGCTGACAATTTCAAAGGCCAGAAACGTGTTGATCCTATAATCGAATCGGGGTATGTAAAGAAGGGTACTGGCGAGGAAGAAACTTTAATTGAGAAACAGGTGACGATCAATTTTGTTTCCAACGCAGCCGAATTGGATGTCAATGCCCAGGCTGATGTGCGCAATAAGATTGCGGGCTTTGTGGCCACTTATGGCGGTTGCTTTGTTTCAATCGAAGGGAATACTGATAACACTGGTGCTTACCAACACAATAAGGTCCTCTCGGAACAACGTGCTGCCAGTGTACGCGATTTCCTGATAAAGGAGTTCAACATGCCCGCTGATCGTTTCGAAATCAAAGGAAATGCCTGGGATAAGCCTTGGGATGGCCTTTCGGTGATAGAAAGTAATGCAACCGATTCCGGTAAGGCTAAGAATCGTCGTACCGATATCGTTATTAAGACCAACCGTAACTAATCCGAAGAAGGAAAATAATACAAACCCGTCATGAGCGAAAGAATATTTACTATAAGGGCTCCGATTGGTAGCAAGCTTAAGATTGCTC
>Ga0105099_10000229_pt1 | contig 38275 bp, 27 predicted proteins | sample PPLLak3cmMay2015_2_FD_79138 | JGI IMG/M metagenome (GOLD analysis project Ga0105099, IMG submission 79138) | Freshwater sediment microbial communities from Prairie Pothole Lake near Jamestown, North Dakota, USA - PPLs Lake P8 Core (1) Depth... | ecosystem: Environmental > Aquatic > Freshwater >... | reverse complement strand
CGCTGTCGGCGACCGATATTACCAGGTTTCCATTATCGGAAGCGGTCGTTATTTTGAGTCGTCCGCCGAAAGGCATCGCCTGAATGGCATTGACCACCAGATTGGTCAGAACCTGGATCAGCTGAGAACGATCCGCGGTCAAAATGGGAAGGTCGGGGTCCAGTTCACAGATCAGCTCTATGCCGGATTTGGCGCATCGTGAAGTCAGGAAGGTCAAACCGTCAGTTATCAAATCGTTTATTTTAACACTTTCCTTCGCCGGAGGGGTCCCTCTTGCCGAAAGCAACAGCTTCTGGATGACATCGCGGGCGTGCAGGGATGAAACCACGATTTTATCGAGATCACTTTTGACCTGGCCCGGAAGTTCCGGCGCCTTAATCGCCAGCTGGGCGAATCCCAGGATATTGGCCAGCGGTTCGTTCAACTCGTGAGCGACCCCGGCCACCAGTTGCCCGATTGTCGCCAGCCGGTCGGAATGAAGCAGCTGTTCTTGCAGGACGATGTTTTTTTCCTCTACCTGAAATTGCTCGATGATAATAGACAATTCCTGGGCGATCGTTTCAATCAATTTTCGTTCCTCGCGGAGGAACGGGCCTTCATCGAGCGCCGGTTTTTCTTCGGAATACCTGATTTCGACATGGCCCCGCTTATTATCATCGACGATTAAATCGGCCCTCATGCGGTGCACGACCTTTCCCAAATTGGAACTGATAAATACCTGATCATCGAACACAATCTGCGCCGACGCTATTTCCGGAAACAGCCAGGCCGGGGGAAGCAGATTCACCGCCTCCTGAAGGATTATATCTAACGTGATATTGGGACGCTGCACCAACTTGGCGATACCGTACAGACAGGTCAATTCCTTGACTCGTTCCCGAATGGCGATATGGATGCGCCGGTGTGTAAGAGCATTTCCGATCGTACGGCCCATCTGCTCGAACAGGTCGACGCGGTGGTCATCGAAAAAGCCCCGTTCGCGGCTCTGCAATTCCAAAAGGCCGACCCGTTCATGCCCGATATCAATCGGTATCAAGGCCACCGACTTGAATTCCCGGTTGACCTCGATGGCCAGCGATTTCATCTCTTCCGACGGTAATTCCCCGAATAATGATTGCTCATCGATATCGCCCGTCCAGAAACTGCCGTTTTTCGTGAACCAGGGTTTTTGCGGATCGAAGCGGCGGTTGATGATGTCACGGCAGAGGTTTTCCAGCGCTTCGTTTTCGCCGCAGCTCCAGCGGGTTTTACCGTTTCCGGAATTCGATAACGATATCTGCTCGAAACGAAATGAATGATGATCTCCATTACCTCCCCTGCAGGCGAACTGCCGCCCTCGGTCTCTGAATACCAGGCCGATGACATCGCACCCGGTGATGCGGAGCAGCAACTGGATGACATCTTTCAGAAATTGCGGCCGGGAATAGCCTTTACTGGCCAATTCAATGATTTGATTGGAGAGTGCCCAATATTCTTTGAGCTCGACACTGCTTTGCCAGGAGTTGACTGTGTTATTATTTTCCATGTCCCGGCGTGATTACATTGCACCTATAATTTCGTTACTTATGGTCAAAATATCCGACTTTATGCTAATGTCAAGGCGTAATGACAGGGGTATAGACAGGTTCGAGGCTGGGATTCTCAGGCAGCTATTTTGGCTAATTTCTTGAGTGGCAGCAAATTACGCGTAATTCAATGGGTTTCTTAAAATTAAGTTCAGTCAAGTTCAGTTAAGTAGCGTCAAGTTCAATGAAGTTCAATACACTTCGCGGTTAGAAATCGGTTAGAAAACTTCAATAAATATACGTTTCCGCGGCAAGAAGCTAGTATTCACCTGGATGTTATTTAATATCAATTCTAATCATATTACTCGATTCTAACGAATATTCCGAAACCGTGCCTGGCGTAATTTCAAGGTCGATTCTATAATATAATTCCAATTTATATTGTTTTCCGCTCGCTGGTTTAAAATCTGGAGCGGGCAATAATTGAGCTGTAAAAATCTCATGGCTTTTTGGGTCAAGTTTTATGTAAATCGCTCGACTATCGTCCTCCAAGAAAGAATAATTCGTGAATACATTATCAAATCCAATGTATCCACTATCAATCTCTGTCTTAAATGTAAGACCAATTAGCGAATACCTATATGGTAATATCGCTTGCTTATCTTCATTATTGATTGCCCTTACATTAATTTCTAGAGTATCGCCCAAAACGTAGGATACCATAGAATCGACAAATTCTAAAGAGATATCGGGAGCATTAATATAGTGAACCTTATTACAGGCCATTGACAACGTGGCCACAACCGCCATGATAATTATTAATCTCATAAATCCGGTAACCCACCCTTTTAGGGTGCGGTACTTCGTATAATGCACTCATAATCCATTTCAAGTAAAACATTATTTTCGCCATAATAATAATTAAAACTGCTCCATCGTCACCGATCTGCCGTCTTCACCAGCTCCGGTTTCGATATAATAAATGCGGGAGCCGTCGATGCGTAATGAAGGTGATAAACCGCGGTCTTCGATCGAAATCATAATGGAAAAGCCTCGGAATATCAGCATTCCCGGTTGTATGTGCTTGAATAATCCTCCATTGCCATACACTATTTTTCACACCCTGGAAGGGTGTGTTACCTGTTTTCACACCCTGAAGGGTGTGTTACCTGTTTAATATTCCAATCTGATTGAATTAAGGGCAGAATCAAAAACAGGCTTAATCTCTACGGGAACGTTTACATACCCAGCGCTTAACCATGAAGCGAGTTTTACATCCTTCCAAGCTTTTTTCTCTTCAACTCCTTCTATTGTAAGTGTATCAGAAAGCACTCTCATAACAGCAGTGTCCCCCAAATCGTAGATTCGAGTACCATTCAAATTTGGTAATTCTTTGTTTGAAATATATAATATCAACGAATCGCCATAATAATATCTATATTCAACATCAAAGCCATGATAAATTTCTTTAAAATCACCGCCTTTAGGCACCTGAATTCGACAATTTACTACCCCAGTAGGTCCACTTAACGCCAGTCTTTCATTAGTGAATTTCTTTTCTTTGCAACTAATAATTACTAAACATAATAGTAGTAAATATATATGCATCCGGTATCCCGCAGCTTGCTGTGGGTCTTTAGTTTCACGCAATAATTTAATATTCACGCACTTCCTTACTATAGCCGTTTTTAAACAGCTTCTTGTTATTTCTTAAGGAGTCTTCTTCGGCAGCTTATCTTGCTTCTCTTTTTTCTTTTGTTCCTCTTTACTTTCCTTCTGTTTCCGACTTTTATCCTTGTCTTTTTTCCCGCCTTTGTCTCCCATGGCATATCTCCTTTCGCTCTGGAATTTGCTGTTTTGTAATCATCCGGCACAATAACTTTAACGGTGTTGTGGCCGAATTGTGGCAGCTTTCTGATACCTGTTACCGACTTCGTTGCTTTTCACCGGGATTTTTGCGGTCGGTGGCGGACGGATAGAGTCTTTTATTTCGCGCCGGTATTACTTTGAAAGGATTTCATGGCCTCTTCAAGAGAATCATAGCACTTAAATACCGCGAACATATGAGTGGTATCAAGCAGCTCTTTCACCTTGCCGCAGGCACAGGCCAGCTTTAAATCTCCACCTTTATCGCGGGCGGTAGTAGCCCCGGCAATAAGTAACCCTAACCCTCGCGAATTCATCCACTCGACATTGCAAAAATCAAAAATAAATTTAACCTTATTTTGCTTTGTGTAGTCATAGACGATTTTGGTAATTGAACTATCGGCTGTTTCGCCCATGATTTTCCCCGATAACTCGACGATAACAATATCACCTTCTTCTCGAAACGTGTGTTTCATGAGCACCTCACCCATTATCCATTGTTTTTCCAACCCAGGCCAATTAATTCTTATATTCAAAGCTAATTATATTGCGGCAGAACAGTTCAGCAGGTCGGGTTCCGAAATGAATTCCGTCTTGCGGAACGAATGAGAAACCCGACACTTACTCCCCATATTCATCACCGAACTCCGGCTTTTCCTCAACTCCCCAATCGGCACCATAATAGTCCTTGTATTCATGTATCGAAGAATGCTCCCAACTGAACGGCCTGGCCGTCAACCCGTGCTTGACCGGGTTATAATGAATATAATCGATATGTTTATTTATGTCATCCTGATTTCGTATGATATGGTCCCAAAACCGATTCTGCCAATTGTATCGCCGGAGCGTTTTCATGTCATCGATTGTCGGGTTTCTCGCTCATTCACGAGGTGAACGCCCTCGGAAACCCGACCTACCTTAAACTGTAAAGGATGTGACCGGAATATACCGAATAAGCGGAGAGGCTGGGATTCTCCAACCACGTTTTCTGCAAGACATTGTATACCAGCGTATTACGCTGGCCATCAAAATCTTAGGCCAGAATAATCTTTTTATATTCTTTTATCTGGTTTTGTTTGATTTCGGCTCTTTTTGCCACCAATGGACACAAGATGGACACAAATTCAATATCTTTGATTTACTGAAATCGATATATCAGTAAATTTCATAAATCGTCCGATAATTTTATTTCTCGGCCAGCTCACCACGCAATCGAAATGGGCAAATACGGCTAATTTATTACGGCAAGCTGTATTGTCTACGGGAAATATGTATTTCCGTAGAATACAATCCTCTTAAAAGTCCGAAAAAGCTTCAAATATCCGTTAGCCGAATAGCAATAACTCAAATAGGAGGTCTCTATGAAAGTAGAGTCACGTAGGCTTGAGGCATTCTTGATCCCCGTTATATTATCCACGTTATTTCTAACGGGCTGCAAGATCCTTGAACCCGATCCCGGGACTATTAAATTCCGGATGGAAAAGAAAGACGTAAGTCTTGGAGTTTATGTCGATGATGAATTTCTCGGCGATCTTTACCACGAAAATCAGGAAATTTCGAATGAGGTGTCTAAGGGAAAGCATTCATATCATTTCTTTGAAAATGATCACAGGCTTAAAAGCATTCATTACTTTTTCGACATATCTTCAAAGGAAACCAAGACATTATTTATCGGTATTGGGGAAGATCATATTGTTTGGGAAGACTATGTTCCCAAGGCGGGCGAATTAAACGAGTTCGTTCAGTCAATTGCATCGGAATGATTCTCAATATCCTTGTTCTTGTTAGTAGGGGATAAATCCGGACACCGGAATAAATTAGCGGCAAAATCTATACAATCATGAGAATAATTTAAAACGAATTTTACGAACAGAAGAAAGGGAAATCATGGGTAGTTCATTGGCAACCAAAGCAGACGGCATCCACGCCCTGGCGATGGCCTGGTTGGATTTCGCTATGGGTTTTATGAACAATATCAAAAGGAAGAAGGCCTATCAGGAAATTTCCAGGCAAATCCAGGGCCAAAAGGGTAATCGGATATTTTCATACAACTACGGAAATGGTATAGTCGGTTATATAAAAAACCCCGGAGGGATCTTGGTCGAAGAATGGTGGAGAATTAATCCTGACTCACCGCTGAAGAGCTTTATTAGAGCCAGTATCTTTGGATATGGCTCGACTGCTGGAAGCGCTTTTATCCAGGGTAGAAACCAAACAAGAATCAGTATACAGGATGAACAATCGGCCGAGAGCCGTTTCGTTTTTATTGACTTGCTTTCATTGCGGATCATGGGTCCTGTTCACTATATGCCTGAATATTACACTTATAGCCGTTCAACCGATTACCTGCATCGAACATTATTCTTTGATTAATCTACAGATAGAATATCAGGAAATGACCGGCATCACAAAGTCCGGTCATTTTCATAATGCTTTTTTCTGGCTAATTATATATAATAAAGAAAAAGTCGCCCTCTTATTCCAAGGCCAATTAGCCGATCAAGACCGATGTTTCTCCTGATACAATGACATCCGTCGACGGAGCATTGCAAACGGCCTGATCTCCCATCCTTGCTGCAGGCATATTACCAATCAATACCGAAGCACTGCCGCTACAGATAGTCCCACCCACATGAGGTGTCGTCCCGGTTACAGCGGGGCATGAATGGAAATCGTTCGCCCTGGCTGCAGGCCTCCCCCCGATCAATACCGTGGGGTTCCCCCCGACTATCGTCCCGCCATGAGCTGTTGAATCCTGCTGTCTTGCTGCCGGTTTTCCCATATCAATCTCCATTTACATTTTATTTAAATGGTGTTTCTGTCAATGCATTCAACTGCGTGTTGCTTCCGAGAATACTTGCACGAATCCTTCCCAACGACCATCCGATAGATCCCTGGTCAATCATATTATAGAAGAATACCGGCTGGACTCCTATCGGCGCAAAGAAGTCGAGGAATTTCAGAAATCTACGGCCCGGGATAAATCGCGGGTATCGAAATTCGTCAACCCATTCTGACCTTATAAGCCGGGTAACATCTTCGTCTGTTAATTCGCGAAGGATTATCCGATACTTTGATTGAGGTTCACAAAGCTTTTTCCCAATAACGAACGATCTCCCAAGGTCGGCTTCTTTTCGTCCCAAAAGAGAATACTCCGTGATCGCAAAATCATGCGAATCCATCCAAAGCGTTTCCACTTTTGCATCTACCCCCAGCAAAGGACGAAGAAATGATGAGATGCTTTCTCCCACATATCTTCCGGAACGGATCAATGGTAGTATTTCCAATAATTGAATTGCGGAATTTCCGCCACATGAAATTTCGTCAACCTCCCAGTCCATTCTGGCCAGAATATCATCGACGGCTTTGACGCTTTCAATATTCTCCAGGTTCCAGAAATTTTGCAGATATTCCTGGTCCGGCTCGTTTTCAATTCGCATAGACATTTTCAAACGTAACCTTTATAAACGAGTTTATACCCCCTCTATTATTGAATTCGGTTTCCAGCAGATCAATCAAATTTTCCCGGTCATAAGCAGTTAATTCGTTTTTCGGTTTCAGATACAATTTCATTTCCGTGTAGGGCAGAATACCGGAGAACTTCCGGTATCTCCCGCACCGAGATATGAACCTCGTTCGCTCGATATCTAGGAATCGATTCATATCCAGTACAGTGCATGATGAAATAAAATTCAAAAAGTCAGCCCTGGTGATATAAGTCCCGCCGGAATAAAACTGCGTTAGAAACGACCGCCAGAGATTTCGGCTATCGTTCCCGGCCCATCCGAAAAACGGCATTCCGTATGTCGTCCCTCCGCTAATAAGCGATGAATTCCCCAGACAATTTAATTTGGTAGCGGGTTTGATATTCGGTAAGGCCTCAAACGATTCATATAACGGGTAATAGGTAAGCTTTATTAAAGGCCTTGCAGGACGCTTTCCGTGCTTAAATAGTATTTTTGCAATATATGGTTCCTGGTAGACTCTTTCGGCCCGGTATATGAAATTACCCTGGTCAGGGGCATGGTGACAAGACCGGTATTCCACATTTTCTTGCTGGTCTATTATTTTGTCGATATATATGCCCTGATTACGGCTCTTTAATTTCAGGGGATTGGAACTTCGTATATACAATTCATCTCCTTTATAATCGGTAAGCTGGGAATCGATGATACTTTCATAGCGATCGGAATACAGGAAAATATTGGGAATAATCTTACCGTCTATTTTTTTAACAACCTCGTCAGGATTGTCAGGCCATTTACAACATATCCAAAAAGCCTCAATGCCGAATTTTTCGCTTCGCTTGAGACCGTGAAACAACCCTGAAGGCAGATTCAGTAAATTCCCTTCAAGCATATTGACCGGGTAGTTTTGATCAAGCATCATGCACGCCGAATTAATCCCTCTTCTGTCGTAATAGGTATCGCTCATCGGATTACCCGCTTCCATCCCCTTTTTCCATCCGCGTGTTTTTAGGCGATCAAGAATTGTGCGATAATGGGGGCAATTGATATCGAGATAGAAGCGGCAGCTTGCCATTGATTCACGACAGGCTGTAATCGCATCGTGCGTTCGCGATTTCTGTTCGAGTATAAAACCGAGCCATAATGCCCCGCGGTCGGCCTTAACGACTATACCGCTACTCCCATTGTCTTCATATTGGCCGCGTTTCAACCCCAGGAGGAATGTCTTCCCGACCGGAGATAGAATATTACTGGAATTTTCCGTTTCCATGGCCAGCTGAAGCCTCTTAAGATCACGATCTCCCGGAAAAAATAATTCTTCAAACGCATTGCGATGATGCTTTACACTTACTGACAGCCATAAGCCGGCATTTTTACTCATCCAACCCATCTGTTTTCGCAAAAGTAATTCGAGACCGCTATACAGCTGAATACCTTCGACGCTCTTACTGTAAAATTGCTCAAATGACATCGCTTGATTCATTTTTACCTCACTCCGGATAAGTTAAATCGCCTGTCAATTCAGAACCCGCTCGCCAATCAGTTCAACCGGATAAGTCCGGATTTGATATCTACCTCGCTATCGCCCTTTATACCTATATTATTCGCGCGGGCGTCGAAGCTTTCTTTTCCTTTAAGACTGATTGAACGACCTTCCAGTGTAATTTCTTCATCTGCCTTTATATTTATTCGTCCGGCTTCAATGCTGAAAGTTCCGTCCAGACTGCGGATACTAATTTCAGGTTTATCCTTCAAATTCATTCTTATCTCGTTTTTATTCTCCCTCATCACTACCCGTATCTCTTCTTTACCCGGAGAATCAATGATACGTACTTCATTGCCCGCGGAGGTTTTTGCCAGCAGGTATTCCTCCGTTCCATTGTCCGTATCAAAACTCGGAATGGTGCTGCTGTTATAAAGACTGCCCAGAACGACCGGGCGGCTAATCTCTCCTAATTCAAAACCTACCAGGACTTCGTCCCCGATTGCCGGGGTCCAGGCGGCACCCCCGGATTCTCTTGCCGCAGGCACGACAACCCTGGCCCAGACGCGGTTTTGCCGGTCCCATGGAAACTCCACCTCCACCCGTCCATACTTACGGCTGTCTTTGTTATCCGTAACGGTAGCCGGGGTCAGTGATGGTGACGGCCGGTCATTATCGAAATACTCACCGGAAACGACTTCGACAGGAATCGCCTCAGCCACACCGCTGAACAGATTGTTCCCTTCCATTTGAATTTCCACGGAGGTGACGAATAAATCTGAGTCTACGTATGGATGTTCATTTAGTCTTATAACGGTACCCGGCTGGACCGCCGGGTGCTCGACATTTATCCGATATCTGATTATTCTGCTTACAACACCGGCGGCACGGTTTTCCATAATGCTGTTTAAAAGAGATTCATTATTTATTGCGATATTGTTAATGTCAGTTACTGCCGAATCATTTTCGGCTTTCTCCTTTGCCAGCTCCAGTAATCCCGGAGTCTTTTCGGCTCGAGGCCACTCAATCGTGGCCTCGAATAACTGATGTGGATCGTAGGATGCCGATACGGCCGAAGTCTTCGGCGATTTTGGCGCAGCCAGGACTTTTACAGAACATCCCGCCGCAAGATCTTCATCATCCAAAATAACTGTATCCGTCGCCGGTTCCACCGTTACTACCAGTTCCTCGCCGGTTTCATAGAAAAATGCCCCGCATAGGCCGACAAGTCGACGTAAGAAATGGTAATCAGATTCATTGTATTGACATAAATATTCGAAGTTGTCGCGGCATGAATCGAGATTCAGACGATAGGAATTTTCGTATTTATCCAATACCTCCTTGATAACGTCAGGAATGGTTTTATTTCTGAATACCCGGCTTTTCATACCCTCATCGAGCATGCTTCCAAAGCCGTCTATATTCAATTTAATTCGATAATCCTCAATTTCGACCGATGAAACTTGGTCTGTTATGCGGTATTCCGCCCCCTTCGAAGTCAAACTCACATCTATCTTCTTACCGAGGTAGGCCTTAACCAAATCGCGTAGCCCGTTTCCATCGCCCGGCCTGGCCCCCTCACCCAGGCGCAGCAGAATATCCATAGTACGATATCCGCAGATTTTCTGTTTCAATGAAAACGATTCGATGAAATGAGGGACTTCAATTCCGTCTATGTACAACTTAATAAAGGTATTCATGGCGTTACCGTTTAGGAGGATGCTCCCGACAGCTTCTTGGTCAGATCGAGATTCTGTCTGGGCCCCGCTCCGGCTGTATATGTTATTTCTTTTGCCCTTATGATTATCACCTCAACACCATCGAGGTTTGACTGGCTGTGATTCATGCGCCAGTGTTCAATGAATGCCGAATGCAAATCGATCGTATATATTTCGCTCCCCGCCTTTTTATTTTCGGAAATGGTCACACTGGCATCAAAAGGCCGTTTGGTTCCGTCATCGTTGGTCGCCAATCCGAATAATTCAATGGTCGGATCCATGGTCGCCTTTCGATATATGCACATCCTGGGCAGCTTCGGTTTCCAGTCCATAAGATACCCGTCTTCGTGTATGGGAATGTCGAGATCGATGTCGAGCTGGTATACATTGGTTATATTCAGGCTGGGCTCTCCTTGAGGATCGAATCTTAGTTCTTTAAACATGGCTTTCTCCTTATATTTTCTGATTCTTAATTATTGCGCGCCTTGGGCCATCGGTTTTGGAAAATTCTGCAGTGTGAAATTTTTTATACCCGACTTCTCCCCTACCCTAAGGCTGGTATCACCGCAATAAAGGACAATCTTTTCGATAAACTGGTTGCCGTCACCGGTCAAATCCCAGTTTGCGATAAAGGCTCGATTTAGCCCTATAACATGCGACGGCTTTCCATCGCTGTTGTAAAGCGTGATGTGGACCGGAATTTCTTTGGATTTAGCAATGGCGAATTCGAACGGAGCAGCGACAGCTTCAGCCTTCGATTTGCAGATCCTTAGAATGGAGACTCTAATAGGAACCTCTCCGCTTACATAATCGTGCCTGGAGTCGACATTGACTTCGTATTGCATATCGACTTCGACGACATTGGGCAACAAGGTGCCGTTGGCCTGGTCGCCGCCGCTGCCGTTTAAATACACTTCCGCTGCCCCGATTTCAATATCCTTTTCCTCTGTACGTGACATTGTTTTACTCCTTTATTTTATTGTTTCAGGTTTCATATTCCGTTGTTATGATAATCTCCAGTCTTTACCGTCTTTGCTCATTCGCTTGGCATTCACTTCGACAAAGGCTTTGTCGTTGACTGAACGAAAATAGATATCGAGAACAATATCGATTTCGGTTTCGGAAGTGCTCCCGTCCTTATTATTCTTTGGAACTACATCTGTACAGATCCCGTCCGTAATCAAATCATTTTTCCCTTGACCGCTGTTGGCACGGAGAAAACGATTTATCTCCAGCTTAAGGCGACTGCGATGCTCCTCGTCGTTGGGCTTGAACACTTCCCGATTTAGGAACTGGATCAGACGCTTTTCAATATATTCCCGAACCCTGACAACATTGTACTGCTTGAAAAATTCATCGTCCGATAACGTATCCACTCCGAAGGCCACGATTCGTCCGGCGTTTTTATCCATATACATCAGAGGTATTACGGAATCTTTGAAATCGACAATCTTTTCCCGGTCGGTTAATTCCCATTTTAAGCCGATGTTGGGGTCTTCGAAATCGAGGTTTTTCCAGTCACCTGCCTGAGCAATCGCGGGGCTGTGAGTGTCGTCGCCCTTGACAATCGCAGCCGCCAGGACCGACGCCGGGGAAATATACAAATCATCCCCATCAGCTTCGAATTTGGGATCTTTTTTTCTCAGCCTGATTGGGTTGGCAATGATACTAACATGCTGCCGCCAGACATCGGAACGCTTGATTTGTGACAAGAGACCCGATTTGAATATTTTCTTAACCCTTTCGAATTCACCGTCAGGAGCGTCGATAAATACATGAGCCTTAGCCTTTTGAGCAAGCTCGCCGAATTTCTTGAGCGAGGCATCAGTCTGTACCGCACCCGGCAGGACAATCAGGCCGATTAAATCGTTCATATTGAGTTCCGACTCCTTTGGAACCATCTCGTAAAACTGCCCGAACTTTACGTCGTTATCGATCAATTCCTTCACACTCGAATTCAAAATCTCAATATCAACGGGAGATCCCGGATTGTAACGTGCCATTTTGTAAAACATGCCCAACTCACGCCAGGCCTTTTCGACAGGACGTTGTTTCGCCATAACCTCTGTCAGGTTCTTATTGAAAACCTTGTTCAGCGCCTGGCGTTTCTTGGCAACGGCATCTAGAAAACTCTTATCGTCCTCTTCATCCCCGGATAGGATATCCCGCAGAGTCTGCAGCCTCGTAAGGTGCAGGTCGGATGCCGTGACATCCAAATTCACCGTCTCTATTGCCAAGGGCTCATTAAAGAAAGATGAGAGCCCCTCATTGCCGGCGTTTTGAATGTCATCCGTATTTTCAATTAGCAGGACCGGCCATCCCGGAAGAATGGAGAATTCGGTATCAGGCTGCTTGTAGTGTAAATCCGGACACGCCGTCATTTCCTCCACGGTCGCGGACGGCGACTCCGAAGGAAATTCATGCAATTCTTTTGAAACTATGTCTGACATTGTTATTCCCTTTCATTTGGAGTTTTCCGGTATTTGCTGGCAAGCTCGATGGTTTTTTCGATTTCCCGATCAATGGCAGCAACCAGTTGCTTTCTCGCGGAAGGATTACTGAATAGCCCCCAGGAGTCCATGTAATCGGTATCCGTCAGCAGCTGGTGCAGATTATCCACGACCACATACTGAAGCCTTTGGCGCAGGAGAAGGTATTTGTCGACATTACTTACCGAATCCTTATAAGCTGCTTCGATTCCCGCAACCAGAGACGGTATTTTAAAATCATCCATTACTTCTTTTGGATCGTTTCGTCCATACTGCATGCTTGCCCGGATTCTGGAGGGCGTAATTTCCGCCGCCGGCCCATCCAGACTGATATCCTGAAGATCGAATTCCTCTTTAGGCTCAATCATCCTAACCGCCTCCTCAATATCTCCCGCTTTGAATGATTCAAGCTTGCCGGAACGCCGGGCTCGTTCGCTGTTCACCGGCAATACTATCATGGCCTTATTGCTCTGCACCGTGGACATCTTTGGTTGCCCTGGCGTTCTTTCTTTGGTCCAGGCCCCTGAACCCTTTTTGTCCTTATCCATTTTATTCTCCTTTCTCTATTGATCATGCTACATTTTGAATTATCAGTCTCATGTTTTGGGATTTTTCAGGATCACACTCGCGAATAGTGATTTTCCGCTCTTTTCCCTTATATTTCAAAATGTATCCCATTTCCGCTCGAATGTCCTTGAACCCATCTTTATCATCAATTTTAATAATCCAGTAATCATTTCCTTTATCCTCCTTCTTTAAGAACTTGTCAGTATCGCCTTTTTCGGACGACAAATCTCCATTGGAACCAAATAGTTTCAGCTGTATCTTGTCATCGATTGCGTAGGTACAAAGAAATACATCTTCCCCCAGGTCGAATAATCTGCAGTTTTCGAGCTCCGCGTTGTTTTTATCTCTGGAATTGCTTATGGCAGACAGATTTCTTATACTATCCATAATTCTATTGATAGACTCCCTCAATTCGCCGACGTCCATGGTTAAAGATTCAATGTCAGACCTTTGAATTTCGTTCTCCCGTCTGATATCATAAAAGGTCTCGCTGATACCGTTTAATCTGAACCTGATCGCCTGCACTTCAGAAGTCATCATGTCGCTTCCGCCGTTTTCCTTACCATTTTCCGCATTTAACAGGTTTTTCAATTCATCGAGTTGCTTTGCTAATTCTTCTGAAACCAACCCCGGAATGCTCTTTCGAATTTCCCTGGCCTCATTCCCTATTTTCCTGGATATTGCTTGTTCCTGCTGATTCGCAGTCGAATTTTCACTGGTCGGAGTTTCGATTGTCGATATCGATGAGGGGTTTTCCGATGGACCGGAAAACAATACAATCAACAGAGCTATCGTGGATAAAACGACTCCCGCCAATCCGACCAGGTTGCCCGACGAGCTCCACCGGGAGCCTTCCGGTTTTTCTGGTCCCTTTCGAATCTCATCCGCATTCGCATTGGTCCGAATCGCTTCTTTGAGTCGGTTTTCCGCTTCTTCAATTCTAGATGTGTTATTTTGTATGTCTTTTTCAAAACTCGAGATCACATCTTGAATATTCGCCCTAAACAGGCTGATTTCATCCGCACCGGAATAATTGCCGGAAATCCTGTGAATGCGGTCTTCAAGACTCCGAACCATCGACTCCAACCGCGAGAACCGTGTAAGTTCCGTTTCGTTTCTTTCGCAAGAATCAGGATTATATATTATAGACTGCTCCGGCATTTCAACCGGGGTCTCCCGGCTTTTCATATGCCTGTCTGCTTTATCTTCCCAATTATCAGCCATTGTTTGCAGCGAGCTCAATTTGCTGATTATTTCCACGGCCTCGGGAGATGTAATCCTTGGTACATGCAGACAGTTTCCGTCTCTGACAAGTCGGTTATACTTGACCGCCAATAATGGTTGTCGGTCGCCATTCATCTCCGCATGCGAAAATGAAAACGAACAATAGGAATAATCTCTGCGTATCTCCATCGGCACTGCTCTGAAAGATATTTCGACTGCTGCCAGCAGCCGGGCATCGGGAAATCCCGCTTCCAGAATAACAGAGTCCCTTTTAAATAGAGAGGATACCAGACCGACGACGGTATCTCTCATACTATCGTCCGGATCATGAATAGGAAAATGGCAGGAGTTAATCAAACCTGACGCCTGAGGACATGCTTTATTGCCATTGGGCAATACTATGAATTGATTCGCATAATCGAAAAATCCGCATTTTTCGATTAAGTACGGGTCATATCCGAATCGCCGATATATTTCATCAGGAATAATTATGATCAACCTCGCGGGCTGTGTATACTCCGCAAGTTGGACCGCTTTCAATATGATATAACTGCCCTTCTCCGACAACATCGGAAAATGTCCCAGAACAGGGTAAGATATGGGAATATCCTGCGGCCGCGCCCCCCACCAGTCTATCGCGATTCGCTCGGCTTCTATCTCGAAGCGGGCGGGAATAGTACCCTCTGATTTCTGCAATAACGAATATCCTTCGGTAGCGTTTAATCTCCCATAAATGAACGCCGGAAGAAATATTCTATCTTTCGATACTTTACTCTCCATGGCAATTACCATCCTTGTTTATCATTTCAAAAGGTGATACCTTTCATGCTATATTATATATTTTCTTTAATTCCTCTATTCCCGAACGAAGATTGTTCATCCCCTGGCTTAATAGCTTAATTTTATTACCGAAAGGCGGACCGTCTTCGGTTGAATGGTACAACTCAGTAAATTGCCGCCGAATCTGCCATGGTTGAGGCGGTTTTGATGCCCCCTCATCGCGCCTCTTTTCCGCCTCGCCTCCGTTTCCATTGCCGCTTAATCCCAGAGACCGTTCGCTGCTGTTTAATAGGGTACTTAGCTGCTCTTGAACCGAATTCAATCGTTCACGGTGATCAGGTAATACCCATTTCAAGGCGCGCGGCAACTGGGGCAATCGCTTTTTCGATGCTCCTGCATTGAATTCCTTCCACTGCTCCGCCAATATGCTGAGATGATGCAGGTTTTCTCTTAACTCATAGTAGGTCTCGCTCAGGTCGTTTATCTCCCGTCTGATAACCTCTTTCAACTGCCTGTCATGGCCCGCTATCAATACCTGCGTAACCCACCGTAACGTGTCGACTACTCCCCGTAGATCGCTGTAATCTCCACCGTCGCTCGGTATCACCGATGAGGTCGTAAAAACCTGAAAATTATAAGTATTCTCTATAGCCGTTTCGATAAACGGTTTGAAATTGTCCAGCGTCTCGATTATTCTTCTTTGTGTTTTTATTCCGGCATTTATTGATTCATTGGAATGCATGATATGCTGCCGCAACCGTTCATAGGCGTTATGACCGTTATATTCCGGACGTTCTGCGTGAAGATTGGCGAGATTGACGCGATCATCTATCAATCCGGATTTTGTGATATTCCTGAAGCCGGAAAGACCGAATATCTTATCCGCCTGATTTAAAACCAGCGCGACCGGAGTATGCAGGCTCCTCTGGTTATTCTGGAAGTACATGATAAGCAGATCGCTGTACCATGCCGAATATTCGCGAGGATTAAGATAGGTTTCATCCGAATTCAGGACGGTATCGGGAAAAAACCTGTGATCGATTAAAAACACTAGGGCCCGGGCCGAATTCAGGTAATGAACGAATTCTTCCGTGATCTTTTCGGCCTTGATTCGTTCCCCCGGGAAATCCGTAAAACGGATACTCGGTTCATAGCCGCATTCCTTGTACTTTTCGAGGATCAGACGGCTTCGATAGTTGGTGAAATCGGCGGTATTAGATTGTTTATGCTTATACCAGGCATTTCGATGTTCATCCCATAGCTTGAACAATTCCTGGGAACTGAATCCCACCTGATTCCCCAGCCTCAATCCGTCTTCGATAATCCTTTTGGTAAAAGCACATAAAAAGGCCGTTTTACCGCTACTGATAGGACCTATTATCAGAATATCGATAGGCTCGAATTCTTTGGAATTTCCGTTAATAACCATCTTGATTAAGGACTTTTTATCATATCCGTCTTCCCTTCTGATCAGACCTTCCGGGTGAGAACCGTCCTCCCATTGTCTTAGCAATTCCGGGCGCTTCGATTGTACCGACGATTCCCATTTGTATGAAAGATCGATTTCCTTCAGCCAGCCCCACTTTTTAAACAGGAATTTCAGGAATTCCGTATCCAGTTCACTGTGATACTGATTGACCCAGAACAGCAGGGTCGCTTCAATGGAACCGTTAATCGGTGCAAAATGCCGTGCCAGGCTTTCTTTCGCAAATCCGCGATACTGCCATATTTGAAGATTTAATAGCTGGGATTCGGTAATTCCGTACTCAGCATTGATCTCCTTCAAGGTCGATTCCGGATTATAGATCCCTTCGGGTAATATTCCTGCAATTAGCTCAAGAATTTCGGATTTTATTTCATAATCCAGTCCAACCTGGCCCAGGAGATTCTTCGCAACGACATGATTTATATGCAAATCAGCACTGAATTCAACCGGACTACCTCGTTGCGCCGATGCCGCGACGAATTCCAGCCAGTCCTCGCGTCGGGGACATCTCTCCTTCCATATATTGTAATATACCGGCGCGACAACTTCATCTTTGCAATAGACATCCAGGTAGATTGCCGAGAGATCGACAATCACCGAATGAAGGGAATACGCCTCGAGGGTATCGAGAGGAAAGGCCAACATTATTACAGATTGTATTTCTGCCAGAACGCCCGGCTCATTGGTATTTTCCACAGAGGCTTTCCGGAGGAAATCGAAATAATTCCGTATTACATTCTGAATCGGCAGAACTCTATCCGAATCATTTGCATCTTTCTGGATGGCCGGAATATTCCGGAGTTCGAGTGCCAGGCGTTCAGCCAAATTTGAAAATTCAAATCCTTCTTTGGTTTTAGTTCTAATATGCACTTTGCAGCCCTCTCATATAAATTCCATCGCTGTTATTCGTATCCACCGCAGGCCGTTCCCTGAGCCAGAATACTATTTTCGATTGATTTAACCATTCCCGGTCCGGTATGAAACTGAATTTCCTGCCGTATTTTTGATTAAGGCCGGCGCCATTACAGAGCCTCGCGTGGAAGTGGTAAGTAGGAAGAATATTCCTGTACGGTTGGAAAGAATGACATCGTACCTCATCATTGATGCCGTCGCTTTCATGAGCATAGGAAAACAGTACTTCGATAGCGCTTGAACCGACCCGCTGCAATTCCTGCAAAATATTGCCGCCGGCTTCTATTTCGATTCGCCAATGATTTGCCAAAGGCTCCGTAACCTGGATTCTTTTTATTGGAATCCTGCTATCCCTTTCCGATACAATATTCAGAGCAGATTCGACCGTCGTCCTGAAGCTCTCTACCGTGTTCAAAGCGGCGTCTATTGTCATTCTGAGGTCTGAAAGATTCGTCGCTTTTGAGCGGTAAATCGAAACATATTGCCCGATAGCCTCATTGCCGCAATTCATCATTGACAACTGGTATTCAAGTCCCTCGAAATAGTCCGCCAACAGCCCAAAAAACCTGGCGGGAGAAATAGCCTTTTCCTGAATGATGTGTTTGAGACTTAGCCAGTTATTAGCGATTAACAGAGCGAGTGCCATCGTGTTTATATTCGTACCGTTCGCGCTGGCGGATAAACTTTTTAATGACGACAGGGACATCATCGCAGGACCGTAAATAAGTCTATCGATTTTGTTGATAATTTCTGCACCCAATTCCATAAGGGCATTGAAACTGCCCATGGTTACGCATGGCGGGATAAAATTATCGTCCTGCGAAATTTCCTTTTTCTCTGAATTATATACAAGTTCCGCAATCGGAAGTCCGTAGCCGGTTCGATTGATTTCAGATAGCGATATTTCAGGCGTTTCCGATATCGGAGTCGCAAAATCTATTTCATCGTGGAAATCTCCGGTATTCGACTCCGGGATGGCTTTGTACCCCGTCTCCCGCCGGGCGATCTTTCCCCCTAAAAGAGAAAGATATATTACGGCCCGATTTCCAACGAACTCATGTATGGTACACCTGCCGATTAACTCCTGTTTATTTTCAAACAACTCTCCGCTTGGCAAGATGCATCGGAAAGGTCCGATTTTGAATTCTACCTGTCCGCCGTTGACCCCGGCATTCCTCAATTGAATAAATCCTTCTTTATTGAAGATCTGCTCATGCGGCCCCTTAATCAACCCTGCTGTACCTTGAAACGGTCCGGTCTTTCCGACTAATTCCTGAATCCAGCTTTCCAGTTTTAAAAAATGTTCGGCTGTTACCAAAGTCCCATCCATCCAAACCAATCTTTCCATCTTATTCTCTCTCTTTCATTTCATTCTGTCCTAAAGCCTAAGTATGCGGGCCATCTTTTCAATGCGCTCACCTGAATAACTTCCGGGAATGGAATTTTCGGACAGATAATTTAAAGCCGTTGATCTTTTGAATCCGGGATAACGGATAGGAAATATCCACCGGGATACGGATATACGAAGCCGGTACTATCGGATACCGAAGAGTGATTTTGGAAAATATAATCGGATATCAGTAAACGTATTCCATTTCGATAATGCCCAGGTCCATCGGAAGGCGTATTGGTTTATTATTGGTGCTGGATAAAGTATACTTATAGCTGCGTATTTCCGCGCAATCCCGGTCTTCAATAACCTTTTCATCTCGCTCGCGGGAAAAGAGGTCGTCAGAGTCATTCCCTGTCTGGAATGTGACAATAACCCGGCATTTTTTCGAAAAGGGAGATCTGATTATCGACAGACCGGATATCCTCGATCCAACGCCGTTTCCGGCATGGAAAATGGGCATTTTTTCAATATGGGAATATCTCGACAGAATCAGTGATGCGGGATAGAATAATTTTTCAATAAAGGAATACGTTATAGGTCCATAAATTAAACGCCATTTTCTGTTCGTATTTAGCCGGAAGGGATTGCTCATATAATCGGCGCGATAAATATATACCAGATCGCGAAGACCGTCGGCGGTATCTCCGAACCTGATTAAACATGCTCGCGCAAAATGGTTTAGAAGAAAACAAATATTTAAAAGCAAATACAGCAAAGGCAGGAAAAGAAACCACTTCCAGAAACCTATCGAGTTCAATATCGAAAAAAAGCCGGCCGGTAATGGAGACGGTCTATCTATGACATTTATACTCTTGCGTAATGCCATAAACCCTTGCTGATCCCGAACTGTGAATGATAAGCGCCCGGGGTATCGTTTCCCTCCTAAATAAGCCCGATAATAGATATCAATTATCCCCTTCCGCTTAGGATTCAGGTAAATGCTGAATTCATAAGGACGATTACTGACCAGTGCTTGACAATATCCCGAAAAAAGCGCATTATTCGCAGCCATCAAAGCGCCGTCGGAACCGAAAATCGAGTCGCCCGGCTTAAAAAATGTAACCGATTCCCATCCCTCCGTCAGTCCTATAAGCGATAAATAGGAAATGCCGCTGTCCTGAATAGAAACATCTACCCATGCCTCTTCGCCGAAAAACTGACCGTTTTGAATATTCAGTCTTGCCTTAATGACAGCAGAGTCGCCAACGAATACTTCCTTGGGTATTTCCAGATTGATCGGATTGACTTCGGCGTTGGGCGATATGGCAATTGCCAGAATCGTAACAGCCGTGACAAAAAAAGATCGCAGATAAAAGCCATATCCATGTGCGACATTTCGTTTCTGTTTCAAAACCGGAACCTCCTTTAAATCGATATCACCATTCGCATAACGATTGAAGGAATAATATTCGGACGAAATACCGTATATTTCCAAAATCCGGATACATATAAACAGGGACCGGTCGCCCGGTCCCTGTTTCGGCTACATTATATTAAAGTGAGAGAGGTTTAAGAAATAGGATCCTTGATTCCGCCGCTAGCCTGGATTTCCGCGTCAAGTCTTTCGCTCTCCTCATCGCTCAGAAACTCAACTGTAAAAGGCTGGTAATCACCATTATACTTTTGGGTTGAATTCCACGTGATTTTAACGTAATTGGTTCTGGTAATTGATTCGGTATTGGCATCTATACCGACTATATTTGCATCATACAGCTTTATCCGCCCATAATAACTCCCTGTTCGGCATGGGAAACAGCTGTAAGGAGTCGAAAAACCAATTCCGGAATGATTAACCTCGTTTTCCTTGATCGGAAGCAGCCATTGATGTCCGAGATAATCCTTATAGACGTTGGACTGGCAGTTCGAATATTGATAATAGTAACTATCCCCGGATTTCTTGAACCAGTATCCCCCAAGGCATAACGTCCGTCCGGCATATCCATAGACGGTAAGATCGGCCAGCAGATCTATTTTCTGATACTCATTGTAGGGAACGTATTTTTCATTAGAGAATACAGCTTCCTTTTTCGATTGTACCCTAATATAATCGTCCCTGGAATAGGTGTCTGTCCCTCCTGGCCCGGCTACCGTCAAACTGACCGTATAATTGCCGCAATTCGAATAAGTATGGCTGGGATTGGATGAACTGGAAGTGTGTCCGTCTCCGAAATCCCAATAGTAGGAGTCAATCTCCCCGCTGCTTTGATCTGAAAACTTGACTGACAGAGAAAAGTATCCGGATGTCTTATCCGCCGTAAAACTGGCCGCCGGCGCCGGTTCATCCGGCTTTGTCGGGCCGCATCCAGCAAAAATTATCAGGGTTATTATCGCAATCAACGAGACCACCGACTTTCTGCTGTTTCCTGAAAATTCCTTCATATGTCCTCCCGCATTACGGGTTCTGTTTAGGTTTAAGGTTTCATCCCAATAACGAGAGAAACTGCTCATTTCGGAAAAAGCGGCCGGCTTTTTATGATTTTTCTTGGTGGTTATTTGGAGCAGGGAACGATAGTGTTGTCTTTATAAAGATACTTGATCAGGTACATTATATCGAGGACATTGAATATACCGTCGCTGTTTATATCGTAGGCCGAAGGATCGGTGTTTTCGGGGGTTGTTCCATTGTCAAACTTGTAATCGATCATGATCATTATATCGACGATATTCACCTTGCCGTCAAGATTCATATCACCGCAGGAATTACTAATACTTTGCGTTGCATTACCGATTATAACATATCCCGGGATGAAATCCGGAGTAAATGGCTCCCCGGAGGCCGAGTAGAATTCATAGCTGTAAGAAATACCTTCATAAGTGACACGTAAGGTATCGATAAGAATAGTTTCATCCTGGGCGGATTCATTAATAGAGAAATATAGTCCGCACAGCTCGTTCCCGATACAACTATCGGGAAGAGGCGGATCCTGAATCGGACGCGTTATAATGGCCCATTGTGAGTCAGGTACTATTACTGCAGTGGCAATAAACGCCTTCCCGAAATCATCGTTAAATATTACGGAGTCGAGTCTGACCATGTCAGGTTGACTGGTATAGTATTTCAGAGGTATCGTAAACCCCGATAACGCTTGTGAAGATGAAATGTAAACCGGTACCCTGACCGTCGAACCGGGCTCGGTATAGGATACTCCCGCCGATGCCCCGTTTTCCACCATCAGCGTAACACTAATGAATTGCGGCGAGTTATCGGCGCTTTCCGAGCTAACCATTATTCTATCGGTATATGTATACGCAGTATCATAAAATCCATTACCGGTAATCGATACTTCAACTTCATCAAGATCAAATCCCTCTTCTTTATCCACCGAAAGCCACGGAGACAATTCGATTATCTTCCATCCCATAGTCCCGTCCCCGCAATTACTGCCAACCTGTATTGTTTGCGGTGTCGGGAACGGAGCGTTCGGATCGGTCATTCTAAAGAACAGGTTATTATTCGACAATTGTAATAAATCTTTGTGTTTTACCGAACAAAAGCAATTTTTACTAACATATTGAGGAATCGAATCGGTGCCGGGAACTTCCGCCTCGATATTAAAAAATAAAAGTGATTCCGACTGCGGATTAGTAAAACTGATGGTATTGTTCCACCATACGGCAATTCCGGCACTGACACTATTATAGTTACCATAAATCGGAAGCCAGTATGAAACATCTGCAGCCTGAGGGCAAACGGTGACTTCTACCGGATAATCGGGGCAGTCTATTATAGGATAATTGTCATTGAAATCGATATTATCGATATACCAGCCGGAAGCATTTCCGGTACCATCTGATTGCAGCAAGAAGGATATCTGGATAACCATCCCCGAGTAGGCGGACAGATCGAGAATCCCCATTTCCCAGGTGTTACTGCTGAAAGTGTACGGTGCCGGAGATAAGTCGACCCAATCCGACGGAGGTTGGACAGTCCTGATTTGCACCGATCCGTCATCGCCCGTTCCGAAACTGTACCAATGAGAAAAAGCCAGACGGGGCTGTATAAATTCTGAATTAACCTGAAATTCGGGGCTTACCAATCTGGCTGATGAAAGCGTTGAGTAATTGCCGTCCAGGTTAGTGGCAAGACACTGAGTGCCGAACCGCGTGCGCAATGGGCCCGATGTTGGTACCCCTGCCTCCCAGTCTCCCTCGAAAGCCCACTCGCTGTAATCGCTTTCAAAATCCTCCAGCCAGTTGTCGCAAACATCTCCAATATAATCCCCGTCCGCATCGCTTTGAGTCGGATTGTAAACGTCCGGGCAATTATCCTCCATACAAGTATTAGCCGCGTAACCAGGATCCCCATTCCCATCGCCGTCAGTATCGGTGCATTCATCACAAACATCCCCAATACCATCATTGTCGGCATCGGCCTGATCGGTATTGGAATCATTTGGGCAGTTATCGCAGATATCGCCGACATTGTCCGAATCGAAATCCTCCTGTCCGGGGTTAATTTCTTCCGGGCAATTATCGCAGACATTGCCCTTTTCGTCGCCGTCGGTGTCGGCCTGATCGGTATTTGCATCATCCGGACAATTATCGCAGTCATTGCCGACATTATCGGAATCGGTGTCCTCCTGCCCGGGATTGCTTATATCCGGACAGTTGTCATCGGGACAGGTGTTTTGCGCATATTCCGGATTGCCGTAGCCATCGCCATCGGTATCGGTGCAGATATCGCAAACATCGCCGACTCCGTCGACATCGGCGTCGCTCTGTGTTGGATTAAAATCATTACTGCAATTATCTGTCGGGCACGGATTCAACGGAATACTCGCATCGCCGAATCCATCACAATCGGAATCAATACAATCGAAATTTATTATTGGTACGACCGGCTCCTGATTGTAGCTTGATAAAACCGGGATATTGCTCGGCGGATATTGAGTAGTATCAAAATAGACTGCCCGGTCATGATCCTCGACCGGATCGGCAATAAAATGAAGCAAGGCCAGCCTTCCGTGGGTTATGTTGCTAGTCGGGCCCGATTCGGAAACCGGAGGCAAAGCTATCAATCCTCTTTGATTGTCATTATCTATCAATCCGAACTTACTGATGTAATACTGATAGATAGAATTGTCGAAAGTTATATCTTGAAGCACTATAGTACTGCATTCGGGACATTCAAAAGTAAATGGAAATGATACTCCTGCCTTGGGATCGTCGGCTCCGAGATATACCTCAACATATAATTCGGTTTCAAAAGACGGTACGGTACCGCCATATATACATATAACGTCATTTCCCGCGGGGACGGGGTTGCTCGTCCCGGGACATTCTGGTGCGGGCCCTCCCTGGTATAAATAATTACTAATTACCGCAATATCATTATTGTTTACTCCGACTATTCCGTCTACATTCCCCGCTTCAATTGGATTCGGTCCGAGTCCATCCCTATAGAGATAATCAACCAGAATAGCGATATCCATTAAATTGACCTGCAAATCACCATTGACATCCCCGCATTCCTGGGACGCCCCCGGTAAGGGCATGGTAAGAAAAAAAACTGCGACTATTATAGATAAAAGGAGCGGGTGCCTCATAACACAGCTAAGTCCCTACAGTATTTGTGCTCAATAATGTAAACTGACCTGCCGGCGTTCAAGTCATATGTGCTCTATTGATATGAACCGAATAAATATATTGATTTTGGTCCCTTTTGTCAATATTATATCGTCAGTCGACCCTTTTACTCTAGTTTCGGGGACTGGTTCGATGGCGCTTGGACGAAGCCCTCTGGTTTACATAATTTCATTCATATCATTGGCTTATATACTTATCGCCACCGGCTGTACCAGTCGCAATTATGATAAAAATCCCAAAATCACGCTTTTCGAAATGTGCCAATTCAGCGATGAAAAAGAAATCGGTGAAATCATCGAGGAACACCATAAACACTTTCGCAGATTAATCGACAAGGAGTTAATGGACATTGTCAGACTAAAGGCGAATCAAGACCTTCAGGAATATGACGAACATCTCCCCTGCCTTGAGAAGCTTTTATCAATTTACGGGGAAGTCAATAATATCAAAGACTTGAATCTCAAAGCACAGCTCTATAAATCCTGGAATCAGGAGAAGTGTTTGAAAAAGCTGCAACTGGATTCCGTATTTATAAAATTACTGGGTTCGGCTGCCACTGCGGACAATGACAGCACCTTCGATAGACTTAACGATCTGAGGTCCGGTTACGATCGAATAAACGATTCGTTTTATATAGCATACCTCGATTATGAAACGGGAAAAAGATATTACGATAAAGATAATATCGAAATCTGCAGGGCTTTCCTTGAACGAAGCAGAAAAATCGCTGAAGAATTGGATTACTTCTCCCTCCTGGGTCTTATTTATAATCTTTCCGGAAGAATATCCTATAAATACGACGCCAATTTTTCGCAGGCAATGCAACTTTATGAGGAATCGACCGGGTATTTCGATGCCATCGATGAACATAAGAATTCCATATCTTCTCTTACCGGGCAGGCGCAAATACTGCAACAGCTAAACAAATACGAATCGGCTATTCGTGTCTTTGGCCGTCTCGGGGAGGCTTATCGTGCCTCGAATTCGTCCTCCGGGTTAAGCTATTGCGATTATGCCATAGCCGAATCATATATTGAACTTAAAATGTACGATTCGGCCATGTATTATGCCGAGAAGGCTCTTACCGCAAGAGAAAAGCTGGCGGAAAAATACGACGAAAAAACGGCCGATGTCGGTTACAGCCTGAGTTCTCTGGGAATTCTGTTCCAACGCATGAAGGAAGAGGATAAGGCCCTGACCTATTTTAACAGGGCGGATAGCATTTTTACTGCCATCGCTGACCCTCAAGGTCTGAATCTTAACAGCGTCAATAAGGCATATTTTTTCCTCGAAACCGGAGACCTCGGCTCCGCTGAGGAAATATTCCGAAATATCATCGCCGGAACCGAAAAGTACGAAGAAAAGGAATATGCCCAGTACGGTCTGGCAATGTGCGCTTACAATAATGGAGATTTTAACCGGGCCGAGGCGCTTTTCAAAGAATGTTGTCGCATGATCGAAGCAGCCAGCGAAAATATCCCCGTCGGACAGGCCAAGTTCGGTTCATTTTCCGACAAAATAAACAGCTATAAGATGCTTTCACAAATTGCCATTCAGCGATATCTTGAAACCGGCCCTAAACAGCAACTGGATTCGGCCATCAATCTTGCGGAACAATCAAAAGCAATAACTTTTGACGAATTCCTCGCGAATAAAAGCGCCACACAATCTGATGAAGTCATTAGATTAAAAACGCGGCTGTCTGACCTCAATAGAAGCCTTTTGAGTTCACCCGAAAAAAGAAAAGACCTCGAAATGTCGATAGTGAATGTCGTTGATTCGATTTCGATTTTATCGCTTATGACCGGCGAAAACAGCTCGCAAATGCTCCGAATGTACCATTCTATGGAAGATATAACGAAATACTGCCGGGATAAATCTCTTACGGTCATTGAATATATTTTCACTCCGGCCGATAATTACGTGATCAAATATGACCGAGGCGGAATTGAAATCAAATTACTGAGAATTAACGACGATTCCTTAGCGGTTCTTGCCTCCGGCCTTGAAAGCTGCCTTTCCATAAATCCTCTCGTGCAAGACGATAGAGAGCTCTACAAAAGATACTGCAAAGCACTTTACCCTGCATTATTCCCCGATGGCCTACTCAAACACATCGGGAATGAGAACCTCATTATTATACCGGACGGTATTCTTGGTTTGATTCCCTTCGATTGCCTGATCGATCATAATAATCGGTTTCTGACGGAATATTACAGAATATCTTACCTGCCCTGCTTGAATCTACTATTCAAAAAACCAGTAAAACCGGAAATCGACCCTGAAAATAGTATCCTTGTTTTCGCCAATCCCCAATTCAAAAATCCCAAAGACTGCATGAACGGTAATCCCGGTGCACATTACTTGTCACAAATGTGGTACCTGAACGATCTCCCCTATTCAAGTCTTGAGGCCGAAAACATTCAAAGGATTTTTGGCGACTCAACGGCCGTTGTTTATTCCGGCTACGAGGCTACGGAATCTGCTTTCAAAAAAGAGAATCTCCTGTCATTCCGCTATATTCACTTCGCCGTTCATGGCCTTACAAATATCCTGACCTCCGATCGCGGAGCCCTGGTCTTTTCAACTCCGGGCGATACGGAAAACGATGGACTGCTCTTTCCCGATGAAATCTACGGATTATCCCTGCACTGCGATCTGGTCTTCCTTTCGGCCTGCAATACGGGTTTCGGACGACTGGTTGCCGGCGAAGGGATCATGAATCTGGCCGCCCCCTTTATTATCGCCGGCAGCAATTCCGTCATAGCCACCTTCTGGAGCATTGATGACAAATTCACCTCGGAATTCGTTCGGAATTATTATGAACATTTACACGATGGCTTCGATGATAAATCTGCGCTGGCAGAAAGTCGCCGGGCATTCCTGCAGGATAAATCGGGTAAATATTCACATCCCTATTATTGGGGCGCATTTTTATTCTTGGGGAAATAACGGAACCGGGTTTGTCTGATAAACCTCACAGGCTGCAATCTTATAAGATTTCGCCGCGGCGTCAAAATAAACTGCTGCTAGACATATCGAACCCGGTACTTCTGAAGGAATTTGTAATTGTACTCTGCGGTCAGAGATCGGAGCCCGGAAGATTTGTCCGCTTTCTAAAGACAGAATCCAGGCTTCAGGTTTTAAATCAGGCCTTGCAGCTAAATCCGGCATGAAATATTCACTTTCGATAAAGACTCTGCCATCCTTGTCCCGAACTTTCAATTTATAGGCAATCTCCTCAGAATCGCTTTTTACGACTGTGCGAACCGGTCTCGCGTATATACTATCGTTACCAAATTCCAGCATCGTACTGAATGCATAAAGCGCGGCCTCCCGTCCGCTTGCGAATCCCCCCGGACCTCGTTGAGTATCATCTGCCAGATCTGCAACTTGGATGGTTTTATCCAATGAGGGACTGACAATGGTATACCCCGGTATCAGAAGATAGACCACCAGTGCCGCCGCGGCCGCAACCGGCACATATATCCTTAAGTAGGCTAAGGAAAATATATTATTCAGGATTGTCCCCTTCTTCTTCTCGACCGTTTCTTCGGTATCTTCCGCCTTAAGAACCTCAAAATCCCGGGCAAACTCCATAAAATCTCCCCTAAAGACCTTAGACTCGGCCATAGCCCTTTTCACCTGCTCGGTCTCACGCTCCGAGGCCTTTCCTTTCAAGTATTTTATGATGGTCTCCTGATCGGGAATCGCGATATTCTCCTCAGTATCCGCCCGAGATTCCCTTATAATCCGGTCGAGAAACCGGTCTATATCTCTTCTATTTTCCAATTCACCCATCAACTTCCACCTGTTAATTTCCAGCCGGTTAACGGCTGAAACTGAATTATTCTGATATATAATATATAGTCCCTAATCCCGAAACCATTCCTCAACATTGTAGCCCTTATCTTTCAACAATTTAACAAGCCTCTTGCGGCAATAACTTCGCCTGTCGGATACCATTTTATTTTCATTATCTATTGCCCTTATGGCGATACGAATTTCATCGAGAGAATACCCTTCCGCCGTAAGTTCCAGGATAATCTGGCAGTCGACATCCAAGAGTTTCATCACCTGGCGACAGGCTTCCAGCAATTCTCCGTATTCTGCTTTTATCGAAGGATCTGGCAAAGGATCACAATTAGTATCTACCGTATTCCCATTGGAATCATCGTTCGAATCATCCTCCCTGATTTCCCGCCCGCTTTTACGGCCATAATCTTTGCATTTGTTAACCAAAATCCTGGTCAGCCAGCCACCGAACGATTTCCCTATATCTTGATATCCCCGCAATCGCGAGAAATTATTCTCGATACAGCCGACAATAACATCCTGTATAATATCTTCCTGTTCATCACGGCTGAGAGAATTTAAATAGCTGTTTGGATAACTGGTAAACCGCTTACGCGCGAATCGGCTGAATCCCTCGGCAGCCTTACGAGGATCGGAATCCAGTAAATCCAGAAACCATGGCCACGAAAGCGATTTTAAATCCGTGACTGACAATTAGTCTCCCGCCAAGCAATACCGGCACGGCCATAAGAGCCCAACCCAGAATGCAATACCTTTCCGGTCTATGAAGTAGAAATATATTGGTATTAAATTCTTTGTCAAATAATCAAAATTCGGAAACCACACCGATGTTTTTCGGCCAATAGGAATATTTTTGAATCCCTCTTACTCACACCCGACCAGCGTCTCCGGCCCTAATTTGAATTTACAGTTGATTAGGGACAATTGGGTGCCGGGCCGCCTTTAAATTTGTAGTCTACCAGGTATATAATATCCAGGACATTTACCTGTCCGTCATTATTGACATCGCTACAGGCAGTTATTGGATCGCAATGCGGCTCAGGACCACTCTTGAACTTATAATTAACTAAATAGACAATATCTAAGACGTTTATAGCTCCATCACAGTTCAGATCTCCGCAGAAATAGCAGTCGACATTCAAGGCTCCAATCAATAAACTTATTGGGCTGTTGTACGGAGCACAAGGGGAAGGACAATTAATACCATAATTGCCGGACGAAGGATCGCATAGAAGCGGATCCTTAAAGAAATTATAATCCGCAGGTAAAATGACAACCGAACCGCCGCTACTATTTGGGCTGTTATTGTGCACATCATTCGCATAAATGGATGCTATATCACCATCGGAGTATATTCCACCGCCGTCAGATATTGCATATCTTCCTTCTTTAAAAGGATTTACTATACATGTATTATTGAGTATAATATTTCTATCAAGAAGAATTGTGCCGCCCGGGACACAATAAATACCGCCCCCTTTGGCTTCTAAATCATGACCGATACCCCCGCTGGTTTCGCATTTATTCCCAACGACCGTATTATTGGTGAAATTAATTGGGGAGGCATAACCATTATTATCCAGATATACTCCGCCTCCATAACTCTCTACCGTATGAGTATAAGACCAAAGTGCCTCTGTCGTGTTCCCGGCTATGACGTTTCCCGAAATGATCCCTCCGCCTTGACAGTAAATACCTCCTCCATAATCTCCCTGGCCACCGATGGCCATATTTCCAATAATTACATTATCCTCAATAATAAAATATTCCGCCTTACAGTATATACCGCCGCCTGTTTGTCCGTCATCACAGCTTCCAATATTATCTAATATCTGATTGTTTCTTATTTCGACATAGGAAACGGTTGAGGCATCGCCGATAGAAATACCATTACCGTAAGTACGAAAACACTCATAAGGAACATGATTATCAATTATTATATTGCTTTCAATAATAGCGAAATCACCTCCGACAAATACACCGGTCATTTGACCTCCGGTTATGGTCATGGATTCGACTGTAACGTGGTCGGCGAAAACATCGAAAACTGCCATCCCGGTTCCGCCCGAAATTATCACCAAACTTGGATCACCGAAACCTGTTATAGTAATATTGGCCTTTGTTAGAAATGCCCCGGAATAGGTCCCTGGCAAAACAGAAATAACATCGCCAGGATTTGCTGCATCAACTGCACCTTGAATGGTGGTGTAGTCGGTGGGAACCGTTATTGTAATTGAAAGGACGGAATAAGGCATACATAAAGATATAAAATAAGTCAGAATAATATATTTAATTCTTAACATAGTTGCCTCCTGATACAGCTATTTCAGCAGCAGCATCTTTTTGGATTCACAAAAATCTCCGGCCTTAATGCGATAGAAATATACGCCAGACGCAGTTTCATCGCCGTCTTGATCCTTTCCATCCCATATTATTGAATATGTACCGGCTGGTCTGTTCTCTTCTATAAGAGTCTTTACCCTTTGCCCAAGGATATTGAATATCTCCAGACTAACGTGAGACCTTTTATGGAGAGTGAATTCAATTATGGTGTTTGGATTGAATGGATTAGGAGAGTTTTGTTTGAGGGCGTGGCCAATTGGCATGACCTCGTTCTGCTGATCATCAGAAATGTCCGTTGGTGTCAAATCAAAAAATCGACCAAACACATCCCAATACCCCATATCTCTACGGCTGTCCAGCCACGTAGCTAAGAAGCCGGTCTGCGTTGGCGCCACAGTTGGAGCATATTGGTTCATTTGATCAAACATATCGTCGGAGATTTGATAATTATATTCTATAATACTACCATCTCCATTTAATAATGTCGCGCATATTGAATAGTTATCAGTTGCCGATCCGATGCACCGCCATGTGACAAGCGTTGTCCCGTCCGTCATAGCCGCAACGCTTAGTAAATCCAAATTGTACAATACATCAGGAGCAGTCCCGACCCGGAAATTAGTTCCTATCAATTCCCCCGACTCTTCGAATAACTGAGCATAAACTGCCCTATCACCATCTCTATTATCAAACCAAACAGCAATACCTGTTTTCTCAGAAATTGTAGCAACAGCAGGCCGAAGTACGCCGGCATTATTGTCGTTTAGCCGAATACCTTCGGTCATAGCGTGACCCATTGAATCAAATTTCCGTAAATAGATGCCGGGATTGTCAGATCGTTCATCTGCCCATGATACATGAAATGTGCCATCTGGATAGCCACAGACACCCCCCGAAAATTGACTGCTTATATCGGGCGCATCATCGATTCTAAAGTCATCCCCGATAGACTCGCCTTGGGAATCGAATATTCGCCCGTAAACATCGTAATTGTCATTGCGATAATCGGTCCAAATAATCAGAAAACGATTCGCGGCTGTTGATCCGGATAACTGCCAGGTGTTATAATTGGCGCTATCCCCGGTATAAGTATCTATTCGATAAATGGTATCTCCGATTGTGCCGTACTGATCCATAAAACGTGCATAAGGCCGGTAACTTGGATAGGCGTATTTAATCCAGCAAACCATTGAAGCACCTGTTTCATTTATCGCCAACGCAATCGGTGCCGGCGTCGCATCTGTAGTAATTAGCATACGATCGCCTTCAAATTCCCCGTCAGTGAACTGCTGCGCAAATATACAATCGTACAGATAATATGTCATTGTATCCCTAAATTCTTCATACCAAGCCGCGATATTGCGGCCAAAGCCATTACCACTCGCCTTCGGCCACCACTGGTTAGCATCATCTACATTTACCATTGATATATCACCAATCAAATGAAGGTCCGGGTCGAAACATTGAAGCATTATATCACCAGCTGAACCATACCGTGAATCTCTCCAAACCACAATTTCATTGTCATCCGCCCCAATGGCAATCGCAGGCTCAGTCATGCACAGCCACCAGTTATCACTCATAGGCATACTGGTATTAGAACCCAAAGACAACCCATCGGAATCAAATTGCTGCAAATAGACTGTTTCATAATAGTTATAAGTTTCATCAAGCCCAACATAGATTAGTGAAAATCCGCCGTCCTTTCGTATTGCGGTTCTTATCGCTTCTCCATATATGGGCTCAGGATTTAGTGGAAGATCGATATTAGTACCAACCTTTTGTCCCGTGGCATCGAACCGTTGAGCATATGTATGCCACAACTCATTGCGGCAATCCTGCCAGACCACCAGAAACCCCCCGTCAGAATCGTACTTCACATCCGGGTATCTCCGAAGCGACGAATAACCGTCATCATTTACCTTTATATTGCTTCCCTTCGGCAAGCCATCGGAATTAAACAATTGCAAGTATATATCCGTGCTATCGTTCCAGGATTCTCCCTGAGACAAATCGTCATTGCGGCCATCCTGCCAAACGACGACAAATTCGCCTAAATCATTCATGGCGACTGCGGCTGTCCATTGGTCACTAGCAGTAGCGTCGTCGTTAATTTTAAAATTGGCGCCAACAGGTGTTCCCGATTTATCATACAGCTGACCGTATATATCGTCGAACAAACTATTTCTTTCATCTTCCCAGACTATAATAAAACGCCCGTCAGCCGCCATTGCTACGCTTGAGTTATATCGATTTCCCGCCTCAGTGTCATTTACATATATAAGTGAATCAAGTGGCGTATCATCCGTCGCCATATATCTGGCCGCGATGTTTCTACTGAATTCAATTTTGCCGGTTACAACGAAGTTACCTTTTAAATCCGCCGCAAAGGCCTTCCTCCCTTTGGCACCGCCAGCGGTTGAAGCCAAAATATTCGAAATCGGGATATTCCGATTGCATTCTGATGGTGTTCCATCAGGATTGAATCGTTGCGAATAGAATCTGGTATCTCCTCGGTGGTCCTGCCACACTACTATAAATTTTCCATCCTCATATATTTCGACAAAAGGTATATGCTGAGGATTAGAACAAAAACGAGATGCATTATCCAACCAGAAATCTGAGGCCGGAGGATAATCATCATAGCAATTTGGGGAATCTTTGTGAGATTCCATTTTTTGAAATATCAGTTTGTTTGTTGCATCATCTCCGGCATTATCGATGGTTTCTGGAAATGGATTGTATGTATCTGATTCTTGTGCGCTTATTGAGCCCTTCTGATGCTCCGGCTGATTCGAAGGTTCCAGCACCCCGGCACGCATATTCGCGCCGACCAGCAGAATGAAAAGGACGCTAAGCAAGATACCGCTAATTTTACTTTGCATTGACTGCCTCCTTACTCAAAACTCCTCGGTAATCATTTGCATTAATATCCACTATCTTTCCCATTTTATTACTCCAGCTGACATGGAGTTGTACCCCCCCTATATTTTTAATTTATAAGATAGATTATATCGAGGATATTTACGATATCATCGTCGTCAACGTCACCACAAATATAAACGCCGATAAGATCAATACCGCCGTTGGTAACCGCTATCGGTTCTAGTTCGAGATCTTCATCTACGGCGGTAATCTCAGTGATATTGGCTTCGGCCAGTTTGACACAAGCATCCGGCTTAACATTAAAATACAGCTTTAAAGTTTCACCGGAGTTGGCCGGAAGTGCCAATCCGGTGATATCGATAAAGACCCCAGCGACTTTGCAGTAGCTGTATTCATAATAGCCGCCATCGGAGATCCTGGATAATTGCACTCCAGATGCGACCGTGTCAAGAGTCATTGCGGAATAATCGTACTCGATGAGCAATTCCGCGTCTGATAGTGATTTGTCGTTCTTTAGGGATATTGCAAGCTCGACCCCTATAGCTCCGGGATTTGCTTGAACCTGCGCCACGTGAATGGATGACGCCGAGGCCGAGATGCAGATCGCCATTAACGTGAGAGCTATTAGATACCTATACATGAGTTTCCGGCAAAATGTATACTTGATATTGATTCCTTGCTTGTTTGAAAATAGATGTATTTCTGACCGAACAAAAAAACAAGAGATGTATACAGTCTATTTTCCTTAAGTGCTCAGGGAATGGGATAATCAAATATAGAATCTCAGGTGATTTCAGTCAAGTTAATCTACGGCTTAGCTAATAATATATTATTTAAATCCAATTCGCGACCAATTCTATCTTGTTTAGAAATGTGTGGTCTGTCCCTCACTCACACCCCACCTCCGGCTCCGGCCCCGTCTTGAACTTATAATTGACGAGATAGACTATATCCAGAATGTTGATCGTGCAGTTCCCATCCATGTCACCGGAATACATCGGAGTCGGCGCCGGGCCTCCCTTGAATTTGAAATTCACCAGGTAAACGATATCCAGAATATCCACGGTCCAGTTGGCGTTCACATCCCCCAGCTTCCAGGTCTTGAAATCCCTGATATTATCCGAATAGGTATTCAATCCATAATTATCGAAGGCCCGGACTTTCCACCAATATTGCTCTCCGAATTCAAGGCTGTCTGTCACGGTATACTCCTCCGCCCAAATGCTGTCGATTGTCAGGGCAAAATTGAAATTGGCATCCGCGGCAATTATAAGATCGTAATAAATCGAATCGAAAGGGTCGTCATCCATAGCCATGGTCCAGCTGAAGGCAGGAAGCATATTGTAGACTGGTTGCTGGCTTTCTCCCGGAGGTTCAAGTGCCTGGAAATTGCCCGGAGCCTGATTCGCAGAATTGACCCAAAAGGAGCCTGATCCCGACCAATCGGAATACTCATAACCGTCGAATGAACGCGCTGACCAGAAATACCGGCAATTATCAAACAACGGACCGCTCACCTGTACTGCCGTATCCGCAACATCCGTTATGGTTATCAGTATCGGTTCATGCATGGTATCGTTCACATACTGAAAGTCATAACTGAGGATATCCCCTTCGGGCTCACTCGCGGATGAGATAACCAGAAACGGAAGATCGGTCAAGACCAGAGTATCATTTATTGGCTCAACTGGGACCGGTAAGCTCGGCACCGAATTCATGCGAAACGTCGTTTCATACCACTCCGACCATATCAGACCATTGTTGACTCTGAGCCGAAGGTAATATGTATCTCCATCGACCAGCGGCGAGCCGTTATATACAACAAATGTATCTGACGATTGAAACGGCGCCGGATTCCACATTTCGGCATACGTCCAATCATCATCAGTGCCAACGGCGATTTCAAATTGGACTTGCGGTGTTTCATCAGAAATATAGTAATCCCATTCTATCACCGGCAAATGATTAATAATGTGCTGAGATTCAATATCCTCATCGATAATTACTCCCAAAATGAAGGGGTGATGGCCAGTATTAATTAATATGGATACGTCTTCCGAATGAACATTCGCCGTCGCCAAATCAACGTCACCGTCGCCGTCAAAATCCGCTGCAATAACTGAACGAGGATATTCACCTACCGCATATGTAATATTATCCATCAATGTTCCATCACCATTATTTAATAATATGGACACGCTGTTTGATTGCATACTGACCGAAACAATATCAGGATACCCGTTGTCATCCAAATCCCCAGAAGTCAAAGAATAAGGATTCGCTCCAACGCTATAATTCACCGGATCCGTAAAAGTATTATCGCCGTTATTTAATACTACCGATACAGTATTTATGGATGTATTTCCTGCAATAATATCCATATTGCCATCGGCATTCAAGTCCGCGGAGTGAACGCCAACGATTTGACCATCCATGTCAATTGTATTACTGCGATAAAATGTTCCATCACCATTGTTTCTATAAATCGAAATGTCGAGAGTATATCCATTACTTGCAATGAAATCAATATCGTAATCATTATCCAAATCTGCAGGATAAACACACCAAACCGCCGTGCCGTTGGGATAAACGAACTGAGGGGCAAAAGTCCCGTCACCATCATTTATAAATATCGAGATAGACTGGCCACCATCATTGCCAACTGATAAGTCAAGCTTGCCATCGCCACTAAAATCCGTTGTAATCACGGAAAATGGATTATTCCCAGTTTGATATGTTGAGAATCCGGAAAAAGTACCATCACCATTATTGTATTGAACTGATATGCTATTGGAAGAACTTGTGGCCGATACAATATCAATATAGCCATCCTTGTCGAAATCAGCAGAAAGTATTGAAATAGGTTGCCGGGCAACCGAATATTGAGAATACGGGCCGAATGTTCCGTCACCATTGTTCATTATCAATGAAGAGTAACCTGGATCCAAATTTATCGCAGCTGCTATATCAATATATTGGTCATTATTGAAATTGGCTGCCGTTATAGAATATGGATATTGTCCGATTTCAAGCTGTGATGATGAAGTAAATACACCAGTTCCTCCAGTTGCAGCGACCGAAAAAGACCAAACATAGCCCTTATTCAATTTACTTCCCGACGATGAAACAACATCATCAGTTAATATCACTGTTACCAATTCACCAGGAATAAACTCATTATACGGATCAAAAATCGCTGTGCGACCTTGAGCTTCATATGAAATGGTCCCTTGATAATAGCCTGCCATATTGCCATAAACGATAAGTGTTGTGTCGTTTATTGACGCGTCATTCATATTAATATCGAAACTAACTGAAATATCTGATTCCATAGGGATATTTGTTGAATTTTGACCGGGAATAGATTCGATAATCTGAGGGTAGTGAAGGTTTAGCAAAACGTATATATTACCCGTAGTATAGGCAGCAACTGCTATATCCGGGTCATTATCTTGATCTATATCGGGCGTAATTGCAGAAGTTGCGTATTGGGGAAGTGGATATGCAGTAGTTTCTGTGAATTGTCCCGCCCCATTGTTCTTTAAGACTGTAATACTATTGTCATTAACAGAAACAATATCAACCCAGCCATCTAAATTGAAATCAAAATCCGCTATGCTCTTTGGATGCACTCCTGTCGAATAGAATATTCTATTCTGAAATGTTCCATCTCCGTTGTTTCTTAATATAGATATCTCATTATCATAATAGTCTGCCGAAGCAATGTCCAGGTTAGTATCACCATTAATATCCAAAAGCAGAACTGAATGCGGATAAAGCCCGGTCAAATAATCCGTTCTCGATCCAAATGAACCGCTGCCATTATTGAATAAGACCGAAATTAAATTGGTCCCTGCATTTGCTACGACAACATCTTTATCATAATCCCCATCAATATCAGCCGCGACAATTGATCGCGGCAATGATCCAACTTGATAGGTATTGTCAAAATTGAATGTTCCGTCGCCGTTTCCAAATAGTACCGAAATGTTATTGGCCTGGTAATTTGTTACGGCTATGTCAACTATATTGTCATTGTTGAAATCGGCTGGAAATACGGATAATGGCAATGCACCTACCGAGTAGGCAAGCGAAGGCAAAAATGAGCCCGTTCCATCGTTTATCAATATTGAAATGCTGTTTGATTCTGAATTAGCCGAAATTAAATCTGGGTAGTCATCACCATTGAGATAGGCGCAGGCTATATAGAGTGGATTATCACCCACACTATAGCTTACATCTATTTGAAAAGTCCCATCACCATTGTTTAGAAGAATTGTAACTTGATTTGAGGCTTTATTGGTTACGGCCAGATCCGGCCAACCATCCTTATTTATATCCGCAGAACAGACTCCAGAAGCACTATCTGGAGTTGCATAGCTAATTGGCAATGAAAAATCAGCGGGCAAACATTGAGAATAAACCGAAAAGAACAGACTTATAGCCAATGCCTGAATTAGACTTCTCTTGGTAGACATCTCTCCTCCAATTAGAAAGGTATGTTTTGAAACGGCGGATTTAACGCCTTTTTAAATATAACCTACCATCCCCGATTGTCAATATCCTTGACCCTTTCCTCCATTCTCGCGCAATCAGTCCCATCCTCCGCAAACAGGTAAAACACCCTTTTAGGGTGTTGATAGCTGTCTAAGGCAACTCGGTCTGGCCTGTAGCTGAAAGTACTCTAAGGCCAAATATTCTTCCCCTCCGCAAAATCACTACAACATCAGTGTTGAAAATCCACCGCTCCCCTT
>Ga0105099_10000228_pt1 | contig 38328 bp, 34 predicted proteins | sample PPLLak3cmMay2015_2_FD_79138 | JGI IMG/M metagenome (GOLD analysis project Ga0105099, IMG submission 79138) | Freshwater sediment microbial communities from Prairie Pothole Lake near Jamestown, North Dakota, USA - PPLs Lake P8 Core (1) Depth... | ecosystem: Environmental > Aquatic > Freshwater >... | reverse complement strand
CAGCGTCCCCATGTATGTATAGATCGTCCGGTCCGAGTCGTTGATCGCCACGTTGTAGTTTTGATAACAGTTGCGCGGGTTGACCATGATCGCCTGGTTCAGGTCGTCGATGGTGAAGTACGTGCGAATCTCGCGCCGGGGATAATCGTCGGTCCCGTACGACAGGGCGAAGAGCTGAAGCGTCTTGCCCGCCACGAGGTCTTCGATCACGTGTCCGCCGCCATAGCGGAACTCGCCCGGGTAGTACATGTTGGCCGGGTCATTGTGCCTAAGCTGCGTTGCGCCCAGATACACGTCGACCGCCGCCACGCCGCCGTAGACGGGGACATCGTCGAGCCAGGCCTCCGAAATCCGCATTTTAGGCGTGCTGTGCCCGAAGTTGATAAAGCAGCCCGAGGAACACATGGGGCCGAAGGTCGCGGTCGTCACCACATCGACCTCCTGCGCGGCGGCCTCAAGGCCCTTTTTGTCAACGTATTCGATGATCTCTTCGGCGGTGAAGACCACCGCCTTTTTCGATTCGATTTTCGCGTTTATCTCTTCGTATGTTTTCATAGAGTATCTGATTTCATTAGTGTTTCAAAAAGAACCGGTCTGCGCAACTTGGCGGGCTGACAGGCACGGTAATCTGCCCTGCCGGAAAAATCCGTTACCGGGGTAACCGCCCAGGCGCCCTTGTTTCCTGGAATAAAATAATCGGGGGAAAAGCCGGCAGACAATGAAAATGTGAAACAAGTTATTAACCGGTGTATACAGGCTGAAGCATAAGCTGAAAAAAACCCGCACTCCATAAAAATGGTCGAAAATTTCCATCCGGCGAAATAACAGCAGATAGTACAGAAGCGGGAAATTGCCTGCGCAAGTGACATAGTTCAGCGGGATTTACTATATTTATGGAGGACAAAGAGATGGCTCTATTTATTGGAAGAAGAGACTATTCAATAGAAAGGACAAACCATGAAAACCATCGGCGTCATAGGCTGCGGCACTATGGGTGGCAGTATTGCGCAGGTTGCTGCGGAAGCGGGGTATGCTGTTATCGTACTTGAAGTGGAGGAGCGGTTTTTAAAGTCGGGTATGGAGAAGATCGACAGGTTCCTCGCGAAATCGGTTAAAAAAGAGAAGCTCACGGCGCAGCGCAAGGATGAGATCATACAGAAGATACAAGGCACGCTGGATATCAAAGATCTTGCCGGGTGTGACCTTATTATAGAGGCTGCTGCGGAGGATTTGAAGATCAAGCGGGAGTTATTTAAGACGCTGGACGGGATATGCGGCGCGGAAACGATTTTCGCCTCGAACACCTCGTCGCTGACAATAGTTGAAATTGCGGAAGCCACGAAGCGGCAGGACAGGGTGCTGGGCCTTCATTTTTTCAATCCGGTGCCGCTTATGGCGCTGGTCGAGGTTGTGAGAACGATTAAAACAGGCGAAGATGCATTTAAAAAGGCCTGGGCGTTTGTCGAGAGCATCAAAAAGATACCGGTGGCGGCAAAAGACAGTGCCGGATTTATCGTGAACCTGCTGCTGATACCCTATCTTATGGATGCGATAAGGGCTTTACAGGAGGGGGTAGCCTCGGTGGAGGATATCGACAAAGGCATGAAGCATGGGTGCGGGCACCCGATGGGGCCTCTGGTTCTGCTTGATCTTATCGGGCTTGATGTCATATTCAATGTGGCGACCATCCTGTATAATGAATACAGGGAGAAACGGTATGCGCCGCCGCCGCTGTTGAAGCAGATGGTGCTGGGAGGGTATTTCGGCGTAAAGACCGGGAGGGGATTTTATGAGTATAGTGGCGATGAGCCGAAGGCGATGCAGTTTTAATGTAGCGGTAGTATTAACTATAATTCCCGATTGATGCCAATTATATTTTAGCAATATCTTAAAAAGGCGGTAAAAGTGAAACCAGTTCCAAAATTAGTTCCCGAATACATAATTGACGGAAAAGGTAATAAGAAATCGGTCATTATCCCTTTTAAGGCTTATAAAGAACTACTTGAGGATATTGAAGATTTGGCGGTTGTGGCTGAAAGGCGTGAAGAGTCGGTTGTTTCTCACGAGAATGTGGTTAGAGAACTGAGAGAAAATGGCTACTTACCGGATTGAATGGAAGGCTTCTGCACTTCGGGAAATCAGGCGACTGGATAAAGCGATTATTCCTCGTATTATTTCAGCAGTCGGGTCTCTTGCAAAGGATCCGTTTACTAATGGAATTCGTAAATTATATGGAGCAGAGCATACCTATCGTTTACGTGTTGGCGATTACCGCGTTATATATGAGATTTATTCAAAACAGTTGCTGATTACTATCATTCGTGTCCGACATAGAAGAGAAGTATACCGCAAATAATACTTGTTTCGGGGATGCGAGAATTGGGGCGAAGCGTTTCTGAAATCGATATCAGCGTTTTTTATATTAATACTGTTTTTAGGAGGGAAAAATGAAGAAATGTATTGCCTGTATTATTGTCATATTTTCTTGTACGTTATACGGCCAGATCAACAAAAGCTACTTTAACGTATTAGGTTCTTTTACGGTTCCTTTGAATGATTTTAGTGATGATGATGATGATTTTAACGATGACGGTTTCTCAACCGTGGGATTTTCTGCGGGGGTACGGTATAATCTGCCGCTGGGACACCAGTCGTTTGCGCTGGTAGGGGAGTCGCAACTTCTGGTGAATTTAATAAATAAAGAGAAGCTTGAGGATGAATTTCGTATTGGGAATGCACGTTTGGATGATTTTGAGGGAGGAGTCTATTTTAACGTGCCTGTCATGGGCGGCGTAAAAGTCTCCGTGCCGGTCAGGTCTCCTTTTTCTGCGTATGCGACGGCGCGAATCGGTTTTAATATTTTCAATCAATTAGACCTGCGCGCAGAAATATTCAATACAAATTATGACGTTGATTTTGAATTTGAGCACGATATTACGTTCGCATTCGGATTTGAAACCGGTATTATCATAAATAACAAGGTCGTGCTTGGTTTCGGATATTTGAATCTTGGCCAGCAGGATTTCGATTATGAGGTATCATCGGATTTCGATCTGATAGACGGAGCGGAAGGGGAACGCGAGTTCAACGTTTCAATGATTAAATTCATAATCGGATACGAATTTTAACACCATCACTTCAAGGTGAATGATGTTTCATCCGCTGGCCGGATCATAAAACGTTTTAGTGTCTGTAGGAAAATTATCTACGTTTCCTGCGTAGATAATTTGACGTACAGACACTTACCCCAAAGCCGCTATGACCTCTATCTCCATAGTTTCCGGCTTTGCCGGGTTAGACTCTGTAGCTAAATAATCTACGTTTTTTGCGTAGATCTTTTTTCGTCCTTCGTCCTCGTCCCTCCTCCTCGTCCTCGAAAATAAATTGAATTTTAATCGTCGAGGACGACGGACGAGAACGAAGGACGAGGACGATTATAAGCTATATTTCCCCCCATAATGGGGATGATGCGGCTTTGCCGGATCAGGATTATTAAGTCAGTTACGAGTGGCTGTTAAAAAAGAGGGGATACCGCAAGATATCCCCTCTTTATTGCTGGTAAGGGGCATCGGCATGAAAATGCTATCTATTGCGTTATAAAAACCGGTATTGTCCTCTTAAGCCCTTGAGCCTCGATGGTTGCCAGATACAATCCAGCAGCGATATTTTTCAGAGGCGCCGCATAGCTCCCGGCAGGCAGGGTGCTGTTTACCAGCGACCGCACCTGTTTTCCCTGGGCGTTGTGAAGCGTCAGTACAACGCTGTTTTTACCGGCGCTTTCAGGAATTCTGAACCGGATAGACGATGCAGCATAGTGCAGATTAAAAGAGCCCGGATGCTTTGCCGTTGAATGAATCCCGACACCATCACCGGTAATCACAAAATCGTCTATGCAGATGTCGCTTGCCCAGCCTGATCCGGTGATCGCCCTGAACCGGAAGATGACCCGTTCGCCTTTGTATGAATTCAAATCAACGACTTTTTCGATCCATTTGTCGCCCTGATTTTTGCTGACGGTGAAAACATCACTCTTCCAGGTTCCGTCGACGCAGATATCGAGGTGCAACTCTCCCATCTCGTCGGCGCCTTCGTTATTGCTGAACATGTGATACCAGAAGGAGAGCCGGGGGTTGACGATATTTTTGAAATAAAATTTCGGCGTCGTTACATCAACCTTTTTCGTTGGATTTCCGTTGAACGGGCTTGTTGACGATTCGACATAGATGTAATTCCCCGAACCGGTATGGTCGGCATCCGGACCGGTAGCCCCGTCGGAAATCTTGGTGGGAGTTTTATTTTTCAATACCAGCCAGTCGAAATCGTCGGCGCCGCCCTGTTCCCACTGTTTTGGAAGAATTGTTTTGCCGGTATCAAGCGTATCAAAGGTCTGTTTATAGGGGCATACGACGTAGACTTCCGGAATGATACTGAAGTTCTGATCGCTCTGATCCAGAAGCGCTGCGCTGTCGATGCTGGTGATTTTTATTTTGTAATCCGTACCCGGCTCATAACCCGCAGGGATATTCCAATCAAAACTGCCGCTGCTTGGTGTGGTGGCAGCGAGAACCTCTTTTACCGCACCGCCCTTGAGAAGCTCGATTTTCACATTGCCGTCGATGTTATCGTTGAAGAGTATCTTTTTCGCGGTGCCCTGCTCCCACTGCTCCCCGCCGTTGGGCGTTGAAACCGCAATAAACGGGCTGGTAGAGGTGCCGCAGATATATGGTCCCAGGCTGGGGTCGCCATAGATGACAAATACAACCCAGTTTACCCACCACACATCTTTGATGGTCTCGCGTAGTTTATTTAAAGCATCGCCCGCAGGCAGCTTATCTTTGACGACAAGTCCCGCCCATGCATACGATGTGGCTGCATTACTGCCGGAGTTATCATAGTTGGTCTGTCCCGGAGAGTAATAGGTGAGGTTTGTACCGGCTATGGTTCCGATCGCTCCGTTCTTCAGTAATGAATACGCCAGATTAGTTGCAGTTTTTGGCGAGGCGTTCGTACAGCTTACCTGATAGGTGAACGTCGGGCGGTCATCTTTCAGTTTCGCGGCATTGGTCGTATTCATGATGCCGGATGCGGAGGTCGAGCTGCCGTGCGTCCACCAGCAGCAGATACCGTAGCTGTCCGCAAGCCATGCATTCAGAACGTTTGTCATATCACAGGGCGTTTTTTCAGGGTTTCCCGGGGTTGAGCTGTCATAAATCCGGTAATATGCCCATGTGTTTGGAACCAGGACTTTATCTTTAATGAACTCACCGAGGTGGTTTCCCGGTGTATTGCCGTCACTTGGTTCCATTGGGAGAAGACATTTAAATCTCCATTTTGCCGTATTAACATCCTCCATTTCGTAGCTAACCATTTTCATGAGTATCTTATCAAGCGAGGCAATGTCGTTGTTATAAACCGGAATTCTGCCGACTTTCAGCTCATGAAAAAGGTCTGGGTCTCCGCCGGTGCGGTCGCTGGATTCGCCGCATTTTCCATTGGCGTTTTTATCCCCCGTACCGCTCAATTCGGAAAAATAGTAATCGGTGCCGGAGCCGCCGTCGCTGTTGGGGTAATACTCTTTCATTGCAATGGCGCCGCTTGCGGGTGTCGGGTCGCCGATGACAAGCAGATACGAAATGGCCAGCGACTGATAATTGGCCTTGAGCCATTTTCTGACATTGTCTGCCGCAGTACCGCCGGTGCCGCCGCCCCAGGTTGATTCATCGACGATCTGAACGTCAAAGCCTCTGGCCTGTTTCATCTGTACGAAAAGGCCGAGATTTTTTGCGCCGGATTTAATTGAAGCTGTGGTCAGTATGACATATTTGGGTCCGGTTGCCTCTCTTTTCGGGGTCGGATAGAGTGAAGCTGCCTTTGAATAGTTTCTTACCAGTTGCTGAACCTTCTGTGAATAGCGTTCGGCGACTCCATAAGGAAAACTGCTCACGGTCCTGGCTTTTTGTGTGGTCACCACCAGCGTGCCGCCGGTAATTTTCTTTAATTGCTTTGTAACCGGATTGTACCTGAAAGGATGCACATACACGTCCACCAGTTTGTATTCATCGAGTTTTCCGGTGATCACCTCGCCGATACAGGTTTGCGGAAAAAAGGCATTTGTGTTGTATACCGCACTATTTTTGCCGTTTACGATACGTAGCCCTGCGGGATAGATAATTTCTCCATTAGCAGTGGGCGGAAGCGCGGGTTTGACATCAAATATACCGGGCAGAATCTCCTCGGTTACGCCTTCCAGTGACGCGGTAACATTATCAAGATCCGCATCGGGCGGCAGTAAATAGGTGTAACACACGAAGGGCAGCTCCGGGGATCCCGGTTCACCCCTCACACCGGCGCCCTCGAATACGACGCTCGATCCGGCTTGCTTTACCGAAATAGAGCCAAAAGATACTGATTCGGAAATAGATGCTTTGGAATTAATGAAGAAAATAAAAGCGCATAGAAACGTTACGCGAGATCTAGTAATCATACCCCTCCCCCTCGTTAATTTGTATGATAAACCGTGTCCCAACGGTTTGTAGATATTTTTTGTAGATATTTATAGATGAATGTAAAAGAGCTGATTATTATAGTTCTGGTTTTAAAAAAAATGTTTTCATAGATAATATAGCACTAATAATCCATATACGCAGAAATATCTATTCTATATAATATATACATAAAAAGCTTTTGTTCACTCCAGTGAACACCTTTTTTAACGATGAGTCTGCTTTTAAAGCTGATTTTGTTGCTCTTCCAGCACAGTAACAATTATAACCTATTTAAATTCAATGCGTTAATTCTTGTCAATCAGACCTCTCTGCCCTGAAGGCGGTATGAAAAAGGCGCAGAAGAAAAAACTTCTGCGCCTTTGTTTGCTGATATATAAAGTAATGACTATCAGTCCAGCATATACGCAATATCATCAAACGGGTGACGATACAGTCCTTGTTTGAGTCTCTTCTGGTCGAGATGATGGCCGATAAGGCCTATGCTTCTTCCCAGAACAAACAAAGCGTTTAAAGCTCCCATTTTTATGTAATCGTCCGCTTCAGCTTTGGGCATTTCATTCCGCAGCAGGTCGACAAAGCAGATGCCGATGCATCCGTCGACGTTCAGTATCAGGTTGTCCCTCTTTGAAGTGGTGATTTTCTCCACCTCAAGCGCGAAATCAAGAATCGTGGTCTTCTTGAAGTTCTTCTTCGCAAATTCCTTCACCAGCGTTACGCGCATATCGGGATTGTGTATCGACTTGATCAGATGGCCGATACCCTGGATATTCACGCCTTTTACCTTCATGTCGTCGATAAACTCCTGGGGAGACTTTCCCGTGTCAACAGCTTCCGAGAACATCTGGGCTGCGCCGTCGATCGCACCGCCGAACCGCGGGCCGATGGTCAGCAATCCGGAGACAAGCGAGGATATGAGGTCTTTTCCCGCCCTGGTGGCGACGATACAGTTGTGTGCGCCAGATACGGCAGGACCGTGATCCGCGGTGATCGTGATGCACATCTCGATGAACCTGAGCGCATAGTCCCCCATAAGCCGTTTGAACCACAGCAGGCTTATTGCGCCCCCGATACCTAGGCCTTCGCGCACCACCTGGGATATGGTCTTGCTGCCGTACAGACACTCTTCGCCCCTGTCGTCGGAGATAGTGCAGACAAAACTGGTCGGTTTTCTGATCATCTTGGACTTCAGAGCAGCCGCATAGTCAACCGGCATCCTGGGCATGTCCGGTTCCGGAGCGGGTTTGATGGTGCCTTTTTTCACCAGATCGGTGTAAACCTTGTTGATAAGCTGGTCGTAATCGTCGAATGAGTTGGGAACAAACGCGCCAGCCTCTTTCAATGCTTTGTTCTTTGCATCCGCGGTTTCCATCTCCGCGTCTGCTTTTGCGCCGGCGTGGCCGAACTGCACTTCGGTTTTGAACGCCTTGGTACAGGTGCCGGTAACCCAGATGACCAGCGGTTTGGTGATCTGTTTCTTTTTCAGAGCGTCGACAATGGAATATTCGTCTGTTCCGCCCACTTCACCCAGAGACACGAGCATCTTTATTGCGGGGTTTTTCTCGAAACGGAGCAGGTGGTCGATTAGCGATGTCCCCGGATACCGGTCGCCGCCGATAGCTATACCCTCGTACAGGCCGTCGGTGTTCCTGGCGATGATATTGTATGCCTCGTTGGACAGACCGCCGGATTTTGAAACAAATCCGACTGAACCTGGCCGATGAAGCTTCGATTCCAGAATATTCTCGATGGTTCCGCCGGTATTGCCGATTTTAAAAGCACCTGCGGTTATACCACCCACCGTTGCCGGGCCGATGATCACCTTGTTAAGCTCCCTGGCTTTTGCCGTAACTTCGCGCATTTTTCTTTCCGGTACGCCTTCAGCAATGATAACCACGGTTCTGATCTGCGGTATTGCCAGCGCTTCAAGCGTTGAATTGGCTGCGGATCTGAATGACGCGAAATTCACCATCACGTCCACTTCCGGGTATTTTGCCGAAGCTGCTTTCAGTGATTTGAACACCGGCATCAGCAGCTCTTTGGGGCCGAAGAAGAACTTTGAGAAGCTGTCCGACCCTGTAGGATTGACAATTGCCGCAACGGACGGGATCTCTCTGCCCGATGCAAAATCGAAATCCAGCATTCTCTGCACTGCATTGGTCTGCATATTGAAGATGAATGCGCGGGTGTTTTTATCGAAAAGTATATAGTCCGGTCTTTTTGCTGTCTTTTCCATGTTACTTGCCCTCCTTCAATGCTAACGCCACTATTTTTGTCATATGGGTTTCGGGGCCGTATACCTCGATAGGCACCCCGAGTGTCTGGCCCAGTTCCCGCATCTGTTTAAGACCTTCCTTATAGTTGGGCCCGCCTCTGCGTACAAAGATCTTCACTTTATTGTCGATCAGTTTCTGCTGATACTCCTTCAGCGCCCTGATAATGCCCTTGAAGGTGTTCGCGACGTCGGTAAAATTGGCGATACCGCCGCCGATGAGCAGGAATTTGCCTTTCGGATCTTTTTCTCTGGTCATGAGATCGAGTATGGTTTTAGCGTATTTATGGGTGAACTCCTCGTTCGGATCGCCGGAGTATTCACCGTAATTCGCCATCTCACTCATGAAACCGAGGTCGGTGATCGTATCGGCGAAAATAACCGATGCGCCGCCGCCGGCGACCATGGTCCAGACTCTGCCTTTGGGATTAAGCACCGTAAGTTTGAGCGAAGCGCCGGTCATGGCGTCGAGTTCTTCGATATACGCTTCCTCTTTTGTCAGCATTCTGCCGAACGGGGACGGAAATTCGATGTCGCCCCATTTTTCACCGGTCATGAAATCTGCGGTGCTGTCGAGTTTTGCTGCAAGGTCCAGCGGTACTATTTTATTGCCGATAACAACGATCGGGTTGATCTCAAGATAGGCAAAATTCAGATCGGCGTAGAACTTGAAAAGTCCCTCGATAAAACCGGCAACAAGTTGCCTGCGCTCTTTGGGAACGTTCTCAAGCAGCTTCTTTTCGATCTCCGGAGCGGAAGGCAGTGTGCCGATGCGAACCGGCAGTTTCATTGCTTTCGCGTCGACGTCACCGACGTTTATGCCGCCCTGATGATAGAAAAGGATAGTGTCACCGTCGCGGGTTGACGTAATCGCAACGTAATATTCGTCTTCCTCTTTATGCGGAAGGAAAGGCTCGACGATAAAATGATCCAGTATGCCTGTCACCGTACCCACGGTAATAGGCTTGTTCATTCTTTCGGTTATCCACGCTTGCACGTCTTTCCAGTCGGCATTGAGCAGAAGAAGCTTGCTTTTGCCTCTTCTTTTGATAAGCTGGTCCGGTTTAACCACGAGCTTCGAGGTTTCCAGCCATTTGTTCTCTTTGGCAAGAGCTTTCAGATCGGTTTCGGGGCCGACCGATATGAATGTATCTTCAACCGCGTAGATGCCTCCGGCATACTCTTTCAGGAGGCGGGCGATCATTTTTTTACCGTATGCCTCCCGTATTGCTTTTTGTGCCATGATTTGACTCCTTTATTACAGCTTTGATTTGAGGTTTTTTGCTATTGCATCGATGAAGCCTTCACTGTCCACCTGTTTGTTGTTCGGGCCTGGCTCTGCTACTCTGATAAGATCACCGGTCATGGTGCCGCCCTCTACGGTGTCAATTGCTGCTTTTTCAAGTTTGTTTGCGAATTCGACCAGCTCAGGTGTTTTATCCAGCTCGCCTCTCTTTTTAAGCGCGCCGCTCCAGGCAAATATCAATGCCATGGAATTGGTTGAGGTGGGCTCGCCTTTCAAATGCTTGTAGTAATGTTTCTGCACGGTGCCGTGCGACGCCTCGAATTCATAGACGCCCTGCGGCGAAACAAGCACCGACGTCATCATTGCAAGGCTGCCATACGCGGAGCCGAGCATGTCCGACATCACGTCGCCGTCGTAGTTTTTGCATGCCCACAGGAGCCCGCCGTCGGATCTCATGATTCTGGCTACCGTATCGTCGATGAGCGTGAAATTGTACTCGAGCTTCGCTTTTTCGAATTTTTCTTTCCAGTTAGCCTGGTACTCCTGTTCGAAGATTTTGCGGAACTGTGCGTCGTATGTTTTTGATATGGTGTCTTTGGTCCCGAACCAGAGGTGAAGCTTCTGGTCATACGCATAGGTGAAGCAAGATTTCGCGAAGGAGAGTATCGATTTGTCGGTATTATGTATTCCCTGAAGAATGCCGGGGCCTTTGAAATCCTGAATGGTAAGCCGTATCGCTTCGCCGCCGTCTGTCGGGGTGAAGACCAGCTCGCCTTTTCCTGCGCCGGGAACGCGTATCTCGGCGTTTTTATACACGTCACCGTATGCATGACGCGCAATGTGTATCGGCTTCTGCCAGGTACGCACGGTCGGCTTCACGTTTTTCACCAGAATCGGCGCGCGGAATACGGTTCCGTCCAGCGCAGCCCTGATTGTTCCGTTGGGGCTTTTCCACTCCTGTTTCAGGCTGTACTCTTTTATTCTGTCCTTATTGGGAGTTATGGTGGCGCATTTTACGCCGACGCCGTATTTCTTGATCGCTTCTGCGCTTTCAAGGGTTACTTTGTCGTCAGTTTCATCGCGGTGCTTCAGGCCAAGGTCATAATATTCTATTTTTACATCGACGTGTGGAAATATCAGTTTTTCCTTAACCGACTTCCAGAGCACTCTTGTCATCTCGTCGCCGTCTAATTCAACGAGAGTCGTTTTCACTTTAATTTTTGCCATTCGAAAATCTCCTTTGTTTATGGATTTATTATTGGTTATGATAATAAGTTATAATTTTTTCTATGCAATTCGTCCCCTCCCTCACAGTCGGGGTACTGCATTGTCGCTACCGTATAATTAGAACCTTAGAAATAATTTTCTGACATTTTTCACCCTGAAGGGTACTTCGAGGTAGAAAATTATTTCGTGAAGGTTCTTATCCAGCTTGTCTGGGTTAGCAATTTAAAATTTTAAATTTAAAATTTAAAATCTTAAATTCTCATCAGTTATTTATCATCGCCAGCGTACCACCGGCAAGCACAATTTTTTTCTGCCGTTGAGTCAGTGCATAGTTTACCTCGAACTCAACACCTTTAGTCAGGTTTTTGACTTTCAGGCCTTCGCCTTTTTGAATGGTATCCCTGACATTGACGATTTCAAGCTGGTCGCCGCCGGAAACGCTCTCATAATCGGCCTCATTTTTAAAGGTCAGAGGTAATATACCGAAATTGATAAGGTTATCCGTATGAATGCGCTCGAAGGATTTGGCTATAACGGCTTTGACCCCCATGAACATAGGACAGAGCGCCGCGTGTTCACGTGACGATCCCTGGCCATAGCTCAGTCCGGCTATAATAGTATTGAATATGCCCTGCTCTTTTGACTGCTTGGCTCTCTCATAAAATTTCGGATCAACAACTTCGAACAGATACTTTGAATATTCCGGAACGTTTGACCGGTACTTCATTCTGGCGCCGGCAGGAATGATATGATCGGTTGTTATTTTGTCGCCGACTTTAATGGTGACCGCAGCTTTGATGCTTTCCGGCAAAGGGCTGTTTTTCGGCGGTTCGCCGATATTCGGTCCTCTGACAATGGTTATTGAAGCCGGATTCTTTGAGGGGGAAAGTATCATCGAGTCATCAATAATAAACTGCTTCGGCATGGCTACTGCGGGGTATTTCATTTTCAGGTCGCGCGGATCGGTTATTTTGCCTTTTATGACTGCGGCGGCAGCAGTTTCCGGGCTGACAAGGTATGCCTGTGCGTCCTTGGTGCCGGACCTGCCCTCGAAATTCCTGTTTGACGTGCGCAGTGATATGCCTTTGGACGAAGGCGACTGGCTGTTACCGATGCAGAAGCCGCAGGTATTTTCGGCAAGCCGCACGCCGCTGGCAATAAGATCGGCGAGCGCGCCGTTTTTAGCCAGCATGGTGACAACCTGTTTTGATCCCGGCGCAATGACGAAGCTGGTGCCGGGGTGCACTTTCTTGCCTTTCAGGATTTTGGCCACGATCATAAGATCCCTGTATGAAGAGTTCGTGCAAGAACCGATACAGATCTGGTCAACGTCTTTTCCGGCGATATCCCTTACTTTTACAATGTTTCCGGGACTGTGCGGTGCTGCAGCAAGAGGAACGAGTTCGCCAAGGTCGATGTCAACGACGCGGTCGTATACAGCGTCTGCATCAGCAACAATTTCAACCCAGTCTTTCTTCCTGCCCTGGGCTGTAAGGAATTTCAGGGTTACATCGTCAGAAGGGAAGATCGAAGTCGTGACGCCGCATTCCGCGCCCATATTGGTGATTGTTGCTCTTTCGGGAACGCTCAGGGTTTTTACGCCCGGCCCGCCATATTCGAACACAACGCCGACATTTCCTTTAACCGTGAATAGTTCAAGCACCTTGAGTATAACGTCCTTTGCGCTGACCCACGGTTTCAGTCTGCCTTTCAGGTTGATCTTTACGACTTTGGGGCAGGTGAGATAAAACGGTTCGCCGCCCATGGCAAGCGCTACGTCGAGGCCGCCTGCGCCGATTGCGATCTGGCCGATGCCGCCGCCGGTGGGGGTATGGCTGTCGGAACCCAAAAGCGTGGTGCCCGGTTTCCCAAACCGTTCAAGATGAAGCTGATGACAGATGCCGTTGCCCGCCCGTGAATAATAGATGCCGTATTTTGCCGCAACGCTCTGAAGGTACTTGTGGTCGTCCGCGTTTTCAAAACCGATCTGAATCGTGTTGTGGTCGACATAGCTGACTGACAGGTCGGTTTTAACCTTGTCAAGACCCATGGCCTCAAACTGCAGATAGGTCATGGTGCCGGTAGCGTCCTGCGTCAGGGTCTGATCGATTTTGATGCCGATCTCCTGTCCGGGTTTGTACTCACCGACAACAAGATGCCTGGCAAGTATCTTTTCAACTATAGTCTTCGTTCCCTGCGGAGCGACTGATTTTTTTGCTTTCTGATTTGTTTGTTTTTTTTGCTTTGCCATAATCTACCTCACCTTGGAAAATGATTGTTATAAGGTTGTTACTGATGTTTATGGTTATATGACGTTTCTTGTCGGGAAAAGTAATATTGAAATATATTATATAATAAATACTTCGTATAAATACATATTTTAGACACAAAAAGGGCTGGTATGTATTTTTTGAGTGTAAAAAGAGTGCAGGTTACGTTTTGATCGGCTTGCTTAACTTCCATAAAACGGTTTAAACATAAAATTTTGATGTAAAAATAATATAAAAATATGTTATTTTTTGCTACAATTATATCCTGTTTGCCAATTCCATCTGCCCTGTTATATTCAGATTTTCTTTGTGGTTCTTAATATATATTCATGTAATTACCAGTTCAAATAAAAAATTAATTTTCCGATATTTTGTTCAAATTAACCTGAAATAGCAGTGCTTGAAGAAAGTAAAAATTAACTATCATAAAATACATAATGCATTGGAATATAATAAGATAAAATGTTGTTTCAGGCTATAAACATTGGGTCGTACTGCAGGTTGTCAGACACAAGAAAATATATTGCCATCAGCATAAGCAACGCTAATGCTGAAATGGCAGGCTTAAATATATGTATGTCAATGCGTCGGTACTATTCGATGTTGAAATTTATCCGATGTTTTAATATTAGTTGTTCTAATGGTGAATATCTAATGAACGGGAAATGTGAATATTAGTTTTTCTAATTTTATTTTTTTTAACGCCGGCTATGGTTGTGAAATATATGGAATATGTATATTACTCATTCTATAATCATAGCAACAGTATCAAATCTGCGGGAGGAACTATTCATGCGCACCCTGACCATACTTGTAATGTGCGTCTTTACATTTCAGACATACGCTCAGGAACCGGACTTTGAAGAAGATCTGTTAAATGCTCACCCCCTGGACAGCAACGATCTGCCGATGGCCGACTCCGCAGACGATTATTTTCACAAAAGCTACGTTTCCTTGTTTGCCGGTCTCTGTCCCGTACTTGCGGACTCTTCGCAAAACTACAGTCTCGGTTTGAACTTCGGTTTCAATATATTTTACATGCCCGTTAAATATGTCGGTATAGGCATATCACCCAATTTTTACTTCTGGAAAAAGAAATCATTACCGGAGGATATCAAAAAAAGCCAGTGTTATGATATCGCTCTCAATGGCTTGGTACGGATTTTTATTCCGATTACCAGAGATGTTGGCCCATATCTGATGGCTGGACCAAGCGGGCATGTCAGAATCATCTATGAAAAAAACACGAATGAAGTGTTCGGGTCCGAATATTTTAATCATTTCTATGCCGGGTTTTCTTCGAAAATCGGCATGCACATAAGGACGTTTGAATTCGGCATAGGCTATGAGTTTGTCAGTAAAAAGGAAGAGGACTATTTTATTCCCTGGCTCTCGCTTTGCATCGGGTTCAGAGCGTTTTAACCATAGCGGCGAATTTTTCAATCTGTGCTGTCGATGGTTGTATACTGGTTTTGAATAAATCGTGTTAAATTGAAGATGGTTTTTTAATAGTACCGAATGAGAGCACATCCATCGGACAGTTGACAATACAGGCGCTGCAGCGCACGCACTGAACATCATCCATAGGTATGCCTCGGTTTGCATAGCTCATGACATCAATCCCCATGTGGCAGACTTTCGTGCAGATATTGCACGAGATACAGCGTTTTTTATCGGCGAAAATCCGATAGCGGGAAAAGCGTGTATAGATGTGCATGAGTGCTGCAAGCGGGCAGAAAAACCTGCACCATACGCGGCCGGAAAGAAAGAAATAGGCGCCGACGCCAAGCACACCCGCCAGAAAGATATCTACGAAGATAGTGTAGAGTTCATGCAGAGTGTCTGATAATCGAATATCAATATGAAACCATGTTTTCATAATTATCAGCAGTGAAATAAGTATTGCGAACCAGAGAACAACCTGGCCTGCGTTATCCCATTTTTTTGCATTCGGTCCGTGCAAAGCCTTTTCGCGGTACTCGTCGCCAAGGGTTTCCGCAAGCGCTCCGCACGAGCAGATCCAGCCGCAATAGGCGCCTTTTCCCCATTTGTAGTTGAGCCACGGGATTATCACAAAAGTCTGGATAATGCTTATGATAAGCCAGAAGAGTATCGGTTGCCCGGAGGCAAGATTACTTATAAAAAGGGGCCACGCTAAAATAAAACCGTAGGCGCGCCAGTAGGAATTGCCGGGAAAGACGTTTGTGGTGATCCAGTCTCCGAGCAGGCCTGCGCTGCCAAGCCAGGGCAGGATATATACCGGAAGAATAAACAGCGGTATGACCTGAAACAGCATCAGGCTGAGTGTCTGTTTTTTTATATATGCGGTTGGTTTGACATATATTCTTCGAATACCGAAGATGACTATTGTAATGGAGTACATAATGGTATACCAGACGTCGGCAGTATATCCGAACAGTTTACCGTTTTGGAGATTATGCAGGATATAGAGATACCCGAAGAGAAAAAACAAAAGACCATAGTAACAGTATTTGAATTTGTTCCAGGTTGATGTAAAATATGTTTTATGGTTTTTTATCAGATGCATCAACAGATACAAACCGGTTACAATCATACCAAAGAAACTGGTCCATGCAAGAAAACCTTTTAAAAGCAGAGGCCAGGGCATGGAAAAAAAAGCGGTTGGTAAGGTAAAAAAGCCTTTTATTGACGATATTTTTGTAACTACACCCGATTTTCCGAAATAGAGTACAAAAGAAAAAAGCAGCAGCGCCGCCCATTGTACATAATCCGAAACCTGCTTTTCTCCCTGCATACGTATGTGAGAGCGCTTAAAGAATTGTATGGGCAATTCTGTGCCGATGCACGCGTATACTGCGTCATTGGGGATTGTTTTTTCGCCTTTCTCGGTAGAAAGGGCAACATCCGATTCTCTGATCTCTTTTACAGCGCTGTTAAACAGAGGAACGATTCTGCCTTTCTGCACATTGGCATTAAAAGCAGTGAGATTCTGCTCCTTGGGCCGCGCCAGAGACACTTTTCTGTATGAGAGCGTTACCCGGTTGCCTGTTTGCGCAAGTGCGTTTGCTGTTTCCAGGGCACTGTCTCCGCCGCCGACCACCAGCACGGCTTTGTCGTGGTATTCACCCGGATCGATAAGCCTGGTAAATACCTTCGGCAGTTTTTCACCCGGCACACCGAGGGTGCGGGAATTGCCGGTTTTTCCGATTGCAACGACAACCCGCAGAGCCAGATACGATGCTTTAGCCGTTTTTACCGTAAACTCGTTCTGCTCTTTGATTATCTGCTGCACCATCTCGTTTTCATGAACAGGCAGCGATGACTCCGAAATAACAGCATTCAGTTCCGCAAGCAGGGTCTCCTTTGTTCCGTCAGAGAATTTCAGTGCTGATTTCATGGGTGGATCGACCGGCGTAACGTATATCGGCTTTCCCTTTGGGAAATTGAAAATAGTATTAAACGTACGGGAGGACTCGATGATCAGAATGGAATAACCGAGTTCCGTAGCGCGCATACCCGCAGAAATACCTGACGGTCCGGCACCGACTATGATAATATCAAAAATCTCCTGATCGGTTATATTGTCTTTTTGCTTTTTGAAAGCCGGATCTGCATGAAGCTGTTGTACCAGGTTATAACCGGATTCCGCTGCAAGCTTTATGAGCGGGATACCGGTCAAGTCACCGATACAATATAGGCCGGGAACCGATGTCTCGAACCGGTTTTTCAGCTCCGGAAACACCTCCACACTGCCGGTAGGATTATTCTTTTGCAGCCAGTCAAAATAGAATGATGGAAATTTCATTAATCCAACGGTAATAATAATTTATGTTTACATGTATTCATAAAAACGGAGTTATTTTAATAAGTTATGCCTATTGAAATATAATTGGTTCATAAAACGCAGCGGTTGTATTTATCGTGGATTGTTTTTGATACCATCGCAGACAATCGATCAGTAGAGATTCAAACAGGAGGTATAGTAATGTCACAGACATACTACGACGCCAAAGATCTTGCGGATTTTCCCAATATCGGAGAGTATGCCCCGGAACTGGGAGAAAAATATTTTGAGTATTACGGAAAGGCTACCGGTGCCGGGAAACTTTCGGAGCGGGAGAAAGCCCTTATAGCCCTGACTGTCGCTCATACGGAAAAATGTCCGTATTGTATCGATGCATATACGAATAAATGTCTTTCGCTGGGAGTGTCGAACGAGGAGATGATGGAGGCTGTGCATGTAGGAGCGTCGATGGTTGCAGGTGTTATTCTGGCTCATGCCACCCAGATGAGGAAGATTGTTAAGAAGAAGGAGATGTGAGAAGAATCTCTACGCCCCCTAAATCGAAGAGGGACTTAATGTGTATAGGAATTTATAATAAAATCATTTCTTTACAAGCCCCCCTTCGGGGCTTTAGTCCTATACAGAAGGGGATTTAGGGTGCGTAAATGTCAATTTTAAACAAGAGCTATATAAAAATAAAGCTGTTTCAGAAAGGTTGAGTATCTGGGACCGTCACAACAGATAGAATTATTAGAATCGGTACTGGAGCTTGAAGATTTTAGTAATAAATTGAAGAGTGTGGATCTGTTTCCACTGTATTCAACAAGTATCGAGATATTACAGTTAAACGTGGGAAAGCGCTGCAATATGCTTTGCAAGCATTGCCATGTCGATGCAGGACCAGACCGAATGGAAATAATGCAGGAGCGGATCTTCAGGAAATGCCTGGATATTATCGCTGGGTCTAACGTCAGGACAGTTGATATTACCGGTGGCGCCCCCGAAATGAATTCCAACCTGGATTGGTTTATTCGAGAAGTTGCCCGGTTGCATCCGCGGCTGATAGTCCGTTCAAATCTGGTCATTTTGTTGGAAGATGCATACAAACATTTTATTGATGTGTATACGGATAATAAGGTAGAGATTGTAGCCTCGCTTCCTGATTACCGAGCGGAAAAGTCAGACAGGCAGCGGGGGAAAGAGAGCTTTATTCGTGCAATCACTATCCTGCGCGAGCTGAATGCAAAGGGGTATGGTCAGCCGGGCACCGGACTTGTTTTGGACCTGGTTCACAATCCGGCAGGCGCATATCTCCCAGGTTCACAGAAAGCGCTTGAGTATGAATATAAACGGGTGCTGGAGAGCGAATTTGGAATACGATTCAACACGCTTTTTTGTCTCAGCAACTGTCCGGTCGGCAGATTTCTTGAATTTCTCCTGCGCACGGAAAATTTTACGGAGTATATGTGTCTTTTATCCCAGGCGTTTAATCCTGTTGCAGCAAAAGCCGTCATGTGCAGAAATACCTTGTCGGTGGGTTGGGATGGAACGCTGTATGATTGCGATTTTAACCAGATGCTCGGTTTGCAAGTGAATCACGGTTTGCCCGCGCATATCGATAATTTTGATATGGAGAAACTGCAGCGCCGGGAGATAGTCATAAATAACCACTGCTACGCCTGCACGGCAGGAGCAGGCTCGTCGTGCCAGGGGAGTATAGCCTGATCGCCCTTGTGTCTATTGTATTGATTCTTTAAAACGCTTTTTGATTTCTTCCATGCGTGCACGATTGACCCCGAAATCGGACTTGCCCAGGCGTGACGCGGACCTGAAATGGATCGTACTGCTCTCCTCGTCAAAGGAAAATTCAACATCGTCTACAAACCGCCAGAAACCGGATGTAAACTCCGCATAGAGATAGTTCTCCGTTTGGGTAACTATTTTAGTACGCTTCATGGACTTTATAACGTCAACGAGCCTGGTCATTGCGGTTTTAGTATCGGTATCATACGTGAGCGGTTCTATGCCATGCATGTCGTTTGTGCTCTGTGTGGAAACACAGTTGGGCGTTTCAGGACAGGGTGCAAGGTTGCGGTGTCCTTTTGCGACATGGGAGGGCCTGGTTCCGGAACAACCTGCAAAAAACAGAGCGACGGTAATAACCGATAGACTGATAAAAGTTATTTTTTTAATGATTCCTTCCATACTCTATAATCCTCCATATAGTCGATGTCGTTTAAAGGTTTGAGAATAGAATGCGATAGATTGTTTGATACGATAATGTCCATTGTTTCCTTGAATAACGCTGATGAACCCCACTGCCTGGCTGAGAAAACCGGCAGACCCCGTCTGTTGCAGCCGATCAGGTAATAGCCTCCATCCTCTGCAGGGCCGATAACAACATCAACTCCCTGTTCCAGAAGACCGTAGCTTTCTGAAATATTTTTTCCTGATAGATAGGGACAATCCGCCCCGATTGCACAAATATGCTTATATCCTTCATTGAAAAGGGACAGAAATGCGTTTTTTAGCCGGTCGCCGAGCGTTTCGCCTTCCTGAGAAAAGAAAGAGAGTGCTTGCTGAAAGATTAGCCGTAACGAGCCCGGGTTGTCACTTCCGGTATAAGCAACATGGTATGGTATGCCTTGTACGCTTTCTGCAGTGGCGTAAAGCAGTTCGTAGTATATTCCCGACGCTTTTACAGGGCCGTAGGTAGCCGCAATTCTGGACTTTGCTGTTCCTGCGTCGGGAACCTTTGCAAAGATCACAACGGTGCTGCTGTTGTTAATTTTTTCCATAGTATAGCCGGTAAAAATCTCCGCAATCGCCGGTAAGAAGGCCGAATTTTCTCCTGAATATATAGAGTGACGAGAGAAATATAACTTTAATTACGTTTTTAAAATATCCTTTTTTTTGCCATCTGCGCGTTGAATTTAATACGCCTTTTTGAATAAAAAGGGAGGCGCCTTTTTCTTTTATACGAAAAGATAGTTCGATATCTTCCATGAGTTTTAACCCAGGAAAGCTGTTTTCCAGCGCCTGTTTCCTGAAAAACTGGGACTGATCTCCAAATGATATTCCAAAAAATCGGGCGCGGAGATTGTTAAGCAATTCAGTGAACCTGAATTGGATATTTCGATTATCATACAGTGCTCCGAAAGAGCCGCCGGCTGCTTCCGGATTGGATTGCAGTCCGGAGATGAGCCTGGAAAGTGCGTTATCTTTTAGTCGTGAGTCAGCGTGAATAACGATAATAACGTCGCCGCAGGTATGCTGTATACCTTCATGTATCTGAATTCCCCTGCCCGGCGAAGAATGCAGCAGTTTGACCGAAGGTAATGATTCCAGGATACTGACCGTAGTATCCGTCGATCCGCCGTCAACAACGATAATTTCGGATTGAACTGCCTGGCTTTGTATCGAGTTGATACACTCTGCGATATGTTTTTCTTCATTAAGAACCGGTATGATTACTGAAATGGTATGGGGAGGCGGGTATATGACAGGAGAGTGCCGGATGCCTTTTATGAGACAGTATACTCCTGCAAGAATAAATGGTATATATTCGATGTTCATCAGTAGTGGTTTATTCTGCCACCAAGTTCCGGATGCAGCGGGAGTAAACATGAAGATCAGCGGTACTATGGTAAGATGAAGGGTAATCCACGCAAAAGAGCGGTACAGGGCCAGAAACGGCGTCATAAGGAGCAGATACCAGGGATGAAATGTCGGCGCACACAGGAGAAACACACCCGTTGCCTGATAGAGCGCGGCAATGGGATTCGGCGTCAGGAAAAAAATGATCGTAAAACCGGTAAGCATGAGTAACAAACAAACTGCAAGCGAGGCGTGGTTTTCGAGCAAAAGGTTTATAAGTGAATATACGAGTCCGTTATAACTGAATTCCCCTGCAAAATGAAGAGGCACCTTAAATAACGAGACTTTGTCAAGCGCAAAGGGGAGCGTCAGCATGCAGGGAATGATAAGAGCGGCCAGGGCGCGCAGATTATTACGCCGTATAACGAACGGTAAAAACAGTACCGGGGTTACTTTTGTCATCAGTGCCATGCCGAACGACAAGAACATGAGTACGTCGCGCTTTTTGCGCATGAAATAAACACCCAGTATCACCCAGAATACCATCACCGCTTCAAGGTGGCCGTCGCCTGCGGTAAAAACTATGGGAAGCGGGTTGAGCGCATACAGGAGCGCGTATTTTGAAGGGATTTTTAGATTGTTACAGAGCAGCAGAAGAACGAGTAATACACCGATATCAAACAGGACAAAAACAGCTTTGAAAAAATTCGGCGTTTGTGAAATTTTTGCGGCGTATTTGAACAGAAGCTGTGCAAACGGCCAGTAAATGGTGGTTACATTTTTATGGTTGATGCCTTTCCAGGTATCGTCCCGTAAATGTTTCAGCGCCGGTGAATCCGGTGCGTACATAAAGGGATTATACCCGTGCAGTTGTATCTTTCCTTCCCAGATGTACCGGTGAATATCATCGCCTGCGGGAAAACGGATAACAGTGGCGACACGGATGCCGACCGCAATCAACAGGAGCGGCAGCAGCGATTTTTTATCGGGCCAGACTTTCACAAGCCCGATCATCGCACAGAACATGCCACATGTTGCGAGCAGAAATAAGGGATTCGTGATGATTCTTCGACCAGGCAGTACGAGCGCTCCTGCAGAGAGAACGAATATCCCGATGAATATGCCCGGCAAGGTTCTGTCTTTGAAAGAATGCAGAAAGTCCTCCGTGATGATTACTCTCCGTGACAATTGGAAACTTCGTTGAGACTCCAGTCATAATCCAGAAATGTAACGCTGTATTTTCCCTTTAAACCAAGAACCGTTACTACATAGTTCTTATACCCGCCGTATTTTTGTTTAAAGTCATCGCCAAACCATTCGAAGATTTTTGACAGAAACAAAGTGCTATTTTCCACGCGGTTTCTGGTTTTATCGTTGAGAAAGGCTTTTGCGGCAACGTTAAGCTGTTGATCCAGTTTTGCACCGGTATATGCAGTGTTTGAAAGAGGGGGGCATGCTAATGACGCGCATACCAGGGCAAAGTGAATTCTCGGTTCATTGAACTGTTTTCGTAAGAGTTCATGCTCAAGGTAATCAAGAGAAACCAGCTCTCCCCGGAGAGGAACAAATTTTCTACGCCAGGGATTTTTAATGCTACGGATACTCTCTGTCGGATAATTATTTTTAATAAGAACAATCGTGTAAAAATTATACAGGTTGATGATAAAAGCAATTTTATCAGATTCGCTGAATGCATCGAACTCTTTTTTCGATACGTTTGAAAAGCTATCCATTACTGCCCGTGTTAAAACGGTGTCTTTAATAATTTTTATATACGCAACTCCGTTCTGACAGACATATTTTTGCAGGAAGCTGTTATACTCTTTATATGCAGGATCATAACAGAAAGCAGTGGTTAGTATACATGAAAATGCGAAAACTGTTTTCAGAGTCATATTTTTCTCCTTATAAACAATGAAACCAAATAGTAAAAATAGTTAATTGTTTACCACAGACGAAGTGAGCCGACACATGGATACAAAGTATTGCCTTTATTTCCATATAGTTCTATTCTGTTTATTTTCTTTTAAGCATGCCGTATATGCGGAAAAACCGTTGACATGGGCCGGGGTAAAGCAAACCATCCGCAAGGAGTTTCCCGAGGTTCCTTGTATTTCGACACAGGAATTGTTTGATAATCTTTCAAATTCTGATACGATTAAACCGGTCCTTCTTGATGCACGTGCTTCCGAAGAATTTACAGTAAGTCATATACAAGATGCATATAACGCGGAGAATAAAAAGAGTGCCTTGATGATTCTTGAAAATATGCTGAAGGACACGTTAATTGTAGTATACTGTTCGGTTGGATACCGCTCGGCGGCTATGGTAAAGGAACTTATGGCTGAAGGGTATACGAATATATATAACCTGGAAGGGTCGGTTTTTGAATGGGCGAATAACGGGTGGCCCGTATATACTGCAAAAAACAAGCTGGTAAAATCAGTCCACCCCTATGACAAAAGATGGGGCGCGCTGCTTAAAAAAGAGCTCCGGGCGACGAATAAAAAGAAATGAGACAGTATGATATATACGCAATACTGGTTCTGGCTTATTGTTATTTCTGCAGGCGTTTTTTTATTGGAGCGTATTTTCCCGTGGCGCAAAGAGCAGAAGGTGCTTCGTCCGCAGCTCCTGCAGGATCTTTTCTGGCTTGCATTCAACGGGTACCTGTTCGGCCGCTTTTTTGGCTCTGTTTTCACACCGATACGGCACGTCCTGTTTTCCGGCTTTGAGATAGCGGCGGGCGTGTCGCCATCTATTAATGCACTGGGCCGCATGCCTTTTGTCGCACAGGTGCTCCTGTGCCTGATTGTCCTCGATTTTACCGAATGGTGCGTTCACAACCTGTTGCACCGTGTAAACCTTCTCTGGAGCTTTCACCGGGTGCATCATTCGATTCACACAATGGACTGGATAGGAAATTTCAGGTTTCACTGGATGGAATTGATACTCTATAACACCGTCAAGTTTCTGCCGATTGCCTTGTTGATTGGTGACCGCTGGGAGGTGCTGCTGTATGTCGCCATTATTTCAACCTGCATCGGCCATCTGAATCACTCCAACCTGTACATCTCGTGGGGGCCTCTGCGGTATGTTTTCAACTCGCCGCGCATGCACATCTGGCACCATGATAAAAAACCGGGAAACAGGGCTGGGTATAATTTCGGTATTGTTTTCAGCGTGTGGGATTGGCTGTTCAAAACAGCATACATGCCTCTGGATCGCACACCCGAATCGCTCGGTTTTCACCGGGACGAAAAGGTTCCTTATAATCTGCCGATGAGGTTTTTGGCTCCTTTTATCAACAAATAAAAACACCCCCTTTTTAAAGAAGGGGGTGTCTGTTCAAGCACATAAAATCAAAGTAACTTACTTGTTCACCATGGTCACAGATTCCTGAAGGTCATTAATTTTCACGCGGCAAATATAGAGTCCGCTTGCCGTTACTTTTTTATTGATGGCGACTGAATGCATTCCGGCACTCAATTCCGTGTCAAGCAGCGTCTTCGCACAGGCTCCTTTAGTCGTATACAGAGCAATGGTTACGCGGGATTTTGAGTTGCTCTTCATCGCCGGAACCTCGAATGATATTCGGGATTTTGTCGCGATCAGGTTGAATCGTGCGGTTTGTTTATTGCCGACAGGTTTTATAGATGTCGCCAGATAAGGCTGCAAATGCAGTGTGCCGACACCCTGCATAGTCATTCCATAGTGCCAGCTTATATAATCATAGTTGCTTAATCCTTTTTGAATCCACCATGTTTTAAAAGATTCACCGAATGACAGCTTCGTTGTTCCAAGAGCGATATTGTAAGGTTTGTAGGCGCCTGGGCACATGCTTCCGGTTTTTGTACTTCCAACGCAGAGAAGGCCGTTGTCATCGGTGGCATAGGCGCCGACCATATTAGCGGTGGTATATTTTCCATTTGAGCAGGCGTATGAGTTATAGAATCTGCAGTTGGTAGTAAGATTATAGATATTGTCTATGTTGAATCCGATACTATGGCTTGTCGGGCCCGAGTGTGAATAGACAAATCCATACTCTTTTCCATCAATGAGTGCCTTTTCCCATTGATCTCCGCACGCATTGTTGCTCGTTGAGTTGTCTGCGGTGCTTTTATATGCGGAAATTGAACTTGTCGCATAATCCAGATCACCGATATTTTCTTTTTCAAGCCCCGACCATTCCCACGCCATACCGGCAAGAACGTAGGTTCGGGGCTGGGTATCTTGACCCTGCATTCTTTTTAGTACTCTCGCGAAATAGGCATTAACTATTTCTGCTTCCGTTTTTTTTGCCTTTGCCGTAAGAACACTCGTGGTCAGGCGGGAGATCCAGATCTCCGGATTTTTGTCGCCGGTGTGACTATTCGGGTTATCCGCCGGACTCCAGGTACCGTTAAAATCCATGTAATATAAATCACAGGGGAAGGTAGCGGCTCCACCACCGTAATCACTCGGATTGGTAAAATTAGCAATCGGGAGATCTCCGATAAATATTGCGCCTTCGAGGCTGTCGCTCTGATAATGCGCTTTTAAGCTGTCTTTGAGTTGCGTCTTATTGTTGGTTGCAATGAACGTCGTTGCATTAAGCCAGACGTTTTTTCCTTCAATCGCTTTAACTCCTGCAATATAAGTGTCCAACGCGGTTTTTATGGAGGAATACAGATCTTTATTAACAATAATACCGACCGTTTTGGTTGCGAAAATGTTTGCCGTGCATATCAAAACAGCTGCTATGATAAAAATGTTTTTCCTTTTCATTATTTGCCTCCTTTCGCAAGAAGAGTCTGTTCAACCTCTGATGTCAATTTAATATAGTAGAGAGGAAGCGAATAAATTAAAGGATCATGTCCTTTTTGCTTCAAGGTTTGAACCAAAGAATGCATTTTTGTTTTATAGGAGACAATATCTTTTATCAGCGATGGGTCGTTCAGATCCCTGATTGCAATAAGCAGCAGCTCTCCCATGTCGGAACCGTTGTCTTTCTTCAGCAGGTTGACTATCAACTGCTTTGCATCAGTCGTACCGGTTTTCCCCAGCGATGGAATTATTGCATAGCGGACCCTCTCAACATAACCGCATGCTGCGTATTTTGTTTCTGCTTCGTTATAAAGCTGGATTAAATCGGGTGCATACTGTGTAAGTTGAAGCTGGCCGACTTGCATGGCAGCTTCAGCCACAACCACAGGGTTTTCATCCTTTAACGCATTACCGACAAGGATTACCGCCCATTCTGGAGCCAGTTGCCCAGGTTCTGGAAAAAATGATTTCAATGAAGCGAGCAACTCTCTTTTTTCCACCGAATTTGTACTTGCGTTAAATTTTGTCAAAAGAGCTGAACCGGCAGAAGGGTCAGCAGCAAAAAGCGCTGGTGCAATAAAGACGATTAAAGTAAGGAATAATAGATTGATTTTTGGTGAGTTATGCATTTCCCCTCCCTTTGGGAAAAATGGTGGTTAGCATTCCTCCGCAAATGATTTATACCCCCTGATGAGTCAAGCACTCATATTATTTATACAATATATCACATTTTCTAACAAATATAATAAAATCTTTTTTATAAAAAAACCGTGACATTCCGAAGCAATTCTTTAATTTTCCGGAAAGGCTTCGAGGTGGAAAATCAGAGGGATAGTTGTACCGATCACCCCCCGGCGAGCTTGGCAGTAATATAAATTTCATCGCCGGCGGCTACTTTTTTAACAAGCTCGCCCGGATAGGCGCTTTCAGTATTGATATAAATTTCGATGATATTTAGGAGGTTTCCTTTTTTATCGAACAGTTTTTCTTTCATACCGGGGTGTTTTCTGATAACTTGCTGCAGGCATTCTCCTACCGTCGTACCCGCGACTTCTACGAACGGTTTTCCGTCGGTAAGTTGACGGTGCGAACGGTGTATATGCACTTGTACGCTCACGTGTCTACTCCTTTGTCTGTTTACCGCAATGATCGCATTCCGGATTGCGGTGAAGCTTAAGCTCCGTCCATGTTGAATCCAGGCCGTCAAAAACAAGCAGCCTGTTCTGGAGCAGTTCGCCGAATCCCACAATATACTTTATGACCTCGGTAGCCTGGATACAGCCGATAATGCCGGGCAGCACGCCAATCACAGGGAATTTTTCTTGTAGAACAGGGCCTTTGTACATGCAGCGCAAACACGCCGATTTTCCGGGTATTACGGTCATGACCCTTCCTTCAAACCCGCACACGGAACCGTGAAAAAACGGAAGCCTTTTTTTTACCGCATACCCGTTCAGAATATAGCGTGTCTCAAGATTATCCATTGCGTCGACTATAAGGTCGGATGCGCCGATAAGCCGCGCGATATTTTTTTCGGTTATCGTTTCATGAACAGCCTCTATTTTTATACCCGGATTAAGGCTTTTCAGTTTTTTCTTTGCCGATGAAACCTTTCTGGCGCCGATATCACCAGTCCAATGCAGTATCTGGCGGTTCAGGTTGCTGATTTCAACAACATCATCATCGACAATGGTTATGGTGCCAATTCCGGCTGCTGCAAGATAGAATGAAATCGAGGAGCCAAGACCTCCGGCGCCGGCAATAAAAACAGCGGCTTTTTTAAGTTTTTCCTGGCCCTGTCTGCCGATCTCCGGAATCAGTATCTGCCGGTCATACCTTTGCAGTTCCTGTCTGGTAAGCATACTGCTTTGCTATCCCCCGAAATATATTTTGCTTTTACATTCATGCAATGATCAAATCCCGTTTTATAGAATATAAATAAATATTTAAAGTACTATGGAAAATGTTCATAAAAAAAAGATGGCTATTATCGCCGGCTACTTTCCAGGGGAAACCTACGGTCTGCTCGGACCTCAGATCGCTGCCACTATTATTCAGGATAACACGGAGTATGAGTGCATTGTCATCGCAGTAACAAGGGAGGATACTAATCAGCTGTTGAAAAAAACGATTGCCTCCTATTTCGGCGATCAGCGTCAGGTTATAGGATTCTCAACATTGTGCGGGCGGGAGGATCTTTTTACACTGGCCCGGGATTTAAAAAATGAGGGCGCGGTTACAATTCTGGCCGGGCCGCAGGCTGACGTTGATTTTCAGGGTGAAATAGAGTGGCAGGATTTCAGTCACCGGTTCAGAGGGGTATCAAACTGCTTTACCTGCTGTTTGCATGGGCCTGCAGAGCAGATTATACCGGTACTGGCAGGTTTAGGCACTCACCATTGGCAGTCCAATCCCGGAGTTATATACCGGGATGCATGCGGCAGAATAATTCGAAACGCAGAAAGATCCTGGGATGAAAAATATCTGCAACGGGTACGATGGAATAATCTCTATCGGGCAGGGGAGAGCGGGCTTACTCCTCATACTATACAGACCGCCCAGGTGTTGCAGCAGATAGGCTGCCCGTATGCAGGTAAGATGCGCCGGGTTGACATTGGCTATCCAGCTCTGTTTAAAGACAGGAAAGCGGAAAAGATAGGTGTAAGCGTGAAAGGATGCAGCTTCTGTGATGTTGCGGTTGATAAGGGCTTTTACGGAGCGCTGTCAATGGCTACCGTGCTCAGCCAGATTCAGTCTCTGCCGCAAACACCGGAAGAGAGAAAAATCCCGTTTGAACTGATAAATGAAAATCCCCTGACTACCCTGCCTCTGTTGTTAAACGAACTTGAAGCGCAAAACATCAGGCTGTCCCGCATAAATCTGACGATGTGGGCGGACTGGTTTCTACGGGGAGAGGAACATATCAGACATGCGCTTCAACGGGCGCGAAAAGGTGGTTTCAGTATCGCCGCCTCATCAATCGGTTTTGAATCATTTGACGATATGATACTCAATAACCTCAATAAGGGCGTTGGCGTGCAGGAAAATCTTGGGGCGGTTGCGCTTATGAGGCGTCTGAAAGATGAATTTCCCAAGGAGTGGATATACAGTACAAACGAGGGCTCTATTCACGGTTTTATTTACCCGACACCCTGGGATACCGAAGAGAGTACCGCGAGTATGCGAGGGGTAATGGGGCACTATTTTTTGCCGCAGGACATCCTTCCTCCAAAGAGCATTCCCCTGATTATACACCACGCATCATGGCTTGGGGACTGGATGCGGGAGATTGAGCGCAGGGAGGGCGTTTGTTTCAGGAGGAATTTTTCGATTATTGAGTGGTGGGACTGATTTAAGTAATTGGTATTCACAGGGTACTGTATTTTAACTTGATTTAATAGCAAGTTGTTGTAAAATTTCAAAAAAAAATATATACTAAATTGTAGGACTCTGTAAAAAGTTATATTTAAATCAATATAAGCAGGATTGAAGTAGAGTTTATAATGAGAAAGTGTTAATATTATATGGAAAATAAAGGTTTTATAGAAATCCGGATTGACGGTAAAAAAGGGGAGATCCCAATATCTCCCGAAATTTATGATATTTCAGAAATCAGAAATATCATAGATAATGTTGAGAGAATCCTTTTCCCGCACGATCGAAAAAATAGGCCTACAATTTCTTATGAAATAAAAGAAGGCTCAATAAAGCATATTTTTAAAACCAGTTTACAAGCTATAATAGGTTTTAACGCAATTTTGGGGCAAATTCAGCAGAAGAATAATTTAGAATTTCTTGAGTATACAACTGCGCAAGCGTTTCATGCGTTACAGGAAACGGCAAAAAAGCAGAATTATAAATTTGATATTTCGACATCACTTGAGACGAGCAGCCATTTAATTATCGATTCTACAACGAATTACCTGTTACCCGAGTGCGAATGGGTTGAGGCTGAATTCTATTTTTATGGTGATATTACTAATATGGGTGGTAAGTCGAAACCCAACGTGCATGTCAGTGCTCCCGGAATCGGTTCTTTTATTATCGAGACGCCCAAGAATGTTTTATCTGAATACTCTGGAAATCCACTTTATAAACCGCTTGGCGTAAGAGCGATAGGGAGACAAAATCCCGTTACGGGCGAACTTGATCCTGGTTCTTTGAAATTCAAAGATTTTGTCGATTATTTACCTAAATATGATGAAAAATACTTGAACTCTCTTATGGATAAGGCCGAAGAAACCTGGGTGGATATAGATGATCCTGATGAATGGTTACATGAGTTGAGAGGAGCTTCTTATTAATTGCGTTTTGTGTGATACCAGTTTTTTAATTCGTCTTTTGAATCGCAATGACGAATTGCACAATAACGCGAAAGGATATTTTAAATATTTTCTACAGAATGAAATAATCATGAAATGTTCTACTATTGCGATAGCGGAATATTGCGTAAAAGGAAAACACACCCAATTACCATTGCGTAACATCCAAATTCTTCCATTCAATTTTAATCATGCACTACGAGCCGGAGAACTGGCTGCAATTGCCCACTCTCACAGGAATACTTTAGATAGTAAAGATAGAAAAATTATTCCAAACGACACGAAGTTGTTTGCTCAGGCAGATTCAGAAGAGGGTATTGATGCGTATATAACCTCTGATGCAGAAAGTTTTAAACTTTACAACCTTATCAGAGAGTATTCAAAATTGTCTTTCGAATTCATAGATTTAAAAATACCCTATAGTGATAGATTTGGTATCCTGCCGCTTGATGAATTCGAAAAGTAAAGCAATTCTTCCAGTTTTCTTACCTGGTTTGATAAAATTCCGCTCATTAAAAGTGTTACCACCCGAAACAAGTTGTATTTTATAATGCCGTAGATACCGAAATGGTTGCACTTTTCAAGGATGTTTAAATGACAGAAATTTCCAACAATAAGCCATTTTCCGGCGCATCGCGTTATGTTCTGGACGATGAGCTTGCCAAAATAGTCAACGTGTCGATAGCCCTGCAGATGCCGCTTTTACTTAAGGGAGAGCCGGGCACCGGCAAGACCATGCTTGCGCATGCGATTGCGGAAAGCCTGAACATGCCCCTTATAGTTTTAAACGTAAAATCGAGCATGAAACTTGTCGACGCGCTATATCAATATGATACCCTGACCCGGCTTAATGACAGCCGTTTCGGCGACTCGAAGCGGGATGTAAGCAACATCGAAGAGTATATCCGCATGGGAAAGATAGGGCAGGCTTTCAGGTCGGACGTAAGAACCGTGCTGCTGATAGATGAGATCGATAAGGCTGATACCGATTTTCAGGACGACATGCTCGACGTGCTCGACCAGATGCAGTTTGATATTATCGAAATTGATAAGACTGTTTCAGCAAAGCACCGGCCGGTAATTATAATCACCTCCAATGCAAAAAAAGATCTGTCCGATCCGTTTCTGGGAAGGTGCAATTTCCATCATATCGCGTTTCCCGACCCTAAAATGATGCGCAGGATTGTAAAGGTGCATTTCCCTGAAACAGACAGCCGCCTGACGGAGATCGCCATAACTATGTTCTACAAAATACGGCAGATCGACTCCATTGAAAAGCGACCTGCGACGCGTGAGCTGATAAACTGGATACGTGCAATCAGAAGCGACCCGGATTTTGATATAAAGAAGCTGGAAAAAGGTGATGTGCCGTTTTTAGGCATTTTATTCAAAAAAAGCCAGGATTATCACCGTGCCGGTGAAACGGTGAACAGCAAAAGATTCTTTTAGTGTCTGTATATTCGGTTATCGGCAAAGGGCGCCATGTTTATCGAATTTTTTTATACGCTGAAAGAACACGGGGTGCCGGTAAAACCCACCTCGTTTTTAACATTGCACAAGGCCCTTAATCAGGGACTGATCGCCACGCTGGACGATTTTTACACCTGTGCGCGCTCCATACTGGTAAAAAGCGAACGCCATTTTGATACCTTCGACCAGGTATTTGCCCACTATTTTCAGGGCGCTGAATTACCGGCGAACGCGGATTGTGAACTGGACGAAATGGCAAAGTCCATGCTCGACCTCTGGCTTAAAGATCCAAAAATAATCACCGATTTTTTTGATATCGATCAATCAAAGCTGTCAACGTTAAGCCCCGACGAGCTTGTTGAATATTTCAAGCAGCGGCTGAAAGAGCAGACGGAGCGTCATGACGGCGGGAGCCGGTGGATAGGAACCGGCGGTACCTCTCCGGTGGGGCATTCGGGGTTTCACCCGGGCGGCATGCGCGTGGGAGGCGTTTCCAGGAACAAATCAGCTCTGAAGGTGGCGCTGGAGCGGCGATACCGTGACTATTCTCTGGACGGTCCGTTAACCCAGCCGCTGATCGGCGAGGCGCTGAAACGGCTCCGCACCATGGTACCGCACGGTCCGAAAGACAGGGTCAACGTCGATGCGACTATCCGCCAGACCATCAGAAACGGGGGAGAGATCGAAATTATTTATGAGCGGAGCATGAAAAACCGGCTTAAAGTCATACTGGCGATCGACAACGGCGGCTGGTCAATGGATCCGTATATCCCTGTTGTTCAGACGCTTTTCGACTATGCCCGCGCGCAGTTCAGGGACCTGAAAACTTTCTTTTTCCATAATACAATTTATAACACGATATGGAAAGACTCCCGGCGCTATAAGGAGCCGGTGGCTGTTGAGGAGTTCAGCCGGTTAGATCCTGAAACGCGCCTTATAATCCTGGGAGACGCAAGCATGGCCCCGTATGAACTGATGTCCGTTGACGGCTCTCTATATGTGGACGGTCGAAGTGGCAGGCCGAGCATCGAGTGCCTGAAGTTTCTTGCCAAAACATTCCCTCATACGGTTTGGCTTAACCCGATACAGTCGAGGATGTGGGACTATACGCGGACAATAGACCTCATTCGCCAGATTTTCCCGATGTTCGAACTTTCGATTGATGGGCTGGAAAAAGCTGTCTCCTGTTTAATGCGAAAGTGACTTTCCCCGCGGCTGTTCATTTTGTTATATTGTCGTAGAGCGTGTTTAAAAAGTACCTTCAACGCCTGATAGCATCAAAATGCTGTGCCCCGACCGTGAGGGAGGGGTTTGGGGGCTGATTTAAAACCCCTTCCTCAGGGTCGGGGCAAGGTCATGCAAGCATTTTTTTAATACTTCGGGAAATACTTTTAAACACGCTAGAAATAAGGGGATGAAATATTTTATAATTCTTGAGATAGCTGCATTTATTTGAAATTATTTTAATCTATACGGATATTATTCATAAATAATAGAAATATGTCTGATAAATATCTGGATTATTCTGAAAAATAGAACATACAATTTAAAGAGTAATTATATATTAATTAATGAAGGAGGATTATATGAGTCTTAACTGGATGCCAAGAGATAACGAAAAAAAAGATCACGCACTGCACACCGAGGTTCACTGGGGTACCGGCGAGCCGTCTGTTGTATACGAAAAGAGGCCCTTGACCGATCCGTCGGGAAAGGAGATAAAGGATCTGTATGTATCGTGGATACGACTGAACAACCCGAAGCAGTATAACTCGTATACCACCGAGATGGTCAAAGGCGTTATCGCAGCGTATGAAAATGTATCACTTGACAGGAGCGTCGTTGCCGTCGTGTTTACCGGCACCGGCCCTTTTTCATTCTGCACCGGCGGCAACACCAAGGAGTACAGCGAATATTACAGCATGCGTCCCGATGAATACGGCCAGTACATGGAGCTGTTCAACCACATGGTCGACGCGATTCTTGCGTGTAAAAAACCGGTTATCTGCCGCGTGAACGGCATGCGGGTTGCCGGAGGCCAGGAAATAGGCATGGCGTGCGACATTACAATCTCTTCCGACCTTGCGATTTTCGGTCAAGCAGGCCCGAAGCATGGCTCCGCGCCGGACGGCGGCTCATCTGACTTCCTCCCCTGGTATCTGGGTATCGAAGACGCGATGTGGAACTGCATCTCGTGCGAAATGTGGTCGGCTTACAAGATGAAGGCCAAAGCCCTTATCAGCAAGGCTGTGCCGGTGCTGAAGGTCGACGGCACATGGGTCCGCAATCCGATGATCGTCACTGACAAATACGTCGAAGACGGCGAGATTGTATACGGCGAGTACGTAAAGGGAGACGCCCTGCAGAAAGCACGGGATTTTGTCAAACAGCATCAGCCCAACGCGGATTTTGAGCTCCTTGATAAGGAAGTCAATTCGATGGTTTGGACGTTTGCCAACCTTTTTCCCGGCTGCCTGATAAAATCCATAGACAGCATACGTGCGAAAAAGAAATATTTCTGGGATTACTCGAAGAATTACAACAGGCACTGGCTTGCGGCAAACATGAGCGGCGAAGCATTCCTCGGATTCGGCGCGTTCAATACAAAAAAGATCACCGGGAAGGACACGATCGATTTTATCAAGTTCCGGCAGAATATTGCTGCTGCGAAAGCCTGGGATCAGAGTATGTTCGAGGAGGCGCTGGGGAAACCTAAGGAATAAGGTTTGGTTGGTCGGTTAGGATGCCGGTTTGGCGGTTGGGTTGGCTGTGCTTGAGCAGGAATGTTTGATAGTGGATAGTGGATGGTGGATGGTGGATAGTGGATAGTGGGATTTACCTAACCGAACTACGTAACCGAAACCGGCTTCGTAACCCTAAGTGTAACCGAATCAAATATATCTGTCAGCAAGTTCTTTAATGAATTTCTCGACGCCGTCGGTGCCTTGTTTTGATCTGACATCTTCAACAAGATCGCGTATGTTGTTGTAAAGCTCCCGGTTGGCAGCCAGTTCATCGGTGGAACGCATATAACCGCTTCTGCGGCCTGCACGGAATATCAGGCGGTCTTCATCCGAAAGAGCCTGGTATTTCCCAATGACATCAAGTATATGCGGTTTATCCTGCGGCAGCTTTCCACCCACCTCTTCCAGAAGATTCATGATATGATCGCTGGCAACCATGCTTTCAATACCGTCCAGCGTTTCAATAAAGAGCCTGATCTCTTCAACAACGCCGTCGTCGGTCTGCAGGGCGAAGCTGCCGTCTTTCAGCTTCTCGTAAAGTGGCACATGGTGTGGAATGCGAAGGCTTCGCAGCCGTATAAAATGGGGATTTATTTTATTTAAAACCTCTGCGGTCTGCAGTGCGTGCTCTCTCCACATCAGCTGCCCGCCAAGGCCGGGCATAACGTATTCCGAAAGTTCCATTCCGGCTTCGCGGATCTTCTGGCCTGCTTCGATCTGCTGCTCTGCCGTCACCCCTTTTTTCATGAATTTCAACAGCGGATCGTAACCGGTTTCCAGGCCGATGTGCACTCTATCCAGCCCTGCCTCTCTGATCTGCCGCAGCTCTTCGACGGTTTTTCGAATAACGGTGCGCGAGCGTGAATAGGTAGTTATGCGCGTTATGTGGGGAAACGTCTCTTTGAGAAACTTCAGCACATCGACAAGCTCGCCGGTTTTCATGTTCAGGTTATCAGCATCCTGCAGAAAACAGGCGCTGGTGGCATGATGCATCCACAGGGCTATGCTTTTGTAACTCTGGCTCTTATCAGACGACTGGAATATTTTCCGTACAACGTGTTCATTCACATCCCCGTTGTATCCGAGCTTGCATGAGATTTCCCTGATATCATCGTAGATTTTTTTCGCTGTAATGATATCCTGCTTGATCTCATCCACGCTTCTGCGCGAAAACTGGGTATTCTTATAAACAGGGCAGAACAGGCACTGGTTCCAGGGACAGTTTCTGGTAAAGCGCAGCAGAAGGCTGCGGGCCTCATTCGGTGGCCGGATGGGGCCTTGTTCGAAGTCGTAGGATCGGTTTTTCATCGGGGAATTTATAAATTTATTCAGGTGTTGTGATTTCTTTAGTTATGATAGCCTTTATGGAGGATTTAAATGCCGGTATATCATTTTTCACGGTTTCCCATACCGAGTCTATGTCGACACCCATATAATCATGAATGAGTTTGTCCCGCATACCGGCAATATCTTTCCATGGAATTTCTGAATATTTGTTTCGTAGTTTTTGCGAAAGCTTTTTAGTAGCTTCTCCGATTATCTCAATCTGACGAATCACGCCATCCTGAACGAGGTGATTTCTGATAAATTCCTTTTTATTCAGCCCTTTGCAATACGTTTCAATCCATTGTATTGCGTCACTGATGTGACTTAAATAAACAGAGTCGATTTTATCGTTCATAGAGCACCATTTCCTGCTTTTTAATGCTATGGATAAGGTAAGGGCTTATGGATTTCCTTGTGCATAAATCAATTTTTTTATTGAGTTTCTCGAATAACTCCCGTTCAATTCTGACGATATCCAGAAGGCTTTTCTTTTTTGAGAAATCTACTAACAGATCAATATCGCTTTTTGCAGACGCTTTTCCTTTCGCGTATGAACCGAACAAACCGATTTTTTTTACGCCTTCATTTTTTAAAACAGTTATGATTGTTTTAAAATGCCGGTTTTTCTTTAAGTCAGTTTTTATCATAGCAACCTCAATAGTTGTTATTATTATTTAGAGCGTGTTTAAAAAAGAGTTTTGAATATAGTACCATGCCGTGCCCCGACCGTGAGGGAGGGGTTGTATTGGTTATAAAAACCCCTCCCTTACGGTCGGGGCACGGCCTTTTGATTCTTTAAAAGTACTTTTTAAACAAGCTGTTAGACAATTCTGATAGTATTGAATATAAATCAGGGATGATTAAATAGTAAAAATCTCCACCGGCACTCTCGATATCAACCGTGAGCCTGTCTGCGTTACAAGAAAAACGCTCTCAATTCCTGCGGCAAACTCGTTTTCAAACACCATTTTCGGCTCCAACGCAAAACACATTCCCGGTTGAAGAGGTTCATGCTTGCCTTCGGCAATAAATGGCGGCTCAGCGACCTCCAGGCCGACGCCATGCGCGACAAACGTGACTTTGTACCCTTCCGGTCCGAGGTACTGCCCGCCATACCCCAGCGATTCCGCTTTGTTGACTGAAAACCGGAACAGGTCATGCATCGATTCACCCGGTTTCGCTTTTTCTATGACTGCGTTGTGAATCTCTATCGCTGCTTTGCTCGCATCCAGGGCTTTTTTCGGCATGGAACCGATTGCAAACATCCGTGTCTCGTCGTCATGAAATCCGTTCAATACAGTGCCGAAATCAACCATTATCGGTTCATTCTCTTCGATACGCTTGCTGCCTGCTCCATAGGGGAATGCTGCCGATGTGCCTTCGCCGGTAGCCGGTGCATCCAAAAGACCGACCATGCCGCCGCTTCTGCCGCTTAAAACATGCCAAGGGTATCCTTCAGCCTGAAAATGGCGGAACCGCAACAAACCCCCATGCCCCAGTCTTCTGGCAAAGGTTTCACATATCCCGGAAAACTCGATTTCCAAAAGACCTGGACGAAGAACCGTCTTCATATATTCAAATGTCTGTCGGGCAAGGTCTGCGGTTTTATCCATCTGCTGTATTTCCCAACCGGATTTGATGGAGCGCAGTTTGAAAATCAGGCCCGTTGCGTCAACACATTCAGGGTTGCCAAGCAGCTTACGGTAATACTCGAATTCTTTAACCGGCAGTACATCGTATTCAAACCCTACAGTGGCAGGCAGTTTCCCATAGAAATCAATGATATGCTTTGCGATATCTTTAATTGATTTCAATTCGACGATATTTTCTACGCTCGATTCCTCCAGCGCACGGGGCATGTATTTTTTGATCAATAAAAGCGGTTCTTTTTCTGCCGGTATATACAGAAAACCGTTCTGCGCTGTGCCGGAAAAATAATAGAGATCAACCCGCTGAACTATCAGCAGAGCATCTATATGATTTGCCTGTAACTCCTGCTGAATTTTAAAAATACGGGACTGAATTTCTGCTTTCGGGATTTTAAATTTTTTCATACAATTTTATAAAATTCACTTTAGTGAAATATTAAAACATTAAAAATAATTTATTAAAAAGCTTAAACCACTGCTTCCAGCAGTGGTACCACAAAAAGGCTCCGCCGTGCGGAGTAATTATTAATATAAAGGCGAAGCCGTCATAACAAGTGTTAAAATGAGAATCTCCCTGGAAGGTATGCGGAAGGGAGATTCTCATGAGCACAAGTACCTTTAAGAAATTATCACATACTCTTTATGAATGCAAGTACCATATAGTTTTTTGTCCAAAATATCGTTTTCGGATACTGAAAGGCGAAATAGGAGAATATTCGAAGCGTGAGTTCTACAGCTTGGCGAAGCAAAAGGAGCTTGTGGAAATACTCGAGTTGAATATTCAAGAAGATCATGTACATGCGATCATGTCCATACCGCCCAAGTATTCAGTTTCAAATATAATGGGATTCATGAAAGGACGTTTAGCATTGAGTTTGTTCCGCAGATACGAAAAAATTGGAAAACGATATTGGGGCAGACATCTCTGGTCTCGTGGATACTGCGCAAGTACAATCGGATTGAATGAAGAACAGATCCGAAAATATGTGCAGTATCAAGAGAAAAAAGAGAAAGATGCAGAACAGCTTGGATTGCAATTTGAAGATGATTGATATCTAAAATAATTACAGAAGCATACCTTCCAGGTATCAATAAATTCAAGCCACCGCTTCAAGCGGTGGTAGTTGACT